>Ga0183099_1001086_pt1 | contig 16581 bp, 17 predicted proteins | sample Biomet1_FD_127788 | JGI IMG/M metagenome (GOLD analysis project Ga0183099, IMG submission 127788) | Microbial communities from bioreactor (seeded with anoxic lake sediment) at LBNL, California, USA - Biofuel metagenome 1 | ecosystem: Engineered > Bioreactor > Anaerobic > Unclassified ... | reverse complement strand
ACACCACGCCGTGGTAAGCGGCTTCTGGCTGACTAAATTGCGGGAAACGCTCGGCATGTTCTGCCCACGGGAATTTACCGGAATCGATGATTGCACCGCCCAGCGAGTTACCGTGGCCACCGACATATTTGGTGATGGAATGCACGACAATGTCGGCACCGAACTGAATGGGTTTACACAATACGGGTGAGGCAACGGTATTATCGACCACCAGCGGCACCCCTTTGGCGTGCGCGACACGAGCCAGCCCTTCCAGATCGACAATATTACCGGCTGGGTTGCCGATACTTTCGCAATATACAGCTTTGGTTTTATCATCGATCAGCTCAGCAATTGCTTCTGGCGAATCATCACGCGCAAAACGCACTTCAACCCCAAAACTTGGCAGCATGTGCGCGAACAGCGTGTAGGTGCCGCCATACAACTGTGGTGTGGATACGATGTTATCGCCAACGCGAGTCAAGGTTTGCAGTGCATAATTGATGGCAGCACTACCGGCTGATGTCACTAAGCCCGCGATCCCGCCTTCCAAGGCCGCCAGACGTTGTTCCAGCACATCGTTGGTTGGGTTCATGATTCGGGTATAGATGTTGCCGGGTACGGCCAGGTTAAACAGATCTGCGCCATGTTGCGCGTTATCGAATTCGTAAGCGACGGTTTGATAAATCGGTACCGCGACTGCTTTGGTGGTCGGGTCATTCTGGAAGCCATGGTGCAGCGCCAGTGTTGCGTCTTTCATGAGAGATCGTCCTTGTCGCAAGAGAATGAAATGGCGTTCAATCTAACTGCTGCGATTCGGCGCTGTAAAGTTATCAATGTGGGATATGTTATGCCGACGGCAAATAAACGAACTACCGGAAGCCGCGGTGATCCCGCCGTTTCCGGTAGTCGGTATTGAGTTAAAAGCGTTTAGATTTTAATCACTACTCTACCGGTGATCTGACCATCCATGATCTTAGCCGCAGCTTCTGGCGCTTCTTCCAAAATGATCTCTTCACAGGCGTGATCATAGAAACTGGCCGGTAACAGTTGTGCCAGTTGTTGCCAGGCTTGCTGACGACGAGGCAATGGACACATCACTGAATCGACACCTTGCAGTCGCACGTTGCGTAGAATAAACGGCATCACGGTCGCTGGCAGATCGAAACCACCCGCCAGACCACAGGCGGCCACGGCACCACCGTAATTCATCTGCGATAAGATTTTAGCCAGCACTGAGCTGCCGACGGTATCAACGGCACCTGCCCAGACTTGTTTATCCAATGCACGAATAGGGGTCAGTAATTCATCGCGGGTGATCACCTGTTTCGCACCCAGTTGTAGTAACAGCTCTCGATTTGATTCGCGGCCGGTAGCCGCGATCACGCTGTAACCTTTCGCGGCCAGCAAACTGACGGCCACGCTGCCCACACCACCGCTGGCTCCGGTGACTAATATGTCACCTTGTTCCGGCGTAATTCCGGCTTCTTCCAACGCCATGACACACAACATCGCGGTCAGCCCGGCGGTGCCAATTTGCATGGCTTGCAGCGCGGTTAAGCCAGTCGTTAATGGCACCAGCCAGTCAGCGCTCACACGCGCTTTTTCTGCCATGCCGCCCCAGTGGCCTTCACCGACCCCCCAACCGGTCAGCACGACTTCATCACCGGCTTTATAGCGAGCATCGGTTGATTCCAGCACCTGACCGGCAAAATCAATGCCCGGCACCATCGGCCACTGGCGCACAATTTTGCCTTTGCCGGTGATCGCGAGGCCATCTTTGTAATTCAGCGAGGAGTATTTCACCGCCACCGTTACGTCACCGGCCGGTAGCTGGCTGTCATCCAGTTGTTCAATCGAGGCAATCGTTTGCTTATCTTGTTGTTGTAACAGTAAGGCTTTAAACATGTTTATCTCCTGATACTGGCGCTTCTTCAACAGAAGTCGGCGCGGGAATATTCTGCGGGATGTGTCGGAAAATCAGGGTGGCCAGCATACTGAGACAACCAACCGTAATGTAGGTGGCATGGAAGGCGCTGATAATTTCCTGTTGTTGCAAGCTGGTGGCTTGTAGGTTGTGTAACGAAACATCAGCGCCATAAAACCATGAAAAGAGAGTTGCTGAGATGGCGACGCCCAGACTCATCGACAGCTGCATGACCACGGACAACAAACTATTACCGCTACTGGCCTCTTCCCGTTCCAGTTTGCTTAAGGTCAGCGTATTCATCGCGGTAAATTGCAGGGAATTGAGCACACCCAATAACGCCAGATACAGCAAGAGCAATGCATACGGTGTGGCGGTGTTGACGGTGGCAAACCCGGTGATCAGCGCGCCGAGTAGCAAGGTGTTCATCATCAATACCGGGCGATAGCCAAAGCGCAGCACCACCCAATTCGCCAGTAGTTTGGTGCTCATGGCTCCGAGAGCAATCGGCATCATGGTTAAGCCGGCCTGCGTGGGGCTGAAACCGAGCGCGACTTGTAAAAAGAGTGGAGTCAGAAAAGGTAATGCGCCACTGCCCAAACGTGCAATCAAATTGCCGGAGATACCGATGCGGAAACTGGATATTCCGAACAAGGCCCGACTGAACAGCGCATGCGGGTGGCGTTGGCTGTGCCAGAAATAGGCGTACAGGGCGAACAGGCCCGGAATCGCCAGTAACAGAAATGCCGAGAAGGTTGCACCGGCCTCGCCAAGTCGTTGAATGGCGATCGATAACAGAACGATACCACTGCTAAAGCACAGATAACCTTTCCAGTCGAAGGAGGCGGTGTGCTCTCTGATATTGGGCATAAAGAAAAACGCCAGAATACAGCCGACTAGCCCGATGGGCAGATTGATTAAAAATATCCACGGCCAGGAAGCATGTTGTACCAGTAAGCCACCAAGCAATGGCCCGAGTAATGGGCCAATCAGACCGGGGATCACCACCATCGACATGGCGCGCAGGAATTCCTCTTTGGGAAACACGCGGAGTATGGCTAATCGCCCGACCGGCACCATTAAGGCGCCGCCAATGCCTTGTATGATCCGTGCGATGACCATCTGCGATAACGAGGTCGATTCTGCGCAAAACAGCGAACCGGCAGCGAATAAAACGATCGAGAACAGGAACACATTGCGGGTGCCGAAACGATCTGCCAGCCAGCCGGAGGCCGGGATCAGCATGGCAACGGTCAGCATATAACTGATGATGGCGGCCTGCATTTGTAGTGGGCTTTCGTGAAAGTCGGCGGCGATAGTGGGAAGTGCAGTATTGAGAATAGTGCCGTCGAGTGTCTGCATAAAGAACCCGACGGCTGCGAGCCAGGGGAGGATGCGTTTTTCTTTAGCTGTGACCGGGTATTTCGTCAAAACGCACCTCGTGTTGGTTTACTGCTTAACGTGTTTTGCCACCGTGGAAGATTTTTTCCAGCCGCACTTGTAGCATTTCCAGAATGAACGAGAGGATCCAGTAAATCACCGCCGCGGTGATCAACATCTCCATATAGCGGTAGGCAGAACGCCCGTAACTCTGCGCCAGAAACATGATTTCCCACAGCCCCATCACCGAGACCAGCGAGGAATCTTTCAGCATCGCGATGAACATGGCCATGCTCGGCGGGATCGCCACTTTCATCGATTGCGGCAGGATCACTTTCCAGAAGATCTGATATTTTTTCAGGCCCAGCGCCATCGCGGCCTCCCACTGGCCTTTATCGATAACGACAATCGCTGAGCGGAAAATTTCACTTAAGTACGCGCCATAACACAGTGCCAGCGCAATAATGCCGGACGGGATCGCGGTCGGTACCGGGCCGATCTGCGGTAAACCCTGATAAATCAGCAATACCTGCAACAGCAGCGGGGTGCCCCGGAAAAACGAGGTGTAAAACGTCGAAATACCATACGCCAGCGGGTTCAGGCTCAGACGACCCAAGGCAGCCAGTAAACCGAGGATAACGGAAGCCAGCATCGCCAGCACACAGACATAAATCGTCAACGGCACACCCTGAATAAAGCCGTCAGGAGAGAGGTGCAGGCCAGTCAGGTAGGGCAGTTTTTCCCAGACATAGCTCATGTCCAGATCGAATTTGGCGATAAACCATACGAAGCCGATCATCAGCGCCAGCCAGACCAGCAGGACTTGCCACTTAAATTTGCTGGTCATGATGGTGTTGCGGTTCAATGAGAAATCCTTTCAGGTGGAATCAGAAAGACGCTAGTTTAGCGAAATGCGTCACAAAATGCAGTCTGCTAAGCAGAAACAAGGGCGAAAACTCGCCCTTGTTGAAGGTTTTACTATTTGCTGCGCTTAGCGGGAGATATCGGAACCGATCCATTTGATGGAGATCTGTTTCAGGGTGCCGTCTTTCCGCATGTCGTCAAAGATTTTCACGACAGTGTCGTGCCACTCTTTGTCGCCTTTGTCTGTCGCGATCCAGTTTGGATCTTCATACAGCGCATCACCGACCAGTTTGAATTTACCCGGTGTTTTCTTGATACGTTCATTGGCGGTGACCAGATTAGACACCAGACCATCAATACGTTTACCCGCACCCAGCGACAGATCCTGATAAGCCAGATCTTCACTACCGTATGGCATTACTTGTACGCTGTTGAATGGATACTGAATTGGTTTTGCGCCGTAACCTTCTACTTTTAAGTTTTTCATCAGGAAGCGTTCATAAGAACCACCCTGCTGTGCGGCAATCTTTTTGCCTTCCATATCCGCAATACTGGTCAGTGGCGTGCCATTGGTCGATGTCACCAATACGGCTGGCGAGCTGTAGTAATGGGTCACGAAATCCAGTGAACGCGCACGTTGTGCATCCGGTGTCATTGAGCAGATACAGATATCCCAACGGCCGCGCCAGTTACCAGAGGTGATCACTTCCCACGCCGGGGTTTCGATTTTGGCTTTCACGCCCAGACGTTTTGCAAATTCTTTGGTCAGATCGACATCCATGCCATCCATTTCATTTTTGTCATTCAAGAATGAATACGGTGGATATGCTTGATCCATCACGCCGATCAGCTCGCCGTTCTTTTTGATACGATCCAATGTTTCACCAGCAATAGCTGAATGGCTAATTACCATCGCCCCAGCCAGCAGCACTAAACGACGCAGAGTTTTGCTTTGCATGATTGTTCCCTCAAAGTGACCAAACCCACATGATCGAAGATGGTCTGGCAGAAGGCAATAGTAAAATGCGGAAAAGAAGAATAATTACGCAGTGAGCCACAGACGTTGCATGCGCTGAACGTCTGTGGCGAAGAACTTATTGCGCGGTAATGTCAGACCCAATCCATTTCAGCGAGATTTTCTTTAACGTACCGTCTTTATGCAGCTCGTTGATAATGGTTTTAATGGTGGCATTCCATTCCTGATCGCCTTTATCCACTGCCACCCAGTTTGGCTCTTCATACAAAGGCGCACCGACGATTTTAAATTTCCCGCTGGTGGCCTGAATACGTTTATTGGCGGTGACCAGATTGGAAACAATACCATCGATACGTTTTCCCGCGCCTAAGCCGAGATCCTGATAGGCCAGATCTTCGCTACTGTAGGGGGTTGGTTGTGTTTGGTTAAACGGGTACTGAATTGGCTTGGCGCCGAAACCGATCACCAGATCTTTTTGTAAATAACGCTCGTAAGAAGAGCCTTGCTCGATGCCAATGCGTTTGCCTTCGATATCGCTGACGCTATTGATGCTGCTACCCGTTGCGTTGGTGACTAGCACTGCCGGTGAGCTGTAATACGGTGCCACAAAATCAAGACCTTTGGCTTTTTTCTCATCAGGTGTCATCGAGCAGATGCAGATATCCCAACGGCCACGCCAGTGCCCGGCGGCAATCACTTCCCAGGATGGTGTTTCGATTTTGCTTTTTACGCCCAGACGTTTGGCGACTTCTTTGACTACATCCACATCAAAGCCATCTTCTTCATTTTTATCATTCAGGAAGGAATATGGTGGGTAGCTTTGATCCATCACGGCAACCAACTCACCGTTTTGTTTGACGCGATCCAGCGTCTCGCCTGCGGTTGCAGTTTGGCTTAACACGGTGGTTGCCAACAGACCCAGCGTGAATAGTGTTTTACCCGGCATCATTGTTCCTTCAACGTAAGATAGTTTTGCTTGCACCAAGATGTATCAGAAAAACCGGCAGGGGCTTACTAAGATATTTGCATATCTATTTTCATATTTCGCAATAGGTTATAACTAACACGCATGAAAGAATGGTATATCGAACTATATAATCGGGTTTAAGCCGAGTTTTTCGGTGGATAAAACAAAAGGAGTTGTGGCGTGAATAAAGTGCAAATTCTTGATGGTGGTATGGGGCGTGAACTGAAACGCATTGGCGCGCCGTTCCAGCAACCAGAGTGGTCCGCGCTGGCATTATTAGAGGCGCCGCAATACGTGTCGCAAGCGCACAATGCATTTATTGCCAGTGGCGCCGATATCATTACCACCAACAGTTATGCAGTGGTGCCGTTTCATATCGGCGAGCTACGGTTTACCGAACGTGGGCATGAACTGGCAACGCTGGCGGCGGAAATTGCACGTGCCTGTGCCGATCATGCTTCGCATCCGGTTAAGGTCGCGGGTTCTTTATCGCCGGTGTTGGGCTCTTACCGCCCGGATCTGTTTCAGCTGGAAGCGGCACTGCGTATTTATCGGGTATTAATTGCAGCTCAGGAAGCATTTGTTGATCACTGGTTGGCGGAAACACAAAGCTCGATTGCAGAAATTAAAGCCGTACGTCAGGCATTGGGCGAAAACAGCAAACCGCTGTGGGTTTCGTTTACCTTAGATGACGAACCGGCGAGTGGTGAAGCTTTACTGCGTTCCGGTGAAACGGTCACTGATGCGGTTGCTGCGGCAATCGAGTTAAATGTTTCAGCCGTGCTGTTTAATTGCAGTCAGCCGGAAGTGATGTCAGCGGCGGTGCGTGATGCAGTGGCGGAAATCAAACGCCAGGGAAAAGAGATCCCTGTCGGTGTGTATGCCAATGCGTTTCCGGCACAATCGAAGGAAGCAGAAGCCAATGCCGAGTTGGATGAGATCCGTGCCGATTTAGGGCCGGATGCCTATCTGACTTGGGCGCAAAAGTGGGTTGAGCTTGGTGCATCTATTATTGGTGGCTGCTGCGGGATCACGCCAGAGCACATTGCCAAATTAACGGAAAAACTGAAATAAACTATGAGTTTGCCAGACTCTAGATTGGGTCTGGCAAATTATTCGTGAGCGGTTAACTCACGGCTTTGGTTAGCTGCTGACGTTGTACCAGCGCGGGGAAATATTTCATCCACAGTGCCACAATCAGCAAGGTGCCAATTCCCCCTACGACTACCGCGGGCACGACCCCCCACCAGGCGGCAGTGACGCCCGATTCAAATTCCCCCAACTGATTAGATGCGCCGATGAAGATAAAATTCACCGCGCTGACGCGGCCACGCATCTCATCCGGTGTTTCCAATTGAATTAATGATGAGCGGATCACCACACTGACCATATCGGAGGCGCCTAATACCAGTAACGCGACAAAAGAGAGCAGGAATGATTCAGATAAGCCAAAAATAATGGTCGCTACCCCAAAGGTTGCCACCGCTGCAAACATGATTTTGCCGGCATGATTGCGGATCGCATAACGAGCCAACAACAATGACATCACTACGGCACCTACCGATGGTGCAGCACGCAATAACCCCAAACCCCATGGTCCGGTGTTTAAAATATCACGGGCAAAAATCGGTAACAGCGCCGTCGCACCGCCGAGTAATACCGAAAATAGATCGAGCGAAATGGCGCCTAACACCACGGGATTGTGGCGGATATAACTAAAACCGGCAAATACCGAGCGCAGCGTTGGTGGTTCACGATGCACGATTTTGGCCGGTTTGGGGATCAACGACATGGCCACGCTGGCGAGTAAAAAACTCACCGCACTGCACCAATACACCATTTCCGGGTGCAACGCATATAACAAGCCGCCTAAGGCTGGGCCGATGATCACCGACGCTTCACGCAATGAGCTGTTCAAGGCTAAAGCGCGGGGCAGGCTACTGTTATCAATCAGGCTCGGTAGCAGTGCTTGCTGGGCGGGCGATTCAAATGCACGGGTCGCACCGAGAAAAAAGGCACAAGCAAAAATGCCATTAATGCTCATCCAACCCTGCCAGCTACCGAAGGCCAATATGCCAACTAACACACCTTGCAGTAAGCGGGTCATCATCACGATCAGCCGGCGGTCATAACGATCCGCGACATGGCCCACCACCAGCGTTAGCAGAAATTGCGGGGTAAATTGCATCAGGCCGATCAGGCCCAGACTCATGGCACTGTGGGTCAGGTCATAAACCTGCCAGCCGACCGCGACAACCAACATCTGGTAGGCGAGGGAAGAGAGCGCCATGCTACTTAAGAAACGAATAAACGCAGGTTGCTGTAATGAACCGGATGACATGTCAAAGCCCGGGTAAGATAGAGGAGTATTTATCTTACCTGTTCAGGCTATGAGGAAAAGTATTTTGTTACGCGTAACGACGGCCTGCGGAATGATTAGGTGCGGAACAGCACCTTAATGATGTGGTAACCGAAGCGGGTTTTAACCGGGCCGAACGGTTTCATCACTTCGCAGGAAAAGACCGCTTTATCAAATGCCGGCACCATATCGCCTTTTTTAAATTCGCCCAGATCGCCACCACGTTTTTTCGATGGGCAGGTGGAATATTTCTTCGCCAGTTGCTGGAAGTTCGCACCAGCAGCGAGTTGTTTCATCAGGTCTAATGCCTGAGCTTCATGTTTTACCAATATATGCAGCGCACAAGCAGTTTGGGCCATGGTTGAAAGATCTCAGTTGGTGAAAAGGGCGGGGATTATATCGAACAGCGTTGAATTTTCCAGCAGTGAGGCGTTAACGTAAAAATTAACGCCTCATTCGCGGGTATGTTTATGGCATGGTGAGCCAGTTATCACCGGCAAACCGCAGCTCTAATAAGCTATTCGGATCGGGCTGCGGTTGGGTGCTGGCTACCGGCCGAACAGGATAACTACTGCCATCATGTTCCAGTGTCAGGAACATATTCGCTTGTTCGGTAGATGGCACCAGCAGATCGTACCAGCCATTATGCGCTGATGGTGCGACCATCACGCCACCACTGAAGCCTTCCAGGCGACCCACTTGCTGGAATTGCCCCTCTTTGCCTTGTAACACCAGCCAGACACAACCCGATTTATCGCACCAGTTCATCTGCACTAATGCATCTACCGCGCCATCGCCATTGAGATCGGCTTTTACATAGCGATATTGGGTGCCGGTTGCCTGACTACCACTACTTTGTAAAAAGCTTTGTAACGCCTGCTCAATCGCGGTATCAGATTGTATTGACGCTTGCAGCATACCAGCGGAAAAGCTGGCCATTGCCGGTGATGAGCTGCTGGTGGCCGGTGTCTGAGCCTGAACTGGAGCTGTATTCGTGCCGATCGCCGCACTGGTGGCATTTGCCGTAGAGGCGCCGGTGATCACGGTTTCATTCTGCGCAAAGCTGTTTTCACCTACCGGTGTTTCGCTGGTGGCCGGTGGCGCAACAATCACGGCACCGTTACTGCTCGCCAGATTGGCCGCACCAGTTGCAATCGCGCCGGTGTCACCGCTAATTTTCGCTTTCAGCACTAACGGTTTATCAAAATACGCTTTGCCAGCATCCAGTTCCCGATAATCGGCACTCAGCGTGTCGCCATTCCAGTGGAACGGAATACTTTCGTTGGTATCCATCCCCATGCGCTGGTTGAACATCACCCGAATGGTTTGGTCTTTCTCTGGCTGCCAGACGCCGTCATAGGTGACTTCCGGCCCGACTTCGCGCGTGTAGACCAGTTTGGCCTGATAATTACTGTCCAGCGTCAGGCTGACCTCGGCTTTTTGCGCTTCATCATGCCCTGACCAGTCGTGCGCCGGTTGTTGTTGCGTTAGCGATTGCCCTTGTTCACCACAGCCAGACAGTGTCTGTCCATCATCCAGTTGCAGCGTGACGGAGTAACCCAGCCAATGCTGGCTAGCACCTTCTTGGCAATAACCGGGTTGCAGGCTCAATGTCGCTTTCTTACCGCTGGCATTACGCAATGCCAGTTGTAATGGTTGTTCTGCCGGATGATTGACGTCATCCAACTGATAGCTATCGACACCATTCGGGGTGGTCAGTGAAACTTGTTGTCCATCCAGCACCAGCGACCAGAACGGCTGATCACTGCCGGCTTTCAACAGATAGTTTTCGGCCGTGTTTTGGCAGAGGCTTTGATCGGTGGTGATGTGCGAAACCTGATCGGCTTCCAGTCGAAATGGGGCGCCACGGCTTTCGCCAGCCGCAAGATGACCGCTCAGGCTGGCTTGTAAACTTTGCGGGGAACCCAGCTGTTGCCATTGTTGCCAGAAATTATCGTCTACCAGCAGCTGCCATTGCTGTTTACTGCCACACGGGGTAAACAGCGCTTGCTCACCCTGACGTTGGATGGTGCCGGTAAATAGCGGGGATAATTCCTTTTGCAGTTTGGTCTGCATGTCTAAGGAAGCTGCCGCTTTAGGCGTAGTTCCTGACGGTGCGGAGGTGTTCGTGCATCCCGCCAGTGCGAGCAGCAGACCAGACAAAACAAAACGTGACAGCGGCATAGAGGGTTCCGTACAGAAAATATTCTGTCCAGTTTATACGATCTTGCGTTTATTCGCCGCTGAGCACGCGATAAAAACTATTCCGCCAATAACAAACGCTGTAAATATTCGGCCACACCATCTTCATCATTCACACCAGCGCGCGGCAGATCCGGCAGCGCTAATTTTAAACGGTCATGCGCATTCCCCATCACGACACCGTGACCGACAATCGACAACATTTCGTAGTCGTTCATGCCATCACCAAAAGCAATTGCGGAACTTAACGGAATGTCATGCTGTTCCAAAATAGAGGAGATTGCTGCACCTTTGTTTACCCCTAACGCCATGACTTCGAGGCAATCAGGTTGGGAGAACGCGATGCTGAGTTTACCGGCATACCGTTCCAGCAGAGTGTTTTCCAACTCTAACAGCGGTTCGTGTTCTGCAATGAAAAAGTACTTATTGATGCTGCTTTTATCTAAGGTCACCAGATCGGTTTTGGTATAACAAAAACCAGTATCTTTATGATATTCCAAATATTCTGGCATATCTTTATTGGTAAACCAGGCATCTGGCGTATAAAGATTTACCGCAATTTCCGGATCAGGCAGCGGTAACTCGGATAACTCTTGGGCAATATCGACCGGCAGGGTGCGATTGTAGATAATTTGATCTTGTTTATCTGTCACCACAGCACCATTCGAGGTCACCAGATAGATATCCAGCCCTAATGCATTCCGGATAGCTTTCACATCAATGTGATGGCGGCCGGTTGCCACGACAAACTTAGTGCCTTCAGCAACCATTTTCTTCAGCACTTTACGGGTGTGCGGAGAGACCTGATGCTGGTTATTTAGCAGCGTACCATCCAGATCAGAGATAACGACTTTGTACATGGGAAAACCTCGTTACAGCAGAGAATAAAGCAGAAGAGAGAACGATCACAGTATAGCTAAAGTCTGATACACCGGCATTAACATTCATTCGAAGTGTTATTTATTTCAAATGAAGGGTTAACCACCGATAGCTCACACTACCGGTGGTGCAATAGGGTTTATGACGATTCTTTACTGCGGATCTTATTGGTGGTGCGGTTGACGCGTAACACATCGGGCATAACACGAATTTTGCGCATGATATTCGCCAAATGCACACGATGTTTGGTGGTGATCAGCAAGTTAACCTGATAAACCCGCGCATCTTTCTCTTCGGTGCTGATGCTGTGAATATTTGCGCCCGTTGCCGCAATGACATTGGCCAGTTGCGCCAAGACACCCTGATGGTTCACCACTTCAACCACAATACTGGTACGGAACTCCTGTTCGCCTAATTGCTCCATATCCCATTGTACCGGCTGGTATTTATCCGGTTCACGGTTATAACCACGCAGGTTCGGACAGCTTTCCTGATGCACGACCAACCCTTTGCCGGGGCTGATATGCGCAATGATGGCATCGCCAGGGATCGGGCGACAACAGTTGGCAAACGTTACCAGCATGCCACCAGAACCACGGATGGGCAGTTTGCGATGGGTGGACGATGACTTCTTCTCTTTTTCCTGCTCTTGCTCATGCTGACCGAGTAAGCGCCGTGCAATGACCACACTCATCTGATTGCCAAGACCGATATCTGCCAGTAAGCCATCTAACGACTCATGGCGGGTATCGTGTAATACCTGACGCAGATTTTCTGCCGGCATGTCTTCAATTTTCTTGCCGCCCAGCGAGTGACTAAGCAGACGGCGCCCCAAAATAATCGACTCTTCCGCGCGCAGATTTTTCAGGAACTGGCGAATTTTGGTGCGGGCGCGCGAGGTGACCACGAAGTTAAGCCATGCTGCATTCGGGCGTGCACCCGGGGCGGTAATAATTTCCACCGTTTGCCCAGAAGTCAGTGGACGACTGAGCGGGAACGGTTGGCGCTCAACGCGCGCGCCGACACAACTGTTACCGATATCGGTGTGTACCGCATAGGCGAAATCGACCGGTGTAGCGTTGGTCGGTAATTCCAGAATACGACCTTCTGGTGTAAACACATAAATCTCATCGGGGAAGAGATCGGTTTTCACACTTTCGATAAATTCAAAGGAACTGCCGGCACTTTGCTGCAATTCCAATAAGTTCTTCATCCAGCGTTGCGCCCGGATCTGCGCGGTACTGCTGGTGGTGTCGCCATTGGTTTTGTACACCCAGTGTGCCGCGACCCCTTTATCAGCCATCTGCTCCATATACTCGGTACGGATCTGGATCTCAACCGGCACGCCGTGCGGGCCAACCAGAGAAGTATGCAGAGACTGATAACCATTAGTTTTCGGAATGGCGATATAATCTTTAAAACGACCGGGGCGGGGTTTATACAAACTGTGCATCTGACCGAGCACGCGGTAACAGGTGTCAATATCATCGACAATCACGCGGAAGGCGTAGATATCCATGACTTCATAAAAGCGCAGCTCTTTTTTCACCATCTTGTTATAGATGGAATAGAGGTTCTTTTCCCGGCCGATGACTATGCCTTTAATATGCGCATCTTGTAAGCGGCCATTCACTGCTTTATACACTGAATCGATCACCTCTTTGCGATTACCGCGGGCGCGTTTAACCGCTTCCCGCAATATACGCGCGCGCATCGGATAGAGTGCTTCAAAGCCTAACTCTTCCAGCTCGCTTTTTAACGAGTGAATACCTAAGCGGTTAGCAATCGGGGAGAAAATTTCCAGTGTTTCACGGGCGATACGACGGCGTTTATCGGGGCGTAAAGAGCCCAAAGTACGCATATTGTGTGTACGGTCGGCGAGCTTGATCAGAATAACGCGAATATCCTGCACCATCGCCATGACCATTTTACGAAAATTCTCGGCCTGCGCTTCTTTATGATCGCGGAATTTCAGTTTATCGAGCTTGGAAACACCATACACCAACTCGGCCACGGCCTGACCAAACTGACCCGCTAATTGATCTTTGGTGATCGGAGTATCTTCAATTACATCGTGCAGCAACGCCGCCATCAGCGTTTCATGATCGAGATGCATCTCGGCCAGAATACGGGCTACTGCGACTGGATGTGTGATATAGGGTTCACCGCTGGAACGGCTTTGCCCTTCGTGAGCATCGCGCGCGACCAGAAAGGCATCCTGGATCTGGGTCACCTGTTCTTCGGGCAGATAGCTGCTCAATAATGTTTTCAGATCGTCAAACAGATACAAAAGTGACCCCGCTTCACTACTCATCAGCGTAAAACCATATCCCGCAGTTTGCGATTATTCCGCACACTTGTAAATAAAGACAAAAACGGCACCACTAGGGTGCCGTTCGTAATAAGCAATAAACGAATGCTTAGAAACCGTAATCACGGTCCTGAGTCAGCGCGGCAACAGCAGCCAGCTCACTCGCTTCCTGTTGTTGCTGTTCGATACGTTCTTGCGCATCCATGAACTGATTAGAAATCAAACCTTCTTCGATCTCGCGCAATGCGATCACGGTTGGTTTGTCATTTTCTTCATCTACCAACGGATCTTTGCCCTGAACGGCAAGCTGACGAGCGCGGCGAGCGGCCACCAGCACCAAATCAAAGCGGTTGCCAACTTGTTTTACCGCATCTTCAACAGTAACGCGTGCCATAGCAAACTCCCATATAAATCGAGGGTGAAAATTCTACTTGGTTTTAATTTATCCCGCCAGTAGCTGATTGAGCAGATCGGCGTGACAAATAGCCTGCGGACGCAGTTTTGCGCGACCCGCCAGTACAATGGACTGCAATTGTTGCAGTGCCAGTTCGAAATCATCATTGATGATCAGATAGTCATACTCAGGATAGTGCGACATTTCCGAAACTGCCTGCGCCATGCGCTTGGCAATCACTTCTTCGCTGTCCTGACCACGACCAATCAAACGTTGTTCCAAAATCGGCAAACTTGGCGGTAACACAAAAATAGACTGTGTTTCACTATACAGTTCGCGGATCTGGCGAGCACCTTGCCAATCGATATCCAGAAAAACATCGATCCCGTTTGCCAGTGCCTGTTCAATCAATTCTTTGGATGTACCGTAGTAATTACCAAATACTTCTGCCCATTCAAAAAAAGCATCACGGGCAATCAGGGCCTGAAATTCTTCTTTGCTGACGAAGTGGTAGTGCACGCCATTTTCTTCACCAGGGCGCATTGCCCGCGTGGTATGAGAAACGGAAAGTGCCATACGGCCATCGCTGTTATAACGGGATAATAACGCCGTTAACAGACTGGATTTTCCTGCGCCGCTGGGCGAAGAAATAATAAACAGGGTACCTGCAGCAGCCATAATGCGCTCCTATCAAGTAACTACAAAATTTATTTACCGGTCGGCATGAAGCTGCGACAGGCTGATAACAAAAAACCCGGCACAAGACCGGGTTTTTCAGAACGCCAGACCAATTACTTGATCTTGCCTTCTTTGTAAATTACATGCTGACGAACAACAGGATCAAATTTCTTGATCTCCATTTTCTCAGGCATGGTGCGCTTGTTCTTGGTCGTAGTGTAGAAGTGACCAGTACCGGCGCTGGAGTTCAGACGAATTTTTTCGCGAGCACCTTTAGCCATGATTTATCTCCTTACACTTGTTCGCCACGAGCACGGATATCAGCTAAAACAGCTTCGATACCCAGCTTGTCGATAATACGCATACCCTTCGGTGTTAAACGCAGGGTAACAAAACGCTTCTCGCCTTCAACCCAGAAACGGTGAGATTGCAGGTTAGGCAGGAAACGGCGACGGGTCGCGTTTTTAGCGTGAGAACGATTGTTCCCCACGATTGGACGCTTACCGGTTACTTGACACACTCTAGACATGTTGTCTCTCCAAAAATCTTACTTCTGCTCGCGCATTTTCTGTTGCCCCGCTGCCGTATAGCAGAGCACATAGATAGAAGGCGGCATTTTATACAGCATCGCCCCGACAAGATCAAGCAAAATGCCCTTGTCAGGTTCGTTTTATAACCATCCGCGTTCGGCAAAGGAGACGGGGTCCCCATCTCCTATCACAAAGTGATCTAGCACTCGCACGTCGATCAGACGCAAAGCGGCGCAAATGCGCTCAGTGATATGGCGATCGGCGTGACTTGGTTCGGCTACGCCTGACGGATGATTATGACAGAGAATGACTGCTGCAGCATTATGTTTTAACACTGCTTGTACGATTTCCCGCGGGTAAACACTGGCGGCATCGATCGTTCCGAAAAATAATTCGCAAAACTGTAATACCCGATGCTGATTATCCAGCAACAACATGGCAAATACTTCGCGAGGGCGATCGCGTAACTGGGCTTGTAAATAACGACGCACGAGCAAGGGGCTGGTTAAGGCGTCGCCTCGCTGCAGACATTCATTCAGGTAGCGATTACTCATCTCCAACACCGCTTGTAGTTGCACATATTTAGCCGGCCCCAGGCCATGCGCCTGACAAAACTGCGCTTGTTCTGCACCGAGTAAGGCGCGCAGCGAACCAAATTCCTGTAACAGCTTTCTGGCCAGCTCAATGGCATTACAACCGGCAACCCCAGTACGTAAAAAGATGGCTAATAATTCTGCATCACTCAGCGCATTGGCACCGCGTTGTAGTAATTTCTCGCGTGGTCGTTCATTTTCCGGCCAGTCACAGATCGCCATGCATTTCCCTATCTTTTATGCAGAAAAGTGTACTTTAAGCGATGTTAATGGTCGTAAATGCCTGTGAACACCGACAGGCATTGTGTACTATCTTGGCCAGTTTTTATGGATCTGGGGTGCATGCTGATGCAATTGCAAAATAAACGGATCCTGCTGGGCGTGACTGGCGGGATCGCCGCATATAAAGCGGCTGAGATCATACGTCGTCTGCGTGAACAGGGCGCAGAAGTTCGGGCCAGTTTTTATGGATCTGGGGTGCATGCTGATGCAATTGCAAAATAAACGGATCCTGCTGGGCGTGACTGGCGGGATCGCCGCAT
>Ga0183099_1001085_pt1 | contig 16583 bp, 20 predicted proteins | sample Biomet1_FD_127788 | JGI IMG/M metagenome (GOLD analysis project Ga0183099, IMG submission 127788) | Microbial communities from bioreactor (seeded with anoxic lake sediment) at LBNL, California, USA - Biofuel metagenome 1 | ecosystem: Engineered > Bioreactor > Anaerobic > Unclassified ... | reverse complement strand
GAACATCAAGGTCGGTACACTTTCAAAGGGAAGCGCATATTGCCGGCCTTCATACTGTCCATAGCTGAGTGCCGCTGGATAGTAGCTCTGCTCGGCAAAATCCTGATCCACACCAGCGGCTGGCGTCAACTCAAGTAAAACACCCGTTGTTGCATAAAGATTAAAATCATCGGACAAAACAAAGAACACATCCGGCTCGGCCTCATCGAGAACCCGTTCTGCCAGCCATTCAGAATAATCTTCCTTTTTAATACCGCTCGTATAGTCCACTTTGACCCCGGGATGCTCCTGCTCGAACTGGCGGATCGCTTCATCAACTATGGAATAGGAATCGCCGGCTGGTACCTGCCAGTTGCTACCGGCAAATACGCCGATATGAAGAACTTTGGGCTGCAGCTGACGCCAGCCATACCAGCCCGTAAATAAGATAGCTGTGGCCAAAAATCCCAGCAAAGCCATATGTCGAGGCTGCTGGCACCAGGAGCGCAGCCCCTCACTCAGCCGCTTCATATTTTTGTACCATGCCGGTCTGTACAGCCCAGATAGCTAACTGGGTGCGGTCACGCAAGTTCAGCTTACTCAGTGCCGTGCTGAGATTGTTGCGCACCGTGCCTTCCGACAAGCGCAGCTTCGTTGCAATCTCCCGGTTGGAAAGGCCCCGTCCGACCTGGCAAACAATATTGCGCTCTGTACGCGTCAGCTGTAACTTCCCGTTTTCCTCCACCTGCACCGCCAAATTATGCTGGGCCATCGCCGAAAAAAGCTTCACAACCTTTGTTACAATATTGGGATTGATCATTGCTCCGCCGCTCACCACCGTGCGAATGGCATTAGAAAGCTCCGTTACCGAAACCCCCTTAAGCAGATAGCCGCTGGCCCCATATTTCAATGCATTATATACGTATTCATCATCGTCAAAAGTAGTCAGTATAATAATCTTGATTTCCGGATACAGCTCCTTGATCAAGCGGGTACACTCCACACCGTCGATCTCTGGCATACGCACATCCATCAAAATAATATCCGGGCGCTTATGCTTTAAGGCAGCTAAAGCTTCGGCTCCGTTTTCAGCTACGCCGATGACCTCCATATCAGAATTCATATTCAACACAATTCTCAGGCTTTCATGAATCAATTCCTGGTCATCAGCAATCAAAACTTTTATCATCGTAATTTCCCTTTCTACTGACGGGAATCACCGCCTCAATCAAAAAGCCGGCCGAACTTCCCTCATAATGCAATGTTCCGGTTAAAAGCGCCAGTCGCTCCTGCATATGTCGCAGGCCAAACCCCGGCACTACCATTTTACAGCCACAGCCATCATCAGTCAGACACAAAACAATCCTGCCTGCTTCCGTCTGAAGACGCACCTTGACCTTGTGCGCATGCCCATGGCGATTAGCATTTGTAATGCCTTCCTGGACAATCCGGTAAATGACTTCCTCTTCATCCTCCCGCAAATGTTCCGGCCAGCAATCCACCAGAACCTCGATCTTCATGCCGCTTGCAGCGGAAAAATCCGCCACCATTTGCCCGATCGCCTCTTCAAGCGAAAGTTTTTCCAGATCATCCGGGCGCAGTTTTTTTACAGACCGCCGAACATCCTTAATTCCACGGCGAGCGGTATCACTCATTTTCTTCAGTTGTTGCCGGGCAAATTCCGGCGATGCATCCATTGTCGCCAGACAGGCATCCAGCCCGGCAGCAATGCCAGTGAGCGCATGGCCGAGCGTATCATGAATCTCCCGCGCCAGACGGTTTCGTTCCCTGGTTTCTGCCAGGCGCTCAGCCTCCAGTGCATATAGCCTTAGCTGTTCATTGGCCTGATTGAGCTGTGCATTGAGGGACTTGATGCGCTCTTTTTCCTTTTGCTGACTTTGTACCAGCAGAATCATATACATCACAAAAATGATCAGGTTCAGGGAGGTAAAAATATTGCTGACCGCCTTCAGCAGCCCCTGCAGCGCCGGCTCGTAATACGAAATATAAGCATTTAAAGGTACCATCCCGAGCTGCAGTGCGGCCAGGCTGTAATTGGCAATCAGATACAGGCCCAACATTGCCAGCAGTAATAGCACGCGCTGCTGGCGGCCTTCATAGCCATGAACAAGATCCGCCGCGACGAGCAGGACGACCCCGTCATAGGCCATGTTGATGCTGCGCATCAACATGACACAAAAGCATATTTCACCAAATAAAATAACATATTTCCAGCGGGAATTTTTCCATCGTCCCTGCCGATAAAGCCAGCTCAAAAAGAGCAACGAACAAAATGCCACCAGGGCCGTAAGAAAAATCCGCGGTCCAGACCAAGGAACAGCCGTCAGCGGATCAAGAAAAGAACGAGCCGACATCGACAATTGAATTTTCCACTGCGTGATTCCCATAAAAGCAGCCAGCCATAAAATGACCAGCCCGTTAAAGGCATACATCAAATAGTGCAACGCTGCAATCCCATTATTTATTCTTAAGTTATGCATTCTCGGTCAGTCCCACCTTTCCAGGGGATACCGGCCGATGGACTCATGCGTCAAAAGCTCTGTTGGCAATTTGATAAGCTTCTCACCCAAAATCCCCGCCCTGATCTCGTAGGCCCGCTGCACGGCAATCCGCCCAATGGTCCGCGGGGACTGCATTGCGGTTGCCGTCATGTGTCCGGCAGCGATCATTTCCTTTGTTTCCGGGGCTCCATCGACACCATAGACAAGAATCCGCTGCAGCTGCCCGGCATTTTTCAAGGCTGCCATTGCTCCCAGTGCTGCCGGATCATTTAGTGCCATCACGATGTCAATCTGCTGATTTTTTGCCAGCATTTTTTCCATTGCCGGCATTGCCAGCTCCAGTTGCCCTTTGCATTCGGCCCGGTCGATGATATGAAACGAGGGATAGTCTAAAATCGCATCAGTAAACCCACGAATGCGGTCAACTGCAGACTTTGCTTCCGTATGTTCAAGTAGTACAATATTGCCGCCACCGGTATGTGCCACCAGATGGCGGGCACAATCTGCTCCGGCCTGATAATTATCCGAAACAATCGTAGCTGCCACCAGCGAATCATCCTCCACATTGGTGTCAATTGCAATAACCGGCACATGAGCCCTCTGTGCTATCGCCAGTGCCGGCCCAATTTCCTTCCAGTCAACGGCATTCAAAAACAGGACCTCAACCCCACTGTCAATCAGTTCCTGAATTTCTTCTGTCTGTCGTTTAACACTGAGCGCCGGATCGCGTGACAGCAAAATATCGCCGTTATTTTCTACTGCCGAACGGATTTCCTCATCAATAATCTCATAAAAAGGATTATTGAGCGTCATATAGACGGCACCAAATTTATGGCGATGCTCATTTTGGCGCAGTGAATGATCTCCCGTCAACAGATAATAGCCTGGCAGTACGCTTAAGCCCAGCAGCAGGAAAACAGCTCCCACCCAAAGAATTTTTCTCTGATATTTTTTTTGCATAGTCATCCTCACTGATTTTAAAGCTTTTCTAAAAGTATACTACATTTTTCAGGCAAATGGGACCTTCCCCAAGCGCAAAGCAAGGGATGCTGCTTTTTTGCAGCACCCCTTGCTTTATTTATCCGTTTGCTCCAGCCGGCATAAAATCTTTTCCACATTTTTTTGTCCCTGACAAAGGCCGCGATGCACCAGAAGTGCCGCAAAAAAACACACGCCGGCCAGCACGCCGCCACAGATTTCAAGGGCAAAACATCCGGCTGATTGCTGTGCATTCCAGGCAATAAGCAAGATTCCGATACCGGAAAATCCCCAAAGCAGTCGCTGCCATTGCCTTAAATTTCGCAGCAGACCGGACTGCAGTCTTGCCTCTTCCAGCAAAACTGCCTGCACTGTTTTTGCCATCGGTCTTACCTCCCCTGCATCCACCTTGATTTTTAGTAGGAAAGGCCTGGATCAAAGAATCCGATCAGAACTCCGACAAAGGCCACAACAACCAACAGCAGCATGACCATGGTCGGCGAAACATTCTTCCGTGTCATCAACCACCAGCAAAAAACAACTGCCAGCCCCGACAACATTTTGGGATAAATGCCATTGAGTGTTTTTTGCAGATCGCCGCCCCCCGGTAATACCAAAGACGTATTGATATTGATCCAAGAAGCTGCCACCGAACCGATGACAATCGTCCCGATCATGATGATCGAATCACGAATCGCCTGTGCCTGCTCGCCGACAAGAACCTCTACCGCTTTGCCACCAAGGTCATACCCTTTAAAATAAGCAAAGCGCATGCCAAACCACATCAAAAAATTCCAGACAACAATATAGAAAATGGCCCCTAGCGGACTGCCATCGCCTGACAGGCCAAGACCAATGCCAAGCAAAATCGGTATCAACGTACCGACAATCATCGAATCCCCGATTCCGGCAAGCGGCCCCATAAGCCCGGCCCGAATCCCGTTGATCGCTTCACTGTCAATTGGCTGTCCATTAGCTTTTGCCTCTTCCAGGCCGGCCGTCATCCCGACAACCAAGGCACCAATTTGCGGTTCTGTATTGAAAAAGGCCGTATACGTCTGCATCGCATCTTTTTGTTCTTCTTTTGTCGCATAAAGCTCTTTAACTACCGGCAACATGGCACAGAGGTAGCCAAATGTCTGCATGTGTTCCTGAGAAAAACAGGTCAGGTTTCCGTAAAACCATGATAAGAACGATTTATTCAGTGTCTTTTTTGATAATTTCTTCATGATCAAATATCCTCCTCATCATCGTCACTGCCGCCAGCCGTAACTGAAACGCGCTGGTTCTGCACCATAATCACCTTATAATTGATAACTGCAAAGAACGAGCCGATGATCGCCGAGGCAATCAGATTCAGTCCGAGGCAAGCCGCTAATGTAAACCCGAAAAAAAATGTGATAAAGTCGAGCGGTTTTTTTACAACCTGTTTGAGCAGGATCGCGACCCCGACTGCCGGCAGCAGACTGCCCACCGTAAACAGCGTCTTCATGGCCACGCCATCCATTGGCAGATAGGCCTTCATAACGTCAACCATCCCGGCTCCGGCCATCGTGATGATAAAGGTCGGAAGAAAGGAAAAGATAATATGCGAAATCCAAGGCAGGCCCATATCCACCAGATATAGTTTGCCAAAATCCCCGCGTTCAACAGCTTTCCAGCCGATATGCTGCCAGATGAGATTCATTGTGGCCGTACCATAGAACAACACCGTGCCGAGCGTACCAACGGCCGCGCCTAAAGCAGCAGCCATAGCCTGTGCCTGTGCTGTTGCCGGATCAAGCCCCATGCCCTTAACGGCACAAATCGCCAGCGGAATCCCTATGTAGCTGACGGCCCGAACGTCGGCCGAAACCGTACCACCCGGGGTAACCAGGGCAATATAGATAACCTGAATGGCCGCTCCGATGATAATCCCAGAACGAATATCTCCCAAAATAAGACCCACAATTAATCCTGCAACCAAAGGACGTCCCAGTGTGTAGTTACCGAAGGTTGTGCCGCCAAGACCTGGCATGCTCGATAAGCAGGCACAAATCCCCAGCAAAGCAGCTTGTACAGCATTGATTTCCATAAAAGTCACTCGCTTTCTTTTATCATTTTATCTGAAAAATTTTTAGTGAAATCCAAACTGACCACGGAATTTTTTCCAATTGCCGATGGCCTTTTCCTTAATCAGGGCAAACTCAATTTCATAACCGGCCTGCATAATCGCTTCAAAGGCTGCTGCCTCCTCCTGCGTAATCGACTGATTGTTCCCGAGCTGCACCGCCCCCGGCCGATCGTTGCATGGACCGATGATGATGGTTGTGACCCCTGGATCAAATTTTTGATCCACTAAAATTTTTTTCATATCAATTGGATTTTTTGTAATCAAAAAATACCTGGTATCACTGTCCAGTACCTTCTGACATTTTTGCTGCCACTCCTCCAATGTCCAGACAAAGGTTTTTTTCCCTGAAGCACTTTTGTAGGCTGCTTTCAGCACCGAATTACTGGCAGCTGCATCATTGACCGCAACCAATCCGTCACACGGATACTCCATAGCCCAGCGCGTACAAGTCTGCCCATGAATCATTCGGTCATCCACTCTAACAAAGGTAATCGACATGTATTCTTCCTCCTCAAATAAATCACTTCATCAACACTTAAATGTCGTCTTCGGTTTCGGCATCAGCTTCCAAAACAAATTCAGCCACGGCTGCTTTTGTCTCAGCCAGCAGTGTATCTGTCAAAACCTGTCCCGACAGACCTTCTCCGGCAAGCACCGCCGTCAAAGCCATCGGCAGGCTCACCCCGCCAAAGGCCTGCGTAACTGGCAGTAGTTCACGCTGCGCTAAAACCTTCATCGCGGTCGTCAGCGGCGACCCGCCGATAATATCTGCCAGCAGGACAATCCGATCTGCACCGGTAATATGTGCCGTTGCCTCACGAAAAGCTGCTTCATAATGATCAGCCCCCATGTCTTCGCGAAGTCCCAGTGACAATACGGTGTCACGTTTGCCAGCGATCATATTAAGTGCCGTATGCAGCCCCGGGGCAAATTCACCATGACTGACGAGAATAACATAAAACATTGTCTTCCTCCTTACCCTTGCGATGTCAAATAATAAAATAAGTTAAAACACTTTGTAACTTTCCGACAATTAAGATTTTATCAAAATCTCCAAAAAAAACAGCTGTCTTTTGTCACGACTTTAATTAACTAAAAGTGACATTTGTAACGTTTTTAAACAGGTAGCTTCACCCAAAAGAAAAAAGACACTCAATACGAACATTGAATGTCTTACATACACTTCTTTTCTCAAAGAAATCAGGATTTGTTTACTTTTTAGTATAAACACAGCAAAAGAATCTGCGGACTCTTTTCTACCAGTCAAGCCTTACGTCCGGACTGGGTACTCATCCTTTTTCAAAAGCCTTCCCTTTTTTGCATATTCCGGCAGCCAGGCTGAACACACAGCCGTCAAAGGGACTGTTAAAATAACGCCAATACTCCCCGAAAGGCCCTGCATAATATCAATGCCCACGGCGTTGGAGTTAATCAGCTGCAGATATGGCAAATCATAGGCATAATCGAGCACCCATACCCCAAGGGAGCCGCCAAAAAAAGCTAAAATCAAGGTTGTCGCCATCGTCCCCATCACATCGCGACCAACACGCATGCCACTAAAAAACAATTCCCACGGTTCTATTTCCCCATTTTTTCGCCGCAGTTCGTCAACTGACGCCGCGACATCCATGGCAATGTCCATCACAGCACCAAGACTGGAAAATAAAATTCCGGCAAACAGAATCTGTCCCACATCAACCGGCATATTCTGCGCAACAAACAGCAACGATTCAATATTGGCCACGTTATAGCCGGATAAAGCTGCCGCCTTGCCAAATAGAACAGCTGTCACCCCGGCCGCAAAGATACCACCAATGGAAGCAATCCCCGCCGACAGTGCCTTTGCCGTAGCACCGTTGATCAAATAAATCGTAACCGTTAAGACAAGAAATGACGTTGCAATTGCCGCCGCAACCGGCTGTACCCCGTGAAAGATCATCGGAAAGAAGAGAAAGAAGAAGCACGTAAATGTAAACAGTAAGGCCAAGGCCGACCTGCAGCCTTTTTTGCCTCCGACCAGACAGAGCAGCAGTAAAAAGACAGCAATAAAAGAGAAAATCGGCATCGATCGATCCATGCTGTATACCGTATGCAGCTGCAAATCCCCTATTTTGCTGGAAATCAATACCACCCGCATTCCGGGCTCGCAGACAGTACCAAAGAGCAGTCCATTGGGACAATTTGCTTGTGCGACCTCTGCCTTCCCATCAGCAGACTGCACCTGCACCCGGACAATCTGATCGCCCATACGACTGCCATTTTCTTGTAAATTATCTTTGACAACCGCCGTAACCGTCCCCAGCTGAAAACTCCGGCCTTCGGTATTGACTAAAGCCGGACGATCAACCTGTGCATAGCTGTACAGCTGGAAACTAGCCAGCAGAAAAAGCATCACGATGCAAAAACGAATTGCAATTTTTTTCATTTTATATGTCCTCCCATAAAAATACCCCGAGCAAACCACAAAAGTGATCGCCCGGGATATCAGCCGCTATTCCTTGATGATGCTGTACGGATCGTCAATCGCTGTGCCGGTTTCCACATCATAAGTGGTAATCGTCAACTGGTTTCCCGTCACCCGGATTACAGAATACGTAGGACGCCAGGTCTGACTACGCGCTGCGATATAATCTTGCTGCTGTGGAATCAGATTATAGAATTTTGACCCTGTAGCCGAGTTTGCCGACATATAAAACACCCCTTTGGGGTTGACGAGTTTCCCCTGGCGCATATCGGCAATCGTATAGCAAAGATTCTGTGACAAAAAGGCCGCCTTCTTATTTGGATCCAGCAAAGCCTGATCCAAAACATCATGGTGCTGTCCCTGCTGCCCCGGTGTTTCATATTCGGCAAAATCACCGTGCTGCTTGCTGTCACTGCTGATTTGATATGTTCTGGCATAAGTATGGTCATGCCCCTGCAAGACTACATCAATATGGTTTGCATCATAAATCGGCGTAAGCTGCGTACGCAGCAGAATCCCGTCAGAATCCGAATGATCGAGGCCACTGCCATAAATATCCTGATGCATAACAACGATTCGCCATTTGGCCTTGGGATTTGCTGCTATGGCCTTTTCAATCAAAGCCTTATGATCTGCGGCATTGTAATTGTTCGCATTGATTACAATAAACAAAGCTTTCCCATAGCTGTAATAATAGCCATGTCCCGCTTTGGTCGGATTCGTTTCCTCAAGGAAGGGATTCGGCACATTGAAATGATTCATGTAACTGGCAGTCATACTGTCATGGTTGCCGATGCTTGTCGCTTGCGGCAGACTACGCAGAGCCGCTGCCGACAGATACCCAGCATACTGTTCTTCCTGCAACGCAAGTTTTTCCGGCTTTTGATCAGCGGCCGGTTCATTGATCTGATCACCTGGCGATACCAAAAAATTGATGTCAGCATGCTGCGATAAAGCCTTGTTTAAAGTTTTATTCCAGTTGTAGGCATCATTTCGCGTTGCCATTTGCGCATCCTGTTTCGTCCCATCAGTCAACCCCGCTCCGGTTGAAGCTCCAATTTGCGGGTCACCGACAAACATAAAGGAAAAATCCTCCGGGTCGCCGGTTTTAAACGGCTGTACCTGCTGCCACTGACCATCGAGGTTCACCTGATACCAATAGTTCTTTTTCGCCTTGAGACCGGACGCCTCTACCTTATTCGCATAATACATCATGCCATTTATAACGGTTCCTGTCTGACAGCTTCCTTCAAATTCTCTGGCATCGCGCATAGTCGGATTCTCTGCAATTCGAATCCGCGATTTTTCTGTCCCCTGCTTTGAATACCAGGCAAAATTCAAATGAGTGGCATCGGTTCCTGGCGCTATTGCTACTTGCTCGTAATTTGTCCTGATCTGCCCCCAGTTGTCCTTCCAGCTTTGCCAGTCGGTATCTTCTCCCACAATGGTTCTCGTCACCTGCTGTGGTGTCAGGGACGCATCCGCCCAGTGATCTGTTGCAGCAAATCCGGTGGAAACAGCGCATAATGCGGCAATCATAAAAGATAAGGTTTTTTTCTTCCTGTTTGTTAACTTCATCCGGCAATCCTCTCCCCACTTTTCTCTGATGAAGTAACTATAGCATAGGATTATTAGCTTCATATTGCCATTTCGTTAACTTTCTGTTAACTATTTCCATTTTATAATTGTCAGCGAAAATACTTCCGCCAAATGCCGCCATGCAAAGTACCAGCCACCTGACAAAACCGCCTATATCATCAAGATAATAGCATTGCCCTTGAATCCCGACAACAGACAAATCACTCTGTAGTATCCCTAATATATATTCAATCACGATCGGTCCAGCGGGCCGTATACCCCCTTGTATCGACATGAACAAAACCACTGTCATAATAAGAGCCAATCCCGTCAGCGCCACAATTTTCAGCAATTGTCGCCAGTTCATCGACCGATTTCCCCTCCGGCAACAAGACATCCGCTGCACAGCCTTGCACATGCTGACTATTTGGAACGCCGCCTACCTCTTTATTATGCGCCGGACAACGGTAAGCACAAGACAGCAGCAGCGGCGCACCAATTTGCTCACGCATCGCATCAAGGACTTCTAAAAGTTCATTTGCTATCCCATTTTCCGGCAATTCGCCACAGCAGTGGCAAGCTAATTCCCGATCAGAAAAATACTTACTCCCCATAATGCACCATACTCCTTTTACATTTTAATCCGGTTCTTCATCCCAAAATTTCTCTTTTTGAAATAATTCGGTGATCTCTACATGCAATGCCTTTGATAAAAGATATAAAACAGGCACTGTAGGATTGCGTTCCTGACGTTCAATCGCACTAATCATACTTTTGCTGACTCCAGAAAACTTAGCCAATTCACTTTGCTTCATACCTCGACTTTTCCGGGTTGTTTCTAACAGATATCGGATCATATAACAGCCCCCATTTTGAAAAAACACTATTTTTATTGCCTTCCCAATATTTCGTTAAAGCATCTGCAAAAAATTATGTTTAAGCAACAAGCGGCCATGCTGAAAATTTCAACATGGCCCCCCCTGCAACCGCTATCAATCGTGCATCCACATCGGTTTTCGCATAAAGCCAATATGATAGACTATATACTGCATCACAACCTGGTGCTCACCGATATTGAGCAAATAGAAGTTTTTTTCCTGCCCTATAATTTTTCCTTTAGGGCTGTCACTTAAACAGCGGTTAAGAAAATCATTTTGTTCCTGTATAGCCGCCTCATCTACTGTCATTTCAGGATCTTTATTCCCTACAGTAACTCGTTTAACATACCCGACTTCGCTGATATCAAAAGCGTTTGCCATCATATGCACCTTCCTTCGGCAGGGTTATCCTTCCTTATCCGGTAAGGCAGCCTTCTTTTCCGTTTTAGCAGCAACAGCCGGCACCGCTATATTGGTTGGAGCTATCGCCGTGTTTAAGATATCGAGTACGCGGGAAAGCCCTTCGGGAACACCACCCTGGGAGGCATGTACCTGTACATGATATTTGGCTGAATTGTCGCTGCTACGGGTGTTTTCCTTATGGCTTGAAATAGCCCCTTTAATATTCACCTTGACGGAAAACGGTCCGATTTTCCCTTTTGCTTCAGCGTCCAGAGCAATCGATTTATCATCTACTTCCTTCGATGATTCCGAGGATTTCACTTCCATATCGAAACTAACATCAACTGTGTCCACGGACAAGGTCGGAATCTTTACAATTGACAGCAGTGGTATCTTAAGATCCACTACCTCAGTTCCCATTTCAGTTGATCCTTCAATATTTACTGACCGGTTAAAACTGAAATTCACGGTGCGAATTTCCGACTTGTCACCATTTTTGCTAAAACCGACATTTTCAATAAAATCGGAAGTAGCCTTCGCCAACATAACCTGTGCATTGCATGCCGCCTGTAATGGACCCCCTATCAAAGAATCCATCGGCAAGCCACCAAACTGTTCACTCATTTTTTCTAATGCCATGATTTACACGTCCTCTCTTTTTTCATCTATTTGTACCCCTAGGGAAGTACCTTAATAAACTGATCATTGATTCGCATAACAGCTTCTGGAGGATCTGAGGTCTCAAAATACAAATCTACATCCACAAAATTATCGTTGGACGGATTGTTATTGGATGGCAAAATATGGGCAAATAACCCATTGCTTTTATTTGCCTCGGCAAACCCGCTTAATTTCACCTTGAAGCTAAGCTTCATTTCCTTCATTTTCAAAGTATGCATCGGAACCAATGACAGCTTGGGAACCTGTACCCGTTTATAAACGACCTCATCTGCTTCGGCATCTATAACGGGAAACTGCAGATCCATCATTAGCGGTTTGTTTTCCTCATCAAAATAATGTGCTAACACATTCAGATGCTGTGTTTCAATTAATTTATGGGCCTTTAAAATAGACTCTTGCATGGCTGTCAACAAAGACTCAAACGCTTGTCCTCCACTCATATTTTCCACCCTTTCTTTAATTTTTCTGTATTAACCATACCATGGGCAAAATCCACGATGGTAGAATATTACTTGTTTTTCGGGATAAAATAAAAATCGTCTAGCCTTTTTGCTAAACGATTTTTACTTTAACGCAATCTCATACATGGCTCTCTGTTCAAAAAATAGCCTTTTTATAACAAATCCACCTTATGAATTTGCCTCCAGCATATCAAGCGCCGCTGTTCTTTCCTGCTGCCAGCGTGAATAGAGGCCCGGGCGCAGCTGCGGGCTTCCCGCCGACCAGGAAGGATCCGTTAATTTGACTTCATAAATAAAATAAATCAGCTCGGAATCACTCATATCCAGTATCTTTTTTTGTGCAAATTGCGCTCCGTCCCCAAATACCATCGCCCCATAATAGCTGCCATGCTGAATACAATTGCTGAACAAAACCTGCTGCAGAGCATTGCTATGTCGGTCAATATCGAAGTCGTACCATTTCAATAAATTTTCCGCTCCACTATCATAGTACTCCGGTTTTACATATTCATCCTGTAATAAACTAAACCCGTCTGGATCCACATTGCCTAATTCTTCCCATTTAGCAACAAACGATGCATCGCAGCAAGGATTACCGGCAGCTTTTAGTTGTCTCCCATATTCATCATACGGCGCATCATGCAGGCATAGCCATTCGACAAAATCCTGCACACTTCCGGCTTCACTGGAAAACTGATACAATCCATAGGACCAGCCGCCGGCATCGCCAGCACTTCTGGCGACAATCGCCGGATTGCTATTACTCTCATATTTGCCACTTAATTCACCCAATCGCATCATAGGATATTCCTCCCTTATATTTTTCTATAGATAATTATAATTTTATAAACTCCTTTGATCGTTCCAACGCTTCAAATATCTCATTTTCCAGCTTCGCCATCTCGACGTAATTTTCTAAATTCTGCCTGTTTTTTTCTTTTTGATAAAAATCATAGCGCCATTTTGCAATTGTCGTCTCCACCAGAGTTTCCCCATGACAGATCAACGCCTGAATCTCACTTTGTGAAAACGCATTTAAATCTGTCCGGATTTTTCCAATTCTCTCGACTATGCTGTCAGACCAGCCCATAACCGGAATTTCCCGGCCCACTTTGCCATCAAATCCCTCCAATTCGCGATAAAATCGGCAGCTATTTTCGAGTTTCATATAAACCCCCCGCCATTTTTCCATGCACATATCCTGCATAATGATTTTTCGATCCCGACTGGAAACTTGTTCCATTAAAACATCAACAATCCGTAGCGGTTCATTTAAAAAATGATACTTTTTCTGATTTTTCTTGAACCGCCCGGCGGCATCACTTATTACAAAAACAGCCTGCTTATCCTGCCGCAGCGCCTGCTCGATCGGGAAATACCCCAGATTATCAAAGACGCCACCATCAGCCAGATAAACATAATCCGGTGTCACGCAAGGGCTTGGATCATCATGATTCTCCTTATTCTGATGATAAAATTTATACTCTTGGATATCGAGCTTCATTGGTGAAAGCAATCCCGGAAAGCAGGCACTGGCAGCGACAGCAAATGCCAAAGATATATCCTTTACATCATAGGAATATCCCGTCTCGCTGTCGCCAAACTTATTGTCGCCAAACTGCCATAGACCTCCGTTGTTTAAATTTGTGGCATTGATTACCGTATGCAGGTTCGGTGACAGTTCGTTCAGCTTCTTATCATGGAAAAGGTATCGCTGCAAATTTTCCACCATAACCTGACTGTCCCCTTTTAATCGCAGCAAAGCGAGCCCTTTATACAGCAAAATTTTGGTTCGAATATCCTTGCGACTGAATTCAATCAGCGGTTCAATAATAATCTGATCGAAATCCTTAACACTTTGAATTTCATCAAAATGAATCGAAAAGAATGCATTGATTATACTGCCTCCCGATACTGAACTAATAACCTTGATCCGATCCTTCAGACCAAAGGCAATCAGCTTGCGCAATACTCCCGCATGAAAAAAGGTGGCCCGATAGCCTCCGCCAGAAAAAGAACACATAATATCATTTTCCATTATAACTCCCTCCATCATTGTTTGAACTTTTTGTATGTTGCTGTTTTCAAGATATCATCGCCGGTGACTACAATGGTGGCTTTCTCCATGTCTTTTGAACAAGCCCACATATCGAAAATTTCATATGCCGTTGCAGATTCCACCTTAGTAGACAACTGGCATGCTATTCTGTCGTTGTAACAAATACAAACCAATTAAAAAGGAGTGTTTCTTATGGTCGTTCAGACAACGCAAAACGATGTAGTATTTCTCGGGCACGGTTCTTATCAAGGCGGAGGCAAAGAACAATTCCAGTTGCCGGATAATGTCGACTTGTATCTGCTGCAACCGATCGGCGCAAAACTGAGAGTCAGCCTGGCCTGCGATTTAATTCAGCAAAAGCCCATAAAAAAATTGACCTTTCACCGTGACGGCAGCCCCGACAGTGATATTTCAAAGGATTTCCCCATCGTATTCAAAGGCGGCGCAACGATGCCCGACCTGATCTTACACGACTTAGGCTCCTTGCGGGAAAGCCTCACCAACCTCCTGCCGCAAGGACCGCATCATACGATTCTTGTATCCGAAGATACAACTTTATCAGCCTTGCTGGGCCGCTCCGATGTCATGGAACTCATCGAGGCCAATAAGCAGTGTGGAAAGCATCTGCGTATCTTCTGGTCTGCCTGTGCCAGTCAAACAGAACCCAGTGAAACCTCTGTGGTTTTTTGATTCCTTTCAACTAAGAAAAGGGCCTCTGCTAACACCTGTAGCAGAGGCCCTTTTTTACAACCTATATCAAAAAATTTTAAATACCTCCCGTGACAGACTCGCAATCACAAAAGCACTCCCTTATCATGCTGAGCAGGTTACGTCGATCTATCGACGCTGCGAATTGCCAAGGAGAATTCCACCTAAAATCAGTCCGATCCCAAGCCACTGCCCGAAGACAAGCTGTTCCCCCAAAACAAAACAGGCCAGCAAAATCGCCACCGGTAGCTCCGATGCCGTCAGTATGCTGCCAAGGCCTGTTCCAACATGCGGAATTCCGAGCGAAAAAAAGAGCGGCGGCAATGCAATTCCGAATGCCCCCAGCAAAATACCATAGGGGCACAAGGCTATTAGCGGAGAAACATCGGTCAAAAACATCGGTGGGAAAAATATAAAAATCATTCCGGAGGCGCCCACTGACATCAACGCACTTTTAAATATCGGCGACACATCACGTCCCACCGTCCCGCTGATAAGGAGCAGCAGCGAATATGTCAGTGCCGCCAAAAAACCCCAAAGCATGCCCGGAGTAAAAACCAGACTGCTTTGCTCTAGCTGCACCCCGGTAGCAAACAATGACCCGATCAGCAACAAGCCAAGCGCAATAATCTTTTGACGATCAGGACGCCGATGAAAAAAGATCCACTCCAGCCCACAGCCAATCCAGACAAACTGGAACAAAAAAATAATAGCCAGCGACGCCGGCAGCGTTTCTAACGATTTATAATAGAAAATTGTCGTACAGCCGATAACACTTCCCGACAAAATCAGCCCCATCGTTCTTCTCCAGCCAAGCGTAGCTTTCTTCCAGCGCCAGGCCACACTCCAAAGCAGTAGCATGCCAAAAAAGCCCCTGTGCTCCGCAGACCTCCGCCACCGAAATACCGTGCTCATAGGCAACTTTCACAATCGTTGACAAGATGCCATAACTACAGCCGCCTAAAAAAACCATCCATGCATAATACCCTTTTGACAAAATATCGCCTCCATAAAAACATAAAAAAATCGCCACACAATACCGCAAGCGATACTGTGTGGCGAAAATAGATCTCTCTAGAAAAATCCACATCCAAATAGGTTTTATTATGTGATAAGTCTATCTGATATCTTCCTGTTTGTCAAATTCTTGCGAAGCAGCCTATCCTTTAGGTTAATATGAAACTGATTCTTTTCTGTAACCACCAGCAGCTGTACCGACTGCAGCTTAAGATCTCGCCTTTGACAGTAAGGATATTGCATAATGCGTTATTCCCGTATAACAGCCAAAAATTGCCAGATAGTCCAGGAAAAAGCGCCCTGCTGACGGAGGCGTCCCCCAGCCAAAACCATGCTCCATTAATAGCATCGCTCCCATATGCTGTGCAAACGACGCATAGACACCATACGCAATGATCCCGGCTGCCAACCCCTTGCTGTACGCAAAACACTTTTTGTGAAGGCCCTGCCGTTCCAACCATTTTTGCCCATCGCGCCATAACGGCTGCCAATGAAGGCCCAGATGAATTCCTATCAGGACAAAACACAGATAAGCACTTCCCTGATGAATCGCATGCATCGAAATAGAAGCTGTTCCCGACAAGGCGTTGACCGGCAGTAAAAACTGTGAAATCAGTAGCCCTGACACCATGCTCATACAAAGCGCAAGTCCCATGGAAACGTTCATCAGTCTTATTAGCCCCCAATGAAAATTGCGGGCGCCTCTAAAAAGAGCCTTATGCCAATACAAATTCAAACGATTA
>Ga0183099_1001084_pt1 | contig 16604 bp, 13 predicted proteins | sample Biomet1_FD_127788 | JGI IMG/M metagenome (GOLD analysis project Ga0183099, IMG submission 127788) | Microbial communities from bioreactor (seeded with anoxic lake sediment) at LBNL, California, USA - Biofuel metagenome 1 | ecosystem: Engineered > Bioreactor > Anaerobic > Unclassified ... | reverse complement strand
ATAATAAATTCATTTTTTATATAAGCGTGTTTTGCTAAGAAAATTACAGTTTTTTTTAAGCTATGTACTTTAAATACCTTTTACCACTAACGCTTCATTGTGCGTATAAGATCCTTTGTATCTTTATCTACTCGCAAAGACTCTACTATTTTTTGCAGTGCTTTGTTATAGGTGAAATCATCCAATTTATTATTTTGCAATAAGCCCATGGTTCGCTTTGGAAAATTAATAAAACAGATAGAAATCGCCCAAGCTACCGCCATTTGCACATAATAATCATTAGATTTAAATTCCCCTAATATTTTTAATGTTCTGTCAATGTAAATATCATCAATAAAGTAATCTAAAAGCATTACAATAGCGAAACGTCTTTCGTAAACTTCGTGACTTTTTAAATATTCTTTTAAAAATCCCCACATTATTTCTTGATTTTTTTTAGTATCTTTTATACTAGCACAAAAAGTATCACATACCCCCCAATTATTGATGCTGGGAATGAATTTTGTGATTAAATCCAACCGTTGCGCAAAAGGTATCTTAACTAGGCCGATAATAAGTCCTTTTAACATTACTTCTTCATTATATTTTGTTGGTGTTAACAAGAAATTATACCATTCCTCGGAATTCACCACAGTCTTTGCCAGTTGTCTTAGCGCAGGAAGCCTAACTCCGATAATATTTTCTATGCCAGGACATAGTTTTTTGTGAAATTCACCATAGTTCTTGTCTTGTAACATAAATAATTGCTGTCTTACATCCACTTTCTCACCTGCCCACTTAATTAGTGTAAAACAAAGCCCCATTTTAGCAGGAATCTATCCTACACTAATAGGGCTTTTTCTTTATTATTTACCGGTACGTCCACGTTTAGTAAAAGGTATTTTTTTCGCACACAATGGGCAGTCTTCCTCGTTAAAAGTTTCGACATTCAAATGGAGTAGAGCCTCTGTACGTATGCCAAAATCCACTTTTCCACCACTACGATCTACCAAAAGGCCTATGCCCACAGGTACACCGCCTTGCTCTTTTACTGCACTCAGAACTTCAAATACGCTGCCACCGGTCGTAACAATATCCTCTACCACCAAAACTCTAGTACCTGGCTCAATATGGAAGCCTCTTTTAAAAATCATTTTACCATTTTCGCGTTCTGTGAAAATAGCTCTTGTTCCCAAATTTTTACCAACTTCGTGAGCAAGCAAAATGCCTCCGGTCATAGGGCCAACCACCAACTCAACATTGTCATTAATATAACGAGCCCCTAATTCCTTACACAGAGCTTCTGTATATTTAGGGTGTTGAAGAACATTAAATTTTTCAACATACATAGGACTATGTAAGCCTGAGGTCAAAAGAAAATGACCATGTAGCACTGCCTGTGTTTCTTCAAATATTTTCATAACTTCTTGTTCATTCATTCTCTACACCTCGTATTTCAGCCACAATGTTTTTTGCGGCTGCAATTTTATCTTCTGCCTGTGTTATCGGCCTACCAACAACTATATGGCTTGCACCGTTATTTATCGCCCACAGCGGCGTCGCTATCCTGCTCTGATCGTTTATAGCCGAACCTGCCGGCCGTACACCCGGAGTCACAATCAAAAACCCATGACCACAAGCCTTGCGAATCATTGCCGCTTCTTGAGGAGAGGCTACTACGCCATCCATACCCGATTTTTTTGCCAACTTTGCCAATTCAACAACTTGTTCATTAATAGGCTTAGTATAATTAAGCTCAGACCACTGTGCAGCGTCCATACTAGTCAAAACTGTCACCGCAATAAGTTTAGGTGCCGCTTTTCCTGCTTTAGCCGCTGCTTCCTTAACTGCACTTACAGCCGCTTCCATCATTTTGCCGCCGCCCACAGCATGCACATTCATCATATCAGCACCGAGATCTGTCAGCACTGACAAGCTTTTCGCTACTGTATTAGGAATGTCCTGTAATTTTAAATCAAGAAAAACATGTTTTCCTTGATTCTTTAGAAAGGTAATAATAGACGCCCCAGCGGTATAATACAACTCCATACCGACCTTATAATAACTAACGCTATCCCCTAATTCCATTACTACTTTTTTTGCTTCTTCCAGATTAGAAAAGTCTAACGCAACAATTAATCGATCATCATGACTCATTTCGCACCTCTTTTTAGCTTACTTAGCGATTGGGCAAAGCTTTTCCAATAATTTCTTGAATATTTTGAATACCATGGGCATCCATATATTCTAAAATGCCTTTACTAATAGTTTCTGCCAATCTAGGATCAGAAAAATTACCCGTTCCTACTGCAATTGCACTTGCTCCCGCTAAAAAGAATTCAATAGCGTCAGCAGCGCACATAATGCCGCCCATGCCGATTATTGGAATATGCACTGCTTGGGCCACCTGATATACCATTCGCACAGCCAAGGGGCGTATAGCAGGTCCTGAGAGTCCACCCATAACGTTACCCAAGACAGGTTGCTGTTTAGCAATATCTATTTTCATACCTAAAACAGTGTTGATAAGAGAAACTGCATCACTGCCTGCCTTTTCTACTGCCAAGGCAATTTCCACAATATCCGTCACATTAGGAGAAAGTTTTGTAATAACAAATTTTGAAGTATTAGCTTTTACTGCTTTTACAACTTCTACCGCACTATCCGGACAGGTGCCAAAAGCCAGTCCTCCCTGCTTAACATTAGGGCAAGAAATATTAATTTCAATTGCGTCTACGCCATTAACATCCAATTTTTTTGCTAACTTACCATATTCTTCAGGTGAGTTCCCTGCAATATTAACAATGATAGGCACAGCGATTTTTTTTAATTTAGGCAATGTTTCTTGTAAGAAATAGTCGGAGCCGGGATTTTCTAAACCTACGCAATTAAGCATCCCGGCCGGGGTTTCTACTGCCCGCTGTCCCTTGTTCCCTGAACGCGGTTCCAAGGTAGTTCCTTTAACAGTAACAGCACCGACTTTTTCCAAATCCAAGAAATCTTGAAATTCTAAGCCGAAGCCAAAAGTACCGGAAGCAGTTGTTACCGGCGTGTTCATTTTTAGCCCACCAATATTTATTGCTAAACGATTATCATACAAAGCCCTTACCATTCCTCTACCTCCGTAGACCAAAATACTGGTCCATCGGTACAAACCTTCAAGCGTTTTCCCACGCCGCCACAAGCACAAGACAGACAGGCGCCAAAGCCACAAGCCATATATTTTTCCAAAGAGATTTGACAAGGCAGCCCCGCTTTTTCTACAACCTTTACCACTGCTTTCATCATAGGTACCGGTCCACAGACATAAACACAATCATATTTACCTGTTTCCAGCAGTTGTGGCAGTAAGGCATTAACAGTTCCTTTAGTTCCTAGACTGCCATCATCAGTTGTCATATGCATAGCAAGCGTTTCCTCGTTAAATAAATCTTGCCAAAAAAGTTCGGAAGAAGTTCTGCCACCCATAAGCACTTCTACATTCTTTTTTAAAAAACTCTGGGCTAAATATAGCAAAGGTGCCAATCCTAACCCACCACCAACTAAAAGCGGGTGCTTTGCGGTTAAATCAAACCCATGCCCCAAAGGCCCAATAATACTTATAATATCGCCACTACAAAGCTCAGCCAAAATTTTAGTGCCTTCGCCCATAATACGATAAATCATCGTAAAGGTACCACTCTTATAATTTACACCCGCAACGCCAAAAGGACGGCGCAAAAGCGGCGCCGCCTGTTTTGATACTTGAACATTTACAAACTGTCCAGGTTTTGCTGTACTTGCGATTTCGGGAGCAAAGACTTCAATAAGTTTAACATCTTTAGATAAAATTTGTTGTCCTATTACTTTGGCCTCAACAATTGTTTTTGGCAAGTTTATCACTCCCACGTTAAGTCTTGTAATGCTATGGTGCTAACCATACGCCTGCGACGCATGGCACTCATAACATGTTGCAGTTCTCTTGCAGTATCCATAGAAGTCAAGCAAGGTATTGCATGTTCAACAGTTGACCGACGAATACGGAACCCATCTCTAGCGGCATCACGTCCATGAGTTAACGTGTTAATAACCATGGCAATTCTACCGTCTTTAATATCATCCAATAGATTTGGCGTACCATCGCTAACCTTTACTGCTTCCGTAACTTGAATACCCTTATCCTTTAGATATTTAGCTGTTCCGCTTGTGGCTAATACTTCATAGCCCAAATCTACAAACCCTGCTGCAATTTCTGCGGCTTCCGGCTTATCCATGTCTGACACCGTAATAAGAATAGCTCCCTCTGCGGGTACATTCATACCAGCAGCTATACAGGCTTTGTATAACGCCCTAGAATATTGATAGTCTACACACATAACCTCCCCTGTGGATTTCATTTCAGGCCCCAAGGTAATATCAACATCTGTCATTTTGTTGAACGAGAAAACCGGAGCTTTTACCGCACAATAATCAGGGAAAAGCCTTAATCCAGGCTTAAATCCTTGTTCTCTAATACTATGCCCCATAGCACATTTAGTTGCTACATCTACCATAGATACACCTGTAACCTTACTCAAGAAAGGTACAGTTCTACTGGAACGAGGATTAACCTCTATAACATAAACATTACCCTCACGCACAATATACTGAATATTAATCATGCCGTGAACTTCTAAGCCTATAGCGAGTTTATTTGTATAATCAATAATTGTTTTTATAACATGCTCGCTCAAAGTTCTTGGTGGATAAACAGCTATGCTGTCACCTGAATGAACACCGGCTCTTTCCACATGTTCCATAATACCGGGAATAAGTACATCTACCCCGTCACAGATGGCATCTACCTCAACTTCTGTACCCATTAAATAATGGTCAACTAATACAGGGTGTTCCAAAGACGCTTTAACAGCACTAGTCATATAGTACTTAAGTTCTTCGTCATTATAAACAATTTCCATGGCACGTCCGCCCAGTACATAAGAAGGCCTTACCATGACCGGATATCCTACATTATTAGCAGCTTTGATAGCACCAGGAGTGTCAAAAACCGTATGTCCATTGGGACGGGAATATTAACCGCTGTCAAAAGTTCATCAAAACGTTCTCTATCTTCCGCTTTATCTATACTGTCTACACTTGAACCCATAATCTTTATTCCACATTTAGCTAATGGTCCCGCTAAATTAATCGCGGTCTGCCCACCAAACTGTACAATTACACCCTCAGGTTGTTCACGATCGATAACGTTTAAAACGTCTTCTAAAGTCAAAGGCTCAAAATACAACCTATCAGAAGTATCAAAATCCGTACTTACAGTTTCAGGATTGTTGTTAATAATAATAGTCTCGTATCCGAGTTCTTTTAAGGCCCATACAGAATGTACTGAGCAATAGTCAAACTCTACACCCTGACCTATGCGAATAGGACCGGATCCAAGTACAATGATTTTTTTACGATTAGATTCAATTACTTCATCTTCACTGCCATAGGTTGAGTAATAATATGGTGTTTCTGCTGCAAATTCTGCCGCGCAAGTGTCGACCATTTTATAGGTCGGAATAATATTCCATTCCTTACGCATCTTGCGAATTTCTAAATCTTTTTTTCCTAAATAAGCACCAATTGTAACATCGGCAAAGCCCATTTTCTTGGCACGACGCATAAGCTCTGCATCCATTGGTCCTTGTTTTATAACAGCTTCCATATCGACTATGTTGTGAATCTTGCGCAGGAAAAAGCGATCTATCTTAGTTATTTGATGAATATCTTCTAATTGTTTACCCCTACGGAAAGCTTCAGCTATAACAAAGAATCTTTCATCGTCAACATTTTTAATCCGAGCAAAAACCTCTTCATCAGATAATGATTTCAGTTCTGGCATTTCCAAATGTATTAGACCTATTTCTAACGAACGGACTGCCTTTAAAAGAGCCGCTTCCATGCTACGTTCTATAGACATAACTTCACCAGTAGCCTTCATTTGTGTGCCTAAAGTACGATCAGCATTGACGAATTTATCAAAAGGCCAACGAGGTATCTTAAGTACTACATAGTCTAATGTAGGCTCAAAACAAGCAGTCGTCTTTTTTGTCACAGCATTTTCTATTTCGTCCAAGTTATAACCAACCGCTATTTTACTGGCAACTTTAGCAATTGGATATCCTGTTGCTTTAGAGGCTAGGGCTGATGAACGACTTACACGTGGATTTACTTCTATAACAATATATTTTTCGGAATCAGGGTCCAGGGCGTATTGAACATTACACCCACCCTCAACACCTAACTCACGAACAATATCAATAGCAGCTGTACGCAACATTTGAACTTCTCTGTCACTTAGAGTTTGACAAGGCGCTACTACAATACTATCGCCTGTATGTACACCTACAGGATCAAGATTTTCCATATTACAAACAGTAATACAGTTATCTGCCGCGTCCCGTAGTACTTCATACTCGATTTCTTTCCAGCCGGCAACACTGCGTTCAATAAGGGCTTGCCCAATGAGACTGTATTTCAAACCTTTATTGGTAATATCATCTAACTCATCATCATTATTGGCAATGCCGCCACCAGTTCCTCCAAGTGTATAGGCAGGACGTACTATCAGTGGATATCCTACTTTTTTTGCAAATTCTTTCGCTGCCGAAACAGTTTCTACAATTGCACTTTCAGGAATTGGTTGATGAAGTTTTTCCATTGTCTCTTTGAATAATTCACGGTCTTCTGCTTTTTTTATACTTTCAATTTGCGTTCCTAAAAGCTCTACATGATATTCGGCCAAAATTCCTTTTTCATATAAATCCATGGCCATATTTAAACCAACTTGGCCACCCAAAGTCGCTAGCATCGAATCAGGCCGTTCCTTTTTGATAACATTTTCCAAAAATTCTGCATTAATAGGTTCAATGTAAACACGATCAGCAATATGCACATCAGTCATAATGGTAGCAGGATTGCTGTTAACCAAAACAACTTCCAGTCCCTCTTCCTTCAATGAGCGACAAGCCTGCGTTCCTGCATAATCAAACTCTGCGGCCTGTCCTATGATAATAGGACCGGAGCCGATAACTATTACTTTTTTTATACTAGTCTTTTTCGGCATCTTAGCGTCCTCCCATCATTTTTACAAACCGTTCAAACAAATACTCATGGCCGGAAGGTCCTGGTGATGCTTCCGGATGATACTGCACACTAAAGCTGGGATGATCAAGATATTTCAACCCTTCAATCGTCCCATCATTCAAAGACCTATTGGTAATTTCCACATTAATCCCCTTAAGAGAAGCTTCATCAACCATAAACCCGTGATTTTGTGAGGAAATTACTACTTTGTTTTCGACCAAATCTTTGACAGGTTGATTAATACCACGATGTCCAAAAAGCATCTTCTTAGTTTTTGCACCATTAGCCAATCCCATAACTTGGTGCCCCATACAAATACCAAAGATTGGTTTTTTGCCCATCATCTTTTTTATATTAGCAATTTCAATTTGTAAATCTTCCGGATCTCCAGGTCCATTAGATAGGAATATGCCATCAGGTTGCACGGTTAAAACCTGTTCTGCAGATGTCTCTGCAGGAAAGACCGTTAGACGGCAATCAAATTTAATCAAAGATTTTTAAAATATTACGTTTAATACCATAGTCCAGCACGGCAACGTGATACTTACCTTCACCCATGGTATAAACCTCCGGAGTAGTAACCTTAGCAACTTGATCATGCACTTCCGGCGTAGCTAAAAGCTTATCAATTTCTTCTTGTGGCATATCACTGGGCACAATAACCCCTTGCAAAGTACCATAAGAACGAATTTTGCGTGTAATAGCACGCGTATCTACTCCAACCAAAACCGGCACATTCATTCGCTCTAAAAAGTCCGGTAAAGACTCTTCATTACGCCAATTACTCGGTTCATCACAAAGTTCACTAACAATAAACCCTTGATACCAACATTTATCTGATTGATCAAAAAGTTTACAACAACCATAATTTCCTACCAAAGGGTACGTCATAACTACGATTTGGTCACAAAAAGATGGATCAGTTAAAGTTTCCTGATAACCACTCATGCCTGTAGTGAAAACTACTTCACCCACGGCGTTGCGGTTGCCATATAAATCTCCCTCATAGACGCTACCGTCTTTTAATACTAATTTGCCTTTTACCTTGCGCATACCACACCATCTCTCATGACGAATTTTCCTGCTACCATAGTCGCCACAGCTTTTCCTTTACATGTTTTACCTTCATAAGGAGTCACTTTGCCTTTTGTATAAAAATTCATACTATTGACTGTCCATTCCTTGTTGAGGTCGATTATAGTTACGTCTGCATTTTTGCCTACTTTTAAACTTCCAGCATTTAGTGCAAAAATATTCGCAGGTTCTGTACTCATTTTACCAACAATCTCGTTAATTGTGAAGAGGTTTGTTTGATAAAGTTCAGTTAAAATTACACCAACGGAGGTTTCTAACCCGCAAAAACCATTAGGAGCATTTCTAAATTCCACATCTTTCTCTTCCGGTGCATGTGGTGCATGATCCGTCACTATAGCATCTATTGTTCCATCTTTTAAAGCTGCTCTTAACGCATCAACATGGTCTTGTGAGCGTAGAGGAGGCGAAACCCTTGTTGCTGTGCTGTAGTTAGCACAAGCTTCATCCGTTAAAGTTAAGTGATGAACGGCAACTTCACAGGTTATATTAACGCCGCGTTTTTTTGCTTGTCGTACAATATCTACCGCGCCCTTACTAGCAATATGAGCAATATGAATATGGGTTCCTGTATACTCAGCAATTATTGCATCTCTAGCTACTGCTATATCTTCAGAAATTGAAGGAATCCCCGGTACGCCAATGCGTGCGGAAACAGCCCCTTCATGCATATACCCTTCGTGATTTAATTCCGTCTCAATATCATGGCAAATAAGCGCCTTGTCAAAAGCAGAAACATATTTTGCTGCCACCATCATGGTATGAGCACTGTCAACATAATGTCCATCGTCTGAAAACGCCATGGCCCCACGCATTGCCATGTCACCCATTTCAGCTAATTCCTTACCTGCTTGGCCTTTAGTAATAGCTCCGATAACTTCAACATGTACATATCCTTCTTTGGCAGCTCGCTCTTGAATACCACTAACAATTATAGAACTATCTACCACAGGTTTTGTATTGGGCATACAAGCAATGCGGGTAATTCCACCGGCTGCAGCTGCCTTAGTGCCGGAAACAATATCTTCCTTAGCTTCCAGTCCAGGTTCCCGTAAATGTGTATGCAAATCTATAAATCCAGGAGCTACGACTAACCCATTGGCGTCAAAAACCTCATCTGCTTCTCCTGCAATTTCTTTTTCTAAAGCTATTATTACGCCATCTTCTACCATTAAATCCATAACCGCATCAAGATTTTGGCTAGGATCTACAATACGTCCGTGCTTAATTAGCGTTTTCAATTTGCTTACCTCCAGTCAAAGTCAAGAATAACAGCGCCATACGAACAGCTACGCCGTTTTGAACTTCCGTGCGAATAGCGGCATTATCACAATAACCGACTTCCCATGATATTTCCAACCCTCTGTTCATAGGTCCAGGGTGTAAAACAGTAACATCAGGTTTAGCCAATTTCAGTTTTTCTTCGTTTACGCCAAAAATTCTCGCATATTCTCGAGTCGTTGGAAATAATCCCTTTTGTTGGCGCTCTAACTGAATACGCAAAATATCTACTACATCCGCGCCTTCCAGAGCTTCCTCAACTCGTTTATGTACTGTAACGCCTAAAGCTTCTATGTCATGTGGCAATAAAGTCATAGGCCCTGCTACATGTACATCTGCTCCTAATTTTGTCCATGCGGCAATATTTGTTCGTGCTACCCTGCTATATAAAACATCACCTATAATAACCATTTTTAAATCTTTGAAATTCTTACCTTGCTCTCTAATTGTAAACATGTCTAAAAGACCTTGGGTAGGATGTGCATGAGCACCATCTCCTGCGTTGATAATAACAGGAGTAGCAACTTTTGCAGCATAGGCCGCTGCCCCCTCAATGGGATGACGCATGACAATAGCGTCACAGGCCATCGATTGCACTGTCAAAATCGTATCACGTAAACATTCCCCTTTAGCTACGCTGGAACTAGCGGCAGTTATATTTACCACATCTGCCCCAAGATATTTACCGGCTAATTCAAAAGACGTTCTTGTTCTAGTACTATTTTCATAGAAAAGATTTATTATAGATTTTCCGCGGAGAGATGGCACCTTCTTAATATCTCTACCCATTATTTTTTTCATTTCTGTTGCTGTGCGCATAACCAGTTCGTACTCGTCCAAAGTCATTGAATCTAAATCTAAAATGTCTCTGCCTGACAATGATGCCGCTGCTTTTGCCATTTTTTTACCCCCTATACATTTTTTCAAAAAAACACCCATTGCGCCAGCAATGGGTGGAGTTATAACGTGTTTATGCTTGTTATAACACTCTTGCTGATTTCGCAGAATCACTTAAAGATGTGTTGTACAACAAAATAAGCCTTCTTGCCAATGTGGACAAGAAGGCTTTTAAGAGCTTCATAAAAGGCCCTTTCTTAGTCTCACAGGACTAGATTAAAGGTAATATTCCGTTGCTAGTATGTTATCACTATAGATTTAAAATGTCAACCTACAGTCACCTTTTATAATTGAAAAGATGCCTATATAAGCATTTATTTATTGCCAAAATATTGGGCTAAGGTAACTAAAATACCTACTGCCTTGGGGAGACACTCCTCGTTAAAATCAAAAGCCATATTATGATGACCTGCCTTTAGCGTTGTTCCATACATCATATAAGTTGCCTGTCCGCCGTTACGTTGAACTCTATCCATGAAGTATGAACAATCCTCACTTGCACCTAAACTAATAAAGGGAACTACCTCGGCAAATTGTCCTGATGCTGTAGCTATATTGTAAATTTCTTTACCCATATTTTCGCTCAGTTCGCAAGCCGGAGCTCCGCCCACTTCTTTTGTAGTAACTTTTACATCATACATAGCAGCAGCGGCAGCAATCATGCGTTTAGATTCATTCATCATATAATCGTTGATGTCAGTGTTGGCACCACGAGTTTCCATTTTAATTTCTCCTACATCAGGCAAAATATTACGTCCTGTTCCTGCATTAATAACGCCTACGTTAATACGAGATGCTCCCGCCCCATGGCGAGAAATGGTGTGCAAAGATATAGCTGCCTGGGCGGCTGCTAATAAGGCATTCTTTCCTTGCTCCGGTGCTGCACCTGCATGGCTTGATACTCCGGTAAAATGGGCATCCAATTTGCTAGTTGCAAGAAATCCACCTGTCATACACACTAATTCATTATCCTTATCCGCATTGAAGCCAATGTGACCTGATAAGAAATATTCAACGTCATCAACAATACCACTAGCTACCATAGCTCTGGCCCCACGCACACCTTCTTCTGCCGGTTGAAAGAAGAATTTAACAGTTCCTGCCATCTCAGCTTTGTGCTCTGCAATTAATTTTGCAACCGCCAATCCTACTGTAACATGTCCATCATGACCACAGGCATGCATACAACCCTCATGGGTAGAACGAAAATTCTCTGCCATTGGTCGGTGTGTACTATCAGAACTCTCTACAACTTCGTTAGAATCCATATCAAAACGCAAACCAACCACTTTGCCTGGTTTAGCAAAATGCATTATACCCATAACTCCTGTTTTACCACCACTCATTTTCTCAACTAGAGCAGGGTCAGCCCCCTCGTTAATTGCTCTGTCCATACAACTTTGCAATATTTGCGCACTGGGAACTCCCATCATTTCTTTTTCATCCATAACTTCTTTACCCAAATGTACTTCATAACCTAGGCGAGTTAATTCCTTAGCTACCATAGAAGCTGTGCGGAACTCCGTCCACGCAGATTCAGGATAGCGGTGTAAATCCCGACGACGTTTAGTTAACTCTCCTTGCATACCATATACTTCTTGCCAAATTTCATTCATTTACTATTCCTCCTTATTATGTAAATACTAATTATTATTAACCTTTGTCTTACAAGTTTTTAAGGAAACATTTACTTCAAACATTCTACTCCATGGCAGAGTAAATTTCCACCTTTTCAATTCATCCTGTGCTATGTACTTAGATGCAAAGATAACCATATCTTTACTTATAGCTGCCTCTGCTTCTGCCTTTTGTTCAGGTTTTAGTGCACCGTCAACCCACTGATTTTTATAAATCAAATCATTTCGTACATCTTGGCGCACATGTGCCTGATATACCCATTCATCCAAATAACGCACGGCCAGTAAATCATTTTTCTTGTTTTCATTCATGTATGGTCGCAAAATTCCTTGACCAATAGCATACCCTAAAGTGTTGCTAGCCGTATTCCAACCGGCATAGGCACCCAAGTTCCAAGCCAGTTCCCTAGTAAGCGCCGGGCGTCCAATATTTTCTTTGCCTTGTTTTTTTGGTAACGTGGGTACATTAGTTGCAAACAAGCCTGACACCAATGCGTTATCAGAACCATTGGAGTACGAAATATCACCAATACTTACATTTTTACCGGACTTGACAAAACCTTGAACCTTATTTAAAAAGTTTTTGTTTGCACCAGTTAACTGCCCGTTATTAAGGGGACTAGTTGCCGATAAGCATAAACCATTTTCAGGCGTATTAACTGCCAAAACTAAATCAGCATTTTTGGAAATAGTCGCCGGAAAACCCCCGGCTGCCAGAATATGCTCGCGCAAAGTTTTTTTAACTACTGTATCTTCGTAGGTAGGGATTGTTTTCTCCCCTACTCCTTCATTGTAAAAAGTATAAACTAAAGGTGTCGTTTGCTCAATTTTATTTACTGCTCTGGTTAAAAGTATTAATCCCAATTGATCAGCACCGGCAAAAAATCTGATTTTCCAGTCTGGCAAACTCTTCATCTCAGAGTCAATTTTACGTGCATCTCGATGGGCATCTGAATTAACAGCTGTATCATCTTTTCCCAAAAGAAAATAGTCAAAAGCTTTACCTTTAACACCATCAAGAAGCTTTTTTGTCACTTCTAGATTGGCTTTGCGCCTAGTATACAAATCTGTTTGTACTTCAGTGGGAATAACCTTAAGCACTTCTTTTAATTCTTTAGCTTCTTTTTTACTAATAGTTCCCATTTCTTGTTTATCTTTTAGTGCGCCCATGAGAAAAATTTGCGGGCCATAATTGCTATAATAACTAGGCTCTACCGGAGCACTACTCGCCTTAGGAGACCGCATAATAGTGCCAAAAACATATAAGCGCAATAAACCAAACTTCTTTTTAAAATCTAAAAGTCGTTGTGTCCTAGCATCTATAACCTGTTCGCTTAATTCATGAGTTCTTGAGGCCACTAAACCACCATAAATTAAACTATCGCTGGAAACAATAGCATCCGTAGCCAAAAGTGCATTATCTTCCAGCCATGCGTAAAGCTTATCAGGATCACCGGTCCTATTATAGGATGCAATGTACTCTTGTGGAGGTGTTTGAATATCCCAACCTGCGCTTTTCAAACTATTTACGGTATAACTCATACACACCGGTCTGTCATCCATTGGTATAAACAATATTTTTTCTTTAGCCTCTGCCTCAAAAGGTAGTAGGCACATGCACATCAGCGTTGCTACAATAGTAGTTTTAATTCTCACGTACTTTCCCCCTTAATTTATTAACATTATCAAATAAGATAGTACGGTCAAAAAATATTTCATAGTTTGAAAAAAGCCTCTGCTTGTAAAATTCTACAAACAGAGGCAAAACCCTTCAATTTGAATTTATTTAGGATAATTATTTGAATTATTATCTTTAAGCATAACATCATGTGCGCCACCCTCTACCAAACTGGTAGCAGATACAAGCGTCAGACGAGCATTCTTTTGTAGTTCAGGAATGTTCATAGCTCCGCAGTTACACATAGTAGACCGCAATTTACTTAATGTTAAATTAACATTATCCTTCAAGCAGCCTGCATAGGGAACGTAGGAATCAACGCCTTCTTCAAATGATAATTTAGAAGCTCCTCCCATATCGTACCTTTGCCAATTACGGGCACGGTTAGACCCTTCGCCCCAATATTCTTTCATATAAGCCCCGTTTATATTTACTCTGTTAGTTGGAGACTCATCAAAACGTGCAAAGTAACGTCCTAACATCATAAAATCTGCTCCCATGGCCAAAGCTAAGGTCATGTGGTAGTCATAAACTATTCCACCGTCTGAACAGATTGGAACATAAATGCCTGTTTCTTCAAAATATTCATCACGAGCTTTGGCTACTTCAATAATAGCAGTTGCCTGCCCACGTCCAATACCTTTTTGTTCACGGGTGATACAAATAGACCCGCCGCCAATACCAACTTTGACGAAATCTGCTCCGGATTCTGCTAAGAAACGGAAGCCATCTCTATCTACAACATTGCCTGCACCAACTTTAACACTGTCTCCATATTTGCTGCGAATCCAGTCCAAAGTTATTTTTTGCCACTCGCTATAACCCTCAGACGAATCAATGCAAAGTACATCCGCACCTGCATCAACTAAAGCAGGAACCCTCTCTGCATAGTCACGGGTATTAATACCTGCACCGACTACATGTCGTTTTTGTGCGTCTAAAAGTTCTAATGGATATTCCTTATGGGAAGCATAATCCTTACGGAACACCATGTATAAAAGGCGTCCTTCATCATCTACTACAGGTAAAGTATTAAGCTTATTGTCCCAAATAATATTGTTGGCATCATGCAAACTTGTGCTGTGCTTAGCAACAATCATATCTTTAATCGGTGTCATAAACTCGGATACTTTTGTATCCAAAGACATTCTACTCACACGGTAATCACGGCTAGTGACGATACCCATGAGTTTTCCATTAACTGTTCCGTCAGAAGTAACAGCAACAGTAGAATGACCCGTCTCTTCTTTTAGGCGCAGGATATCTCGCAAGGTACTACTTGGCTGAATATTGGAGTCACTTGTTACAAAGCCCGCCTTATAAGTCTTAACGCGAGCAACCATAGCAGCTTCACTTTCAATTGACTGCGAGCCAAATATAAAAGAAATTCCGCCTTCTTTAGAAAGGGCAATAGCCATATTGTCATCAGAAACCGATTGCATGATAGCTGATACCATAGGAATATTTAAAGTAATAGCTGCTTGTTCACCTTTTTTAAATTTCACCATAGGTGTTTGTAAATCCACATTAGCAGGTACACACTCTTTAGAAGAATATCCAGGAACTAAAAGATACTCACTAAATGTATGAGCTGGTTCATCATAAATAAAAGCCATTTTTTTCCTCCCTTTTCATAAAAAATATTTTACTTAGTTTACCACCAAACTGGTTCAATTACAACAGTTATACGTAACTTTCTTTACAAAAAATCCCATTGACCAAAAAATAATCAACGGGATTTCATTTATTGATTTATTTAAGTGCACGCCAAGCAATATCCTTGCGGTAATGTACATTGGCAAAATAAATTTTATTCACGGCTTCATAAGCTTCGTCTTTAGCTTGGGCAATACTGTTTCCCACCGCCGTTACGCCTAAAACACGACCGCCTGCCGTAACCACTTGACCAGATTTTTCTTTGGTACCTGCATGAAAAACTACTACGTCATCTACAGCATTTGCCGCATCAAGCCCACTTATAACAAGTCCCTGAGGATAAGAAGCAGGATAGCCGCCTGAAGCCATAACCACACATACAGCAGACTTATCTGACCACTTCACCATTGTCTCATTAAGCGTACTATTAGCACATGCCAGCATGATTTCCACCAAATCACTGCTCAAAAGAGGCAAAACGACTTGTGTTTCCGGATCACCAAAACGAGCATTAAACTCCACAACCTTTATATCCGAACCTTTAATCATAAGTCCGGCATACAAGCAGCCTGAATATTTACGACCTTCTGCTTTTAAGGCAGCTATTGTGGGCTTTAAAATAGTTTCAAGGCATTTTTGTTTTAGTTCAGCCGTCAACACCGGAGCTGGTGCATATGCACCCATTCCTCCTGTATTTGGGCCTTCATCTCCATCATTAATGCGTTTATGATCTTGCGCTGCAAGCATAGGTACTATAACGTCGCCATCAGTAAAAGCTAAAAGTGACGCTTCTTCACCTTCCATAAATTCTTCAATGACCACCTGTGCGCCGGCATCCCCAAATTTATGACTGCCCATGATATCATCGATTGCCGCCAGGGCCTCTACTTCAGTCATAGCTACTACTACGCCCTTACCTGCTGCTAAGCCATCGGCCTTAATAACAATTGGAGCACCTTTTTCTTTAATATAAGCTTTGGCTGTAGCGCTGTCACTGCATATCTTGAAAAAAGCCGTAGGAATATTATATTTATGCATAAGCTCCTTGGAAAAAGACTTGGACCCTTCAATAGCAGCAGCTGCAGCAGTAGGTCCAAATATGGCTAAACCATGAGTCTTAAAAACATCAACAATACCAGCTACAAGAGGACCTTCAGGTCCCACCACTGTTAAATCGATTTTTTGCTCTATGGCAAAAGCCGCTATACTTTCAAAATCACTAGCCGGCAAGTCTATACATTCTGCTAAATCGAGCATACCGGGGTTGCCCGGTGCTACAT
>Ga0183099_1001083_pt1 | contig 16606 bp, 11 predicted proteins | sample Biomet1_FD_127788 | JGI IMG/M metagenome (GOLD analysis project Ga0183099, IMG submission 127788) | Microbial communities from bioreactor (seeded with anoxic lake sediment) at LBNL, California, USA - Biofuel metagenome 1 | ecosystem: Engineered > Bioreactor > Anaerobic > Unclassified ... | reverse complement strand
GTTGTCAAGGCGTTTTCCCGGGAAGCGCAATCACTGGCTGAATTCTCGGCCTTGAATCATCAGCTGTATGAAACCGGAATTCGGGCGTCAAAGCTCCCGCTTCGCTTTTTTGATACCTCTGCCCATGGGGATATCGTCAGCCGGTTTGTAAATGACATTGATGCGATTTGTGATGGTCTCGTGCAGGGTATTGCAAATTTGCTGACGGGGATTGTGACAATTTTTGGCGCCGCCGCCTTTATGCTGGCTGTCAGCTCCAAGATGACGACCGTGGTGTTTTTTTCCGCGCTGGGAACATATTTTATGGCGCGCTTTATTACCCGAAGGACGCAGAAACTCTTTCGGGCCCAGGCAAAATCCGTGGGCTTGTTAAATGGCTATGCGGAAGAACTCATCGCCGGGCAAAATGTTGTCAAGGCGTTTTCCCGGGAAGCGCAATCACTGGCTGAATTCTCGGCCTTGAATCATCAGCTGTATGAAACCGGAATTCGGGCGCAGTTTTTTGGCTCGCTGACCAATCCGACGACTCGCCTTGTCAACAATATCACCTATGCACTTATCGGGGTAGCGGGTAGTTTACTGACCATTTCCGGGCAGATCACCATTGGTGATATTGCCAGCTTTTTGATCTATGCCAGCTTGTTTGCCAAGCCGTTTAATGATATTACGGCTGTTTTTACGCAGCTGCAAAGCGCTGCGGCTTCTGTCCAGCGCGTTTTTGCTGTACTTGATTTAAAAGAGGAGTCTTTGGATAAAGAGATGATTACAAAGACAAGCCGGGTAAAAGGCGACGTTGTTTTTGAGCATGCGTGCTTTTCCTATGATCCGGCGCGGCCTTTACTGAAAGATTTTAATCTGCGCGTTGCTGCGGGGAGGAAAATTGCCATTGTTGGCCCTACCGGAGCGGGCAAGACAACTCTTGTCAATTTGCTGTTGCGCTTTTATGAACTCGATGGCGGCCGAATTCTTCTGGATGGGGAGGATATTGGCGATTGGCCGCGGGATGCGCTGCGACGGAATTTTGGGATGGTTTTACAGGATACCTGGCTTTTTGCCGGGAGCATTCGCGACAATATTGCCTATGGACGCGAGTCGGCATCGGAAGCAGAAATTGTTGCCGCTGCCAAGGCGTCAGATGCACACAGCTTTATCCGTCGTTTGCCTCAGGGCTATGATACGAAGATTACGGATGCGGGCGGAAACCTGTCGCAGGGACAAAAGCAGCTGCTGACGATTGCCCGGGTGATGCTGGCAGATCCACCGGTCTTGATTCTCGATGAAGCTACTAGCAGTATTGATACGCGGACGGAAATTCGCATACAGACCGCATTTTTAAAGATGATGGAGGGGCGGACTAGCTTTGTTATAGCACATCGCCTGTCAACGATCCGGGAAGCAGATCAGATTCTGGTGATGCAAAATGGTGATGTAGTGGAATGCGGGACGCATGAACAGCTGCTCAGGGCAAAGGGCGCTTATGCCAAATTATATTACAGCCAGTTTGCCGCAGCTGATGCAATCTGTAAACTGGCATAAATGTCAGGCGTGCCGCGCGGAGAAGATATATAAGCGAAAATAAAAACTGCTGAAGCGTAAGGCTTCAGCAGTTTTTTGTTATTTGACGACGACCACGGGAACTTTGGCATAAGTGACAAGTTTTTGGGCAATACTGCCCAAAAGCAGCCGGGTAAAGCCGCTTTCGCCCCGGGAGCCGGTGACGATAAGCTCAATGCCGTTTTGGTCCGCGTAATCAAGCAGGGCTTCGGCGGTATTGCCTTCTAAGATGTGGATGGCAATCGGGTGTCCCTGGTCACTGCATTCGTTTTCAAGCTGTTCGAGCTGTTGACGGTGGGCTCTTTTCTGGCTTTCATGAAGGGCTTGGATGCTCATGCCGCCCATGTGGGGGATTTCGTAGGAAGCTGGTACAGCCATCGGGGGAATGACAGTCACGACATCAATCCCGGGAGCGTTCTCCGGACGGGCAGCCAAGGCCCATTTTAGTGCCCGGTGGCTGTGTTCGGACCCGTCATAGGCAACCATAATTTTAGCAGCCAACATAATAAACTCCTCCTCTATGTGAAGATTCTTTCTATTTATATTATATTACGAAAAATGATTTTTAAAAATAGAAAAATGGTTTTTTTTCAATAAGTAATGTATAGTTAGTAGCGGCTGCAACTGGCAGGAAATAGATTTGTTTTGGCGAATCCATTCGGTATAGAGACTAACGCTGAAGAGGTGATATTGATGAACCCGGCTGATGAGAGTAATTCGCCCGTGGCGGGCTCCATGGAACTGATTGACGGCGAAATGAAGATTACCATCGATGGCAAGACGGTTTGTATTTCGGAAGCCGAAACTGTGGCGGCTGTAAAAATGTGGTTGGCACAAGAAAAGCAGAAAGTTGGCGGCAAAGGAAAGTAATTTGTAGGAATTTTTGCCCGAAGGATAAAATCTTACGAAAGAAGGTAGTGGAAATGAAGCAACGAGATTTTAAGAGTATCCGGACTTATTTTATCGGTGGCATGCTGCTGGTGATTGCAATCGTTATGAGTGTACAGGCAGCCGTCAGCATATATTCCTTTAAAAGCAGCATGGAAGCTAATACCCGTACCTTGCTTACCCACCAGGCAGGAGAAATTACCGGGGCAGCAGATGCTCAGCTGGGGCGTGTTGCCAAATATGCAGAATTGATGTCCTATAATATACAGGCCATGCCAACTTATGATGGCAATGTGCTGCTGGGAATTGTCGAAAACTATATAAATTCGGAGCCTTTAATTATCGGTGCCGGGGTATGGTTCGAACCGTATGCTTTTCAGCCGGATATGAAATATTATGGGCCGTATAAATACAAGGATGAACAGGGAAAAGCGGTCACAAACTGGGATTTTAGCAATGCGGAATATGATTATTTTAAATATGACTGGTATAAAAATGGTTTGGCAGCGAAGGAAAAGGTGGTTTGGAGTGAGCCTTACGAAGACACTGTAACAAAAATTGCTATGATTACAATTACCAGTCCGATAAAAAAAGAGAATCGTGTGATTGGTGTAACGACGGTTGATATCGGACTCAATGCATTGTCGGAATACGTTAAAAACATCAAAGTCGGACAGAGCGGCTATGCTTTTATAGTTGACAAAACAGGAATGTATCTAGGGCATAAGGATAAAGCGAACCTGCAGGGAAAAATTACCGATGATGCTGATCCAGCAGTGAAAGATCTTGGCACGAGTATTATAAGTGCTGCTGACAGCAATATCGTGAAAGCTAAGGTTTTTGGCAGAGAAAATTTTATTACGTACGCGCCTATCGGCACTACCGGTCTTAAACTGGTACTTGTTTATCCGGAAGAGGAAGCCTTTCGCGATTTGAATGCCGTAATTTATCAAAATGTGGGAGCCTTTGTTATCTCGGTTATTTTAATTGCTATAGTTCTTGCCTGGCTGTTTAACCGCAAAATCGGTGAGCCGGTTGAAAATTTGCGTCAGACAGCAGATAAAATTGCCGCGGGAGATCTTTCTGTTCAGGCACAGGTAGAGTCACAAGATGAACTTGGCAGTCTTGCCGGTGATATAAACGAGATGATTAAAAGCCTGCGCGGTATTATTGGCAGCGTTGCACAATCGGCAGAGCAGCTCGCTGCATCGGGAGAAGAACTCAATGCCAGTGCTGAGCAGTCGGCACAAGCAGCATCACAGGTAGCTGATTCGGTGGTAAATATAGCCCGGTCAGCCGAAAAACAGCGCAGTTCACTTAATGATACGACGGGTGTGGTTGCTCAGCTGGCACAAAGCATCAATCAGGCGGCAGATGACAGCCAGCGGGTTGCCGGTCAGTCCCTCCAGGCAGTAGAAACGGCACGGGTAGGGGCCGAGGCCGTCAATAAAGCAGTGACGCAGATGAGCCAGATTGAAAATACGGTTAATGAGTCCGCTGGCGTAGTTGCTAAGCTTGGTGACCGCTCGAAGGAAATCGGGCAAATTGTCGAAGCTATATCGGGGATTGCGGGACAGACCAATCTATTGGCTCTTAATGCAGCAATTGAAGCGGCGCGTGCTGGTGAACAGGGCCGGGGGTTTGCTGTCGTTGCCGAGGAGGTTCGCAAGCTTGCCGAGCAGTCACAGGGAGCGGCAAAGCAGATAACCGGGTTGATTCAGGAAATTCAGTCAGACACGGAACGTGCAGTTGCAGCGATGAACAACGGAACCCGCGAGGTTAAGCTTGGTACGCAGGTGGTTGATACGGCTGGTGCTGCTTTTGCCCAAATCGTTGGGCTGATAACATCTGTAGCGGATGAAATTAATGCGATTACAGAGACCATGAAACAGATGGAAAATGGTAGTCGTCGGATTGTCGCTTCAGTGAAGACTATTGACGAGCAGAGCTGTGAAACTGCGTCGGAGGCTGAAACGGTGTCGGCGGCGACGCAGGAACAATCGGCTTCAATGGAAGAGATTGCCTCGGCCAGCCAGACCCTGTCACAGATGGCGATGGAGCTGCAAAATGTCATTGGGAAATTTCATATTTAAAGCAGCCAAATGTTTTTGATGCCGGATAAAACCGGGCGGATTTTTTAGTGTAAATCGAAATTGAAAAATGCCTGTCCGGCACGGCAAGCGGAGGCAGAAATCGAAAAGGCTTGCCTGTTGAGAAGGGGAAGCCTTTTGCGGTTTAAGGAGACCGGTGGGAGGAAGAAAATGAAGCTCAAGGAAAAACATTTTAACTCAATACGAATAAAGACGATTACGATGCTCACCGGTATGTTCATTGGGATTGTAGCTATTATTTACCTGACACTCAGCAGTATTATGCTCAGCAAGATCAACCTGCTGGAGCAACAGTATATGTGGGAGCACATGAAACGGGTGGAAAATGCCGTGGATTATGCTTTGCAGGGGCTGGCAGCGGATGCCTTCGACTGGGCGGTCTGGGATGACACTTATGCGTATATCCGCGATCACAATAAAGCTTATGAGGAATCAAATTTGACGCCAGCGACGTTTTCCAATTTAAAAATAGATGTAATGGCTTATGTCGATGAGAATGGAAAATGGGTCTTTGCTGGCACCTTTGATCCGGAGACAAGGCAAATCAAGCCGGTGCCTGAGGAGCTAAAGACCTATGTAAAGAATAGTCCGATATTAAAAAATACGGATACAGACTATCGCTTTCGCAGCTTGATTATGCTGCCGGGACAGCCAATGCTGCTGGCAGCCTGCCCGATTTTGGAAAGTGATGGTAGCGGGCCTGTTCGCGGGCATATGATTGTCGCTGCGGCTTTTGATGCAGACCGGGTCGAACAGCTGTCGAATCAACTTGATATTGAACTTGAGGCAGTAAATCTCGACCAGGCTGAGGGGGCACTTGAAGCCCGGCTGGCCAAGGAACACAAACCTTCTGTAAAAATTTTAAATGAGAATGAAATGGAAGGGATTTCTATTCTTCGCGATGCCTATGGGCAGCCGGCAATCGGCCTCAAAATAAAGAAAAACCGCGATATTCATCAGGTCGGCAGTAATGGACTGGAAACAACGCTGTGGGTGCTGACCGGGGCGTTCTTTCTGCTGATTTTAGCGCAGCTTGCATTTTTGGACCGAAAAATCCTACGGCGGTTACGGAATTTTAGCGAAGCCATACGCGGCATCGGGCAAAAACGGGCATTTTCCTCTCGTCTGCCAGTAAATGAAGTAACTGATGAAATTACGATTGTAGCAAGCTCTGTGAACGAATTGTTGAGCGAAATAGAAACTTCACAGGTGCAGGTCCGCTGCAGTGAAGCGGCTTTGAAAAAAAGCAGTTGCAAAACTTCAGATTGAAATTGTTGCCCGGGAAAAAAATCAGGAGAAAATAAAATATATTGCCAACCATGACAGTCTGACCGGTTTGCCTAACCGACGACTGCTCACTAGCCTGCTGCGTCGCAGTATAAAAAAAGCAGTTTTATCGGAGCGGCTTGTTGCGGTGATGTTTTTGGATATTGATGGTTTTAAAATGATCAATGACACGCTTGGTCATGCCAAAGGGGATGAACTTCTGCAGGCGGTTGCGCACCGGCTGACAAAGACGCTGCGCCGGGAGGATATTATTGCTCGGCTTGGTGGTGATGAATTCAGCATTGTACTTGATAATATAAAACAACCTGGACAGGTTGAAGCAATTGCGGAAAAAGTGATTAACTGTTTTTACGAACCCTTTTTGATCAACCAGCGGGATTGTTTTTTGACGGCCAGCATGGGGGTGTCCCTATATCCTTCTGATGGTAAAACACCGGAATCACTAATTAAAAATGCTGATATTGCCATGTACAAAGCCAAGGAACGGGGAAAAAACCAGTGCGTGTTCAGTACCTCCATCATGCGTAGTGCAATTACTGAAACCATGGAGCTGAGTAATAGATTATACCGGGCTCTTGAACGCGGGGAACTAGAAGTTTATTATCAGCCGCAGGTAAGTTGTGTTACCCGGAAATTCAAAGGGATGGAGGCGCTTATCCGCTGGCATCATCCGGAACTGGGGCTGATTTCACCGGCGAAATTTATTCCGATTGCCGAACAGACGGGGCTGATTTTCCCGATAGGCGAGTGGGTGCTGCAGACTGCCTGCCAGCAGAATAAGATTTGGCAGGATCAGGGATGGCCGCCAATGCGGATTGGCGTGAATTTATCGCTGCGTCAGTTTCAAAAGGATAATCTTGTCGAAACGGTTCAGGCGGTGCTACTGGAAACGGGGCTTGCGCCAGAGTACTTGGAACTTGAGATTACGGAAAGCATCGCTATGAAGGAGAAACGGCATATCATAAAAATATTGTCCGGACTGAGGGCAATGGGGATTCATATTGCTATTGATGATTTTGGCACGGAGTATTCTTCCCTGAATTATTTGAAGCATTTGCCGGTAGACCGGCTTAAAATTGATATGTCGTTTGTCCAGGGGATTGAAAAAGATCCCAAAGATGCGGCAATTACCCGGACGATCATCTCCTTGGCGAAAAATATCGGGCTGGAGGTCATTGCGGAAGGTGTGGAAAATGAGCAGCAGTTTGTTTTTTTGCAGCAGCATGGCTGTAATGAAGTACAGGGCTACTATTTTTCGCCCCCCCTGCCGTTGGCCGCTGTAACGGACTTGTTAGCAGGAAAATTAAACGATTGAAAAGCACCGGGATTTGCTTTATAGAGGACTTTCGTATTATAATAAAATTGGTACTTTTTAGTGAATTTAGTATAAGGCTTCAAGGAGGATGAATACGTGTCAAATGCTGTAATTTTTAAAGATTACTTGACGAAAGTAAATATTCCGATGGTGGAAAACAAAGATGAAGCAGGAAGTGTTTTTTTTCGGACGAAACAGGATCTGCGCAGTGGGGGAACGGTATTGATGGTTATCAGTTTTCCACCGGAAGATGGATTTGTTGATCTTGATATCTTCGGGTTGGCGGATATAAAAAATCCGACAAAAATCAATAATGTGTATGCCTTGATGAATGAACTCAATGAGAATTATCGCTATGCGAAGTTTACGGAATCAGATGGCATGGTAAATGTAAAGTATTCGTATTGTGTTGCACCAGCAGCCCTTGATTCGGCAGCTTTGATGAATATGATGATCGTATTGCTCGGGATGGCAGAAGACAGCGCACCCAGATTTGCTCAGGCGCAGCAAGGCTGAGCCTGGCAGTTAAACGGAGGTTTTTCCTCCGGGTGACAAGATGGGAGGACACTTTCTTTCAGAAGGTGTCTTTTACCATTTACAGCCAGAGATTGAATATAATGTCCGAATATTAAGAAAAATGTTTTTATAACAAGGATGTTGTTCGTGTATTTGGACTGGAGGTTTTGTTATGAAGCAGGGAAGCAATAAAATATACAGTTTAGTGGCCGGACTATGCATTTATGTCTTTTTTTTATCAACAGCAGTAGCATCAGCTGCCAGTAGTGATTGGTATTATAGGGCAGAAGATGGTTCGACGAACTCGCAAGTTATAAAAGACGAAGCGGCAGATGGCTGGCAGGCTGTGGGGCAGCCCTATGATCTGCCCATTGATGAACAGTCGGGTTCTGTTATTTGGCTGCGGCATGATTTTTCAGCAGAGGATGCGCAAACGATACAATATGATCCGGCATTATTTTTCTCTACCACGGATCAATCTTTTGAAATTTATTTGGATGGCAGGCAGATTTATGCCTATGGGGATATGGCTGAGGGAAGCCGATCCCGCGGCATGATGTGGCATCTGGTTCATCTGCCCATTGATTTTGGCGGTAAAAGTATATATATCCGTCTCGCATCAGATTATCATGATAATCTCGGATCGCTTGACCGCTTTGCTTTAGGTGAAGGGGCTAACCACATGCTGCAGCTCATTAAGCGAGATTGTCTGTATATCATTCCGTTGCCAATTACTTTTTTTATGATTTTTTTAATGCTGTGTTTTTTCTTTATTTCGCGCAAGCAGCTGCGTTTTACATGGTATTGTATTATTTTCTTTATCTTGTTTTTTATCTGGACGATTGCAGCTTCGGATATTAAAATGCTGTTCGTTCATGATGCCGCGTTCTGGTGGAACCTGTTGCTGGTTTCAATATATCTGATGGCATTATTTTTAAATTTGATCGTTTATGAAATTATAGAAAATCGTTTCAAAAATAAAATGAAATGGATCGTTATATATTATGCTGTCTATGTCGTTTATGTTTTTGGCGGGCAGCTTATCGGCTGGCAGACGATGCGTACGGGCCTGAGTGTTTTTTATCTTTCAGGGACAATACTGCAGGCTATTGTCGTTTATATGGTAGGCCTGTCGGCGTGGCAGGGAAATGAAGACTGCCGGGCTTTTTTCGTCGCACTGGTCAGCATTCCATTGTTGGCGGTTTATGATGTGCTGGGATCACATTTTCGGCTTGTGCCTTGGTTTGCCCATATGACAGTTTTTGGTGTTATTGGTTTTGCTTTTTTTGTCCTGCGGGTGTTTGTAATCAAAATCCGGCGAGAGCAGCAGTTGCAGGATGAAGTTGAACGAACGAGAGAAATATCGTTTATAGATCCGCTGACAAAATGCTATAATCGCAAGAAACTGGAACAGATTGCACAGCGGGTATTCAGCGATTTAGGGCGAAGTGACAAAGGAATCTCATTACTCTTTCTGGATATTGATCATTTTAAGGCAATCAATGATGCTTTTGGGCATGATGTTGGCGATAAGGTGCTTGAAGATTTTGCCAATATTGTTCGTATGTGTCTGCGCCATGATGACACCTTTGTTCGTTATGGCGGGGAAGAATTCCTTGTTTTATGTGCTAATACAGATAGCGTTGGGGCAAAAATGATTGCCGAGCGAATTCGCAGTGAGGTGGAGCGGCATCCGTTTATGAACGGACTTTGCTTGACCTGTAGTATTGGCATCAGTAGCTGGCACCAGGGAGCACAGGAAACCATAGACGGTTTTATCAAGCGGGCAGATCTGGCAGTTTATCGTGCTAAAGCAAACGGGAGAAATCGCGTAGAAATGGAAGATTGAGAGTGGCTGTGGCGACAGGTTTATCAACTATCGCTACAGTTACCACTGTTATATTTTTTTGAATATTCCGCCGAATTGCAGGCTTTTTTCATAAAACAACGAAATATAGCAATAAGAATTCAACAGTTGTAGGGGCATCTCCGTTATTTGTGATTAGAGGAGGCACAGCATGAAGCTCAAAAAGAAACCGTTACGGTCTATCAGGATCCGGATTATAAAGATTATGGCGATGATGTTCATTGCGGTAGCAGCGGCAGTTTACCTGATTTTAAATACGGTTATGCTCAATCAGATCAACATGCTCGAGAAGCGATATACGGAGGAACATTTACTGCGGGCCAAGCACCTGCTCGAAGAGGAAGGACTGCATCTGGCAGCGGTGGTATTTGACTGGGCGGTTTGGGATCCGAGCTATGCTTATATCCGTGACCAGAATGAGTCGTTTGTCGAGACGAATTTAGGCGTTTCAACATATGAAAATCTTAAACTCACAGCGATAGCCTTTGTCGATGAACAAGGGGTCTGTGTTTATGCCAAAGAATATGATCGCGAACGCGGTGTGATTCGCCCGGCAAGTGCAGCTTTTATCGATGCCCTGCAGACCAGCCCGATCATTCATAATGGGGATCCAGCTTATCGGGTACAGGGACTGCTTATGCTGCCGGGACGTCCCCTACTGATTGCGGCCTGTCCGATTCTTCCCAGTGAGACGGATCAGCCGGTGCGAGGGCATCTGATCATGGGGACTGATTATGATGCAGACAAAATCAGCCAGATGGCAAAGATGCTGAATGTGAATTTATCGGTATATAGTCTTGAAGCCGCAGCAAAGGGCAGTGTACCTTTGCTGGCGGATTTGTCAGATGTGGTGCAGGTGATTCCAGAGGAAAACAAAGTAGCGGGAACAACGGTTCTGTCTGATGTATATGGCGACCCGGCACTACGGCTGCGCATTGAAATACCGCGGGAAATTCATGAAATTGGTAGCCGGGGACTGGAGATTACGCTGATGTTGGTTATCGGGATATTTATTCTGTTTGCCATTTGGACCTTGACTTTTTTGGATAAGTCAGTTTTGCGCCGCTTATCCAATCTCAGTGAAGAAATCAGAAAGATTGGCCAGGATCGGATCTTTTCCAACCGTTTAAGAGCGCAGCCGGTGCAAGATGAGCTTACGGCCGTCACCGATGAAATAAATTCTATGCTCGGAGAACTTGAGTCGGGGCAGATTCAGCTGGCAGCAAGTGAACAGGGCTTAAAAAAGGCCAATGATGAACTGGAACGAAGGGTTTGGGAACGGACCGTTGAGCTTGTCGAAGCCAATGAGAATTTGCAAAAGGGAATTGTGGAACGGGCAAAAACACAGGAGAAAATGGAGTATATTGCTTATCATGACAGCATGACCGGACTGCCAAACAGGCTATTGTTTTCACAGCTCCTCAGTGAGGCAGTATATGATGCTAGTCGTGCTGGGAAAATGCTGGCAGTTCTTTTCCTTGACATAGATTCCTTTAAAATGATCAATGACACTATGGGGCATGCTGTCGGTGATCAGCTGTTGCAGGAGGTTGCCGAACGACTGACAAACAGCCTGCGCCGGGAAGATGTAGTTGCTCGTTTTGGCGGCGATGAATTTATCATTCTGATCAGCCGGATGGAGGATGTTAAATGCATTGAACTTATTGCGGAAAAATTGCTCAGCAGTTTTTATCAGCCGTTTACACTCAATGACCAGGACTGCTTTATGACGACGAGCATAGGAATTGCAATATATCCGATGGATGGGCGGACCGCAGATCAGTTGATCAAAAATGCGGATATTGCTATGTATAAAGCCAAAGAAAATGGCAAGAATCAATATGTACTCTGTACACCACATATGAGAAATATTGTAAGTGAAATGATGCGCCTGAGCAATAAGCTCTATCGGGCAATGGAACGCCAGCAGCTGGAGGTATATTATCAGCCGCAGGTTGACTGCCAGACAGGCGGGATTACTGGCATGGAAGCCCTGCTCCGCTGGAACCATCCGGAACTTGGCATGGTATCCCCCGCAAAATTTATCCCTTTGGCCGAGCAAACAGGGCTGGTCATTCCGATTGGCGAATGGATTTTGCGCACCGCCTGTACGCAGGCAAAGCAATGGCAGGAGGAAGGGCTTGACCGTGTCAAGCTGGGAGTAAATCTTTCCCTGAAACAATTTCAAAATCATGATATTGTGGCGCAGGTTCGGGGGATTCTGGCAGAAACACGGCTGGAAGCAGAATACCTTGAACTTGAGGTTACGGAGGGCATTGCGATGGAAGGAAAAGAATATATTCTAAAAATGCTCAACACCTTCAAGGCGATGGGAATTCAAATTGCGATTGATGATTTTGGCACGGATTATTCTTCCTTGCGCTATATAAAAGATTTGCCAGCATCTCGGCTTAAAATTGCGATGAATTTTATTCAAGGAATCGGAGTTGAACCCGATGGTTTGTTGAATAAGGATGAAGCGCTGACAAAAGCAATTATTGTTTTGGCCAAGAGTTTGGGGATTAAGGTGATTGCCGAGGGCGTGGAAACAGAAAAACAGCTGCATTTTTTGCAGCAGTGGGGCTGTGATGAAATTCAGGGCTACTATTTCTTTGCGCCACTGTCGGCTAAGGCGATGGGGGATTTGCTGCGCGAACGAAAAAATAAGGGGTAAATTATTTTGTCTGCACGGGTAGAGCGAGAGGGGGCCCAGCTGATTTTAGCTGGGCCCCCTCTACAGTTCATTTTATGACGACAACCGGGATTTTGGCATAAGTAACGAGCTCATGGGCAACACTTCCCAGCAGTAACCCGCGAAACCCGCCAGCACCTCGCGTGCCGGTGACTAGCAGGCAGGCCTCTGTTTCTTGGCTGTACGCGAGCAGGGACTCGGCAACCGCACCGTCAAGGACCTTTGTGTCGATGATAAAATCGGGAGTTGTATATTGCTTTGCAGTTTGCTGCAGTTTTTCGCTGAGGCGTTCTTTCAGATTTTTATGCTTGTTTTCTGAGTGGCGGTTCATTCGGAGAGCGTCGTTTTCGTGCAGTTGAAAATAACTGATTGTCGGCAATACTTGAACGATTTCAAGCGGACTGCCGAGCCGCCGGCCAAGCTGCACGGCCCATTCGAGAGCTCGGCGGCTGTGTTCAGAGTCATCATAGGCGATCATGATTTTTTGTTTAGGCATAAAAAAGCAACCTCCTTCGGGTTTGCAATTCAGTTTAAAGTTCAACCCTATTATAACTTCTGCAACTGTTTTTTAAAAGAAAGAAAATTCTGCGTTTGTCAATACGGTCAATTAGGAGTATTTGCTGATAAATTATTTTTGCTGCCAGCAGGGAGGCAGATGCTGGCGGCGAATTTTACTAATAAGAACAGGTCTGAAAAATGGAGGCGAGGGCATGCGGCGGCAAAGCAGGGGCTATAAGATGATGTTTTTGGCTATCAGCTGTTTGGGCCTGTTTTTTTATGCTTATACACAGATATTTGCATTTGAACGGCAGCCGCTGACAAACACTGCAGCAGTTACGTTATCTGATGATAAGCCGGAACGAAAGATGATTCTTGTCCTAAATTCGTATCATGCGGATATGCCATGGGTTAAGATGGAAGAAGATGGCATTCGGTCGGTGTTTCAGGGGGATGACCGTGTTTCACTTTATTTTGACTATATGGATACAAAGCGCAATATAGGCAGCGAATACCTTGACCGTTTTTTGGCCCTGTATGAGGAAAAGTGCAAAGACAAGAATTTCGCAGCGGTTATCGTCACCGATGATGCGGCGTATCAGTTTGCGCTTAAGCATCAGCAGGAGTTATTTCCCGGCATTCCCATCGTTTTTTGTGGGGTGAATTTTCTCTCGTCGCAGGAAATTGACGGAAATAGCTTTGTTACCGGTGTAGTGGAAGTGACGGATATAAAACAGACACTGGAAACGGCGCTGCGGCTTCATCCAGATGTCAAGCGGGTTGCGTTTATCAATGATCGCAGTGAACTTGGCAAGATTAACCGGCGTTTGCTGGATGAGGTGATGTCAGAATTTTCCGGGCGGGTGCAATTTTCTCTGTTTGATGACCTGACGATGCAGGAACTGTTGGCAAAGGTCTCTGGGCTGGGGAAAGACAGCCTGATTTTATGATGACGTTTAATGTTGACCGGCAGCAGCATATTTTCAGCTATGAGGACAGTGCGGATTTGATTGCAGCCAGCAGTCAGGTGCCGATATATTGCACTTGGAGTTTTTATATGGGGCATGGCGTCGTCGGCGGCATGATGACCAGCGGCTATACACAGGGGAAAACAGCTGCTGAGCTGACGCGACAGATTTTGTTTGAAGGCAGTTCACCGGCAAATATGCCGGTAATAAAGGAAAGTGTCAATGAATACATCTTTGACTATCCGGAATTGAAAAAAGCCGGCATTGAGGAAAAATTTTTGCCTGCTGGTAGCCGGGTCATCAATAAACCGGTTACTTTTTATGAGAGTTATAAAGGGCTGGTCTGGAGTGTTGCCGGTGTCATTTTCTTATTGGCGGCCTGGGTGGCAGTGTTGGCTCGTAATATACGCTATCGCAAGCAGTCGGAGGCGAAAATCCGCCAGCTCAATGCGGAGCTTGAGTCGAGGGTTTTAATTCGGACTAGGGATTTGCAGGAAACAAATGAAAAACTGACAGCGGCTATGGTCGATCTGACGCAGACGCGCGGGCATCTGGTCGAGGCCGAGAAAATGGCATCTTTGGGAGAACTGGTTGCCGGCATCGCCCATGAAATTAATACACCGGTCGGCAACAGCATTACGGCTGTGTCACATCTTGAGGCAAGTACTCTTGAAGTGGAAGCGAAATTTTCCTCAGGGAGTATGAAAAAATCAGATCTTGATAATTATATCGAGGTTTCACGCAATGTGGTGAAAATAATCCTGTCCAATCTTCAGCGGGCAGCAGAACTGATCCGAAGCTTTAAAAAGGTTGCGGTGGACCAGTCGGTTGAAGAACGGCGGCGGTTTAATTTATCGGAATACATGAAGGATGTACTGATTAGTCTGAAGCCGCAGCTGAAAAAACTGCCCATAAAATTGTCTTTCATTGTCCCGAGCAACTGGAGGTCTACTGGGATCCCGGAGCCTTATGGCAGATTATATCAAACCTTTTGAGCAATTCCTTGCTGCACGCCTATGATGAAGGTGCGGTTGGGACAATAACCATAGCTATTGAACAGACGGAAAACGAAGTTGTCATATCCTATGCCGATGATGGCAAAGGCATGAGTCCTGAGGTGAAAAAAAAGCTGTTTGAACCTTTCTTTACAACGCGGCGCGGCAGCGGCGGTTCAGGGCTGGGGATGCATATTGTATATAATTTGGTTGTTTTTAAAATGAATGGCAGCATTGAATGCAGCAGTGATTTGGGAGCGGGTACTAAATTCGTCATCCGAATCAGCTCGGCTGTGCCGGATAAGGGGTGAAGAGCAAGATGGCAGATGATTCGATTGTGTTTGCAGCGGAAAGTGAATCGTCAACGGCGCAGCTGCATGATGTATGGCGTATTTTAATCGTTGATGATGAGGAACAGGTGCATGTGGTCACGCGTCTGGTATTGCAGGGATTTACGTTTGAGGGCAAGGGCATTGAGATGATCAGTGCCTTTTCGGCCGCTGAGGCGCGAAAGGCATTGGCTGAGACGGAGCATATTGCGCTCGTCCTGCTCGACGTAGTCATGGAACGCGATGACGCCGGACTACAGCTGGTACACTATATCAGGGAAACCCTGGGCAATAAAATGATCCGAATTATCCTGCGGACGGGACAGCCGGGGGCGGCACCGGAGGCTAATGTTATTGTCGACTATGATATCAATGATTATCGGGAAAAGACCGAGCTGACAGCGCAGAAGCTATTGACTACGGTGATTTCGGCGTTGCGATCGTATCGTGACCTTTCTATTATTGAGATGAACAAGAATGGTTTGGAAAAAATCATTGAGGCATCACCGGAAATTTTCCGCATGCAATCGATGCAGAATTTTGCGGCAGGGATCCTGATGCAGTTAAGTTCGATGCTGAAATTAAGTGAAAACAGTTTGTATCTGAAAATTTCGAGCTTTGCTGCGACCTGCCGGAAGGATGGAGATCTCAATATTTTGGCGGCAACCGGTGAGTTTTCCGTGGTAACAGACAGTGCTTTGTCGCTGGAGGTGAAAAACAAGATAGACTATGTGCTCGGAATACATAAGAGTATGTTTTTTGATGGTTACTTTATCTTGTACTGGCAAAGCAAAGGAGATTATTCGTACCTTATCTATATGGAAGGAACCCCGCCGATCAGCGATCTCGATCGGCGTCTGCTTGATATATTCTGCCTTAATATATCAGCGGCCTTTGAGAATTTGAAGCTTCACCTCGATATGTACGATACGCAGCGAGAAGTGTTTTTTCGCCTGGCTGAAGTCGCGGAAACGAGATCACAGGAGACGGGAAATCATGTAAGACGTGTGGCAGAATATGTAAGTTTATTGGGCAAGCACTATGGGTTATCGGAAAAAGAAGTCGACATGATCCATCTGGCAGCACCGATGCATGATATCGGCAAGCTGGGGATTCCTGACGGGATTTTAAACAAGCCGGGAAAACTCACAGAGGCTGAATTTCAGGTGATAAAAAGACATGCGCTTATCGGCCATGATATGCTCCACGGATCAGAACTGGAAATGCTCAATGTTGCCGCTATCATTGCAGCGCAGCATCATGAGCGCTATGACGGCAACGGTTATCCGGCTGGTCTGCAGGGCGAGGCGATTCATATCTATGCCAGAATTACGGCAATTGCCGATGTGTTTGATGCCCTGGGCAGTGATCGTGTATACAAAAAATCCTGGCCGCTGCCGGAAATTATTGCATATTTTGAGCAGCAGCGGGGAAAACAGTTTGATCCTGGACTGACAGATTTGTTTTTATCGCATATGGAGCAGATGCTGGCTATACGCGAAGAATTTCTTGACATCGTGCTCGTGCCGGGCGAAGAGAAAAAGTTGCGTTAGGTTGAAGCTGCTCTAAAAACAGCCCGGGGCTTG
>Ga0183099_1001082_pt1 | contig 16611 bp, 13 predicted proteins | sample Biomet1_FD_127788 | JGI IMG/M metagenome (GOLD analysis project Ga0183099, IMG submission 127788) | Microbial communities from bioreactor (seeded with anoxic lake sediment) at LBNL, California, USA - Biofuel metagenome 1 | ecosystem: Engineered > Bioreactor > Anaerobic > Unclassified ... | reverse complement strand
AAAAAAGAAGACAGAGCGGAGCGGATGGCCTATATCGAACAACTCCCCATACAGGGTAGTCTAGGACTAGGAGCATATCTGGTTGCACGTTTGCGTCTGCAGCGACGTCACCGAGCTGGACAAGCTTGAGAAATATGCGACGAATTGGATTCCGGCCCTCGAAAAGAATTTAGGTTTGCTTCTGTGGGGCGGGCCGGGTAACGGAAAGACCTTTGGGATGGCTTGTATTGTGAACGAGCTGAAAAAGCAGGGGGTCCCAGTGCTAATGACGAGCTTCCCGCGCATCTTATCTGCGGTGACGGGCCTTTTTCAGGAGGAGCGGACAACCTATCTTGACAGCCTGGGACACTTCGATTTTCTTGCAATCGATGATATGGGCGTGGAACGATCGTCAGACTTTGCCCGTGAAATCGTCTATTACGTGATTGACGCCCGGTATAAGTGCCATAAACCGCTAATCATTACAACGAATCTTACTCTTGATAAACTTAAAAATCCGCCCAATATGGATTATGGGCGGATTTATGACCGGGTGTTTGAAATGTGCCAGCCGATTTACTTCAATGGTGAAAGCAAACGGCCAGCGAAAGCTACCGCAAAGCTAGCCATACTGCAGAAGCTGCTTTCTGATGAGAAGGTCATCACAGCACAAAGGCAATGAAGCCGAAAGGGAGCTGTGGATATGAGGTGGAACCGGAGGCGGCGCTGAACTTCGGAACGGTGCCGGATGTCGTGTCCGCATCGAATACAAGCGCTGCGAGCGGTGGGGACTGTCCGCAGGGATTGCCCAGTCGGAGAAAGACGCAGCTGTCATGAAAGACAGAGCACCGGCGGTTATATTCCGCAGCAACCGCTGACCGCGGATGGTTAGCTTCACCTTGAAGAATTATTGGTGATCTATGCTGCATGGTGGCCTATGAACGGATAGGCAGCGTAGACAGCCGCAGGAGGGACGGCAATACATTTACCACCCGACGATACGAAAACCGCGGTTGCGGGGCTTGCAAGTCCGTCATACGAAATGCAGACGCTGACCGCAGAGAAAAAGGAAGCCTTACCACTACGCCAAGTGAGGAAAATCCTCTTTTCGCAAACGTCCGAAGCGCTTAATGATATAGCTTTCAAAACAAATGTACCTCAGGTTGGAAAAAAGTAATAGTTTAAAAGACCTCTCCCGGATTACGGGAGAGGTCTCATAGCGTGCAGCCGTTACCTTGTGATTTTTCGAAAACTCCCGGAGAAAACGAGAAGTATTGTACAACATCGATTCACAACCAAGAGAGCAGTTTTCAGTTTATACTTAGCCTCGACTCTGTATATTATCGATTAATTCTTTTGCATTGAATCCGATGACTTTGCTGGGCTAACTTGCGGCATTGGTGGAGGTGTGTATGTTGGCGTTTGAGTCCCTTTGTGCGTATATGTATCGGGAGCTTTAGGTGTACTTGATGAATTGTTTTTTTGATTGTCGGGTGGCATTGCTTTTCTCCTTATCCTAAAGATGATAGATATATGTCAGCTTCTTTTTTCGCTTTCTTAACCAGTCTCTTCCTGTCCGGGATTGCGTCATTTTTAAGAAAGCTTTTTGCAATCTCTGTTCTATTGTTTTGATAATCAAATGTCTTTTCTTCGATTTGTTCGACAGTCAACTCTCCGAGGACTATTGATTCCCAGTCCCGTTCCATTTTGTTGTAGAGCGGCTCAAGTTGATCAATGAACTCTCGTAGTTCCTGTTTCCTATTATCATATGGCAAAAGCCCTACCCCTGCATTGAGTGCTTGGAGCACAAAAATTATTATTGGAGAGATAGTGTTTACCCAGGAGGTATCGTTCCAACCCATCCAAGCGCCAGTAGCGGCAGCAGTTAGTACTACCGTGATTATTCTTGACCATCGCAGAAAAGCCACACAGGCGGAAAAATGATAGCTATACAACATCAGATCAAACTTAAACTGTCCAAGCTTTGACCAGTAACGCTCTTGTGGAAGCGTAGTATTTTGGAATTCTGTAGTACTTGTCACTATCTCACCTCATTTCAGCCTTTCATACAGGGGCAGGATTTCTTCCAGCTTGGCGACGATACGCTTTTGCTCGGCAAAGGGCGGGAGAGGAACAGGTAACATGCGAATTGCCTTTAGCGACACATTTTTAATGGTTGTTTGTGTTGCCTCCCGCATTGCATAATCTAAAAAGAATTTGCTGTCAAGTAACGTTCGAATGTAATATTTATATACTCCCATACAAAGTGCAATGTAGCACGCACTTTTACCTAAAATCACTGGTTCATTATTATAATACGCAATGTTACCAATAGTCCCGTTTATCGATATGAGGACTGTGTTTTGCGTTAAAGGTTCTTTGTATTTTTCATACTCGCCTTTGCCGACTTGCTGCGTATCCGCTTTGTACGATATTACCCCATCATCAAGATTGTTCCCATTAATAAAATAGTATCCACCAACCGGATTGAATTCAGGTGTTCCATGAATACCATCTCCAATATTCTCTGCGAGGTCACGTAATCGCGCCCATTTCCAACTCGCCGGAATATCAAACGGCTTTTCATCCTCCGTGATTTCCGGCAATGGCTTTTCTTTTTTGATAGTCCCGGCTTTGATGAGTTTCTGCTTTTCGGCTTGAATCTGCCGATAGAGTTCCTCTCCGGTACCTTCCTCTGGGCGCTGCTCGACCAGTTTGCCCTGAATCGCCATCTGCAGGATGGATTTCTGCATATCTGTTGGGAACCGTTTGTTGAAGTCCTCCAGCTTGCTCCACGCCTGTTCATAGCGGTCAATGTACGGCAACAGTTCTTCAATTTTGGCTACGATGCGTTTCTGCTCGGCAAGGGGCGGAAGTGGGATCAGTGCATTCTTCAACATGTCCTGTGTAATCTGGTTGATTGTGGTTGTTCCCGTATCTGCAAGCAAAGAATTCCTAAAGTATGAGGAATCAATAACGTATAAGATATAGTTATTGCATATGCTTCTAAAGATTGCCATAAATGCGCCAAAGCTCATGCCATCTTCATCTACGATTGCTGCTTTACCCACTAATCTTTTACTGCCATTTCTGGCACAGATAAGTATGTCACCCTGGTTACACAATTTGTTTTCAGGTATGTCCATATTCACATGAACAATATCGTTATACGCTATTTTCCCGCCCTGGATATTGCTTGAACGCAAAACGATTGTTCCAGTTTCTGAGATGTTCTGTGGGCTGTAAGTTAATCCAATATTTGTATAACCGATTTTTCCCAAATGAGCCCATTTCCAAGATTTTGGTATTTCAAAAGGGAAATCTTCACCTAAAACGTCAAAAACCTGAGGCTTACCTTTTTCTTGTCGTTTTTCAGAATTTTCCTGAACAAATGAGGCTTGTATCTGCTGATACAGTTCCTCCGCAGTTCCTTCCTCCGGGCGCTGTTCCACCAGTTTGCCCTGTATGGCCAACTGCAGAATGCTGTTTTTCAATTCCTGTGGGGTCATTGCTTCGTACCCCCGAGAATGGCAGTAATGTCCGCAAGCACACGGTCGATTTTGGCATTCAGAGAGGCCCGCTCCGCCTCATAACGCTGAATCAGATCCATGGGGTCAAGGATTTCCTCTTCTTCATGAGGATAGCCGCACTGGTCAAGGTTATAGCCCAGTTCTTTGGAAAGCTGCTGAACCGTATACTTCTTCGCTTTGTCAAAGCCGTCAACGCTGATTTCCCGACGGTTATCCCACCACTCGATGACCGGGTCGAAGTGTTCCAGTTTCATAGGATTCGTCTTGGAGAAGTGCTTATAACCCTCCGGCATGTCCAGACGGTAGAACCAGGTCTCCGTGGTCGGTTTTGTGCGGTCAAAAAACAGAATGTTCGTGGTGATGGAGGTATAGGGTGAGAACACGCTGCCCGGCATACGGATGATGGTGTGTAGATTGAATTCAGACAGAAGCTTTTTCTTAATGGCAATCTTGGCGTTGTCGGTGCCGAATAAGAAACCGTCCGGCAGTATGACTGCCGCACGACCATCTTTCTTCAAGCGGTACATGATAACGGACATGAAGAGGTCCGCCGTTTCGCTGCTGGCAAGGTCGGACGGGAAGTGGTATTTTACCTCCGCCTTTTCGCTACCGCCGTATGGAGGATTCATCAGGATGACGTCAAACTGATCGTCTTCCGTGTAGTCCAGCACATCCCGCAGAAGCGAGTTGTCATGGTAGATTTTCGGTACATCAAGACCGTGAAGCAGCATATTGGTGACGCACAGTATATACGGGAACTGCTTCTTTTCGATGCCATAAATGGAATTATCGTATTTGGTCTGGTCATCGGTGGTCTTAATCTGTGGGGCAAGCTCATTCAGCCAGCTGGTAATGAAGCCGCCGGTGCCGCAGGCAAAGTCCGCCATCTTTTCACCGATTTTAGGCTGTATCATTTTTGCCATGAATTCCGTGACTGCGCGGGGCGTGTAGAACTCACCGGAAGAGCCAGCGCTCTGCAATTCCCGGAGGATGGATTCATAGATTTCACCGAAAGCGTGGCTTTCCTCATAGTCGCTGAAATCCAGTTCGTCGATGACATTGAGTATCTGCCGGAGAAGGACGCCGTCCTTCATGTAGTTGTTGGCGTCCTCAAAGGTAGTCTTGACAACGGACTTTTTGATGGGCGTGTCCGGCGTTACATTCAGGCCCTTTAGCGTGGGAAACAAGATGTTGTTGACGAAGTTCAGCAGTGTGTCACCGGTCATAGCCTTGCCGTTCTTGTCATCCACGGCCCAATTGCTCCAACGGCACGCCTCCGGGATGATGGACTGATAATTATCCTCGTCCATGTCCCAGTCCTGCTCCTTGGCGTCATAGACCTTCAAAAATAGCATCCAGGCAATCTGCTCGATACGCTGAGCATCACCGTTGATGCCGGCGTCGTTGCGCATGATATCGCGGAGTCTTTTTACAAAATTCGATAAGCTGCTCACTAAGTTATCCTACCTTATACAGTTCTTTTTCCATTTCCCGGACGGCTTTCCGATATCCGTCTTTACCACCAAAGAACTGTGCAATCTTTGAGGGCTTGCCGAATTTCAGGAACGGGTCAAGTTTTAAAATCTCTGTCTTCTCAATTTCATAAATACCGGTGTTCATGTATTTATCTAAAAGCGCCTCCAGGACCTCGCGCGCCACGCCCTTGTACTTGCTGAGGAAATCGTGCTTCTTTACATTGTTGGCGCGTTCCCGGCGTGTCAGAGGTTTTTGGTCAAACGCAACATGGCAGATGAAATCAAAATCATCAACATCGGCCATACTCTGGCCCGCCTTCATGCTTTCCAGGTCGATGCCCCGCTCCAGAAGCAAATCCTTGATGCTTTCCTTCTTCTCTTCGGCAGACCACTGACGGATGAAATTATCCAGAGAAGCGTATGTGCCTAGGATGTTGGATTTCGTATAATCAACGATGCTTTCCTGCCGAAGCAGCTTTCCGTTGGCGTCATATATAGAAACGGTCTTGCCAATCACCTTGACGGTGCAGCCGTTTTCATCCACGATGGGTTTCTCCTTGTGGTCAGGGCCGGCGCCGGGAGAGTCTGGCGGATTTGAATTGGGGCCTCCACTATTCGGGCCGAAGTCATCCTCTTGCTCGATGGGGCCGTCCCAGTCCGGATCAGCAAACAGGCGTGTTACATTTCGAAAGTCCATGACCGTAAAGTGCGTTTTGCCTTCCTTTTCACGGAGGCGGGTGCCACGACCGATAATCTGCTTGAATTCGGTCATGGAGCCGATCATCTGGTCAAGGACGATCAGCTTGGTCATCTTGCAGTCAGCACCTGTGGAGAGCAGTTTTGAGGTAGTCGCAATCACAGGGTACGGAGCAAAGACGGAGATGAAATATTTGAGTTTGCTCTTGCCGTACGCATCGCTGCCGGTTATGCGAACCACATAATCCGGGTTCTTCTGAACCATATCAGCGTTGAGATTGGTCAGCGCGATTCTCATCCGCTCGGCGTGTTCCTCGGTGGCACAGAACACAATCGTTTTCTGCATCCTGTCCGTACTTTTTAGGTATTCCGTAATTTCCCTGGCAACCTCACATGTGCGGTCTTCGAGGATGATGTTATAGTCAAAATCGCTGTTTGTATAAATGCGGTCTTCGATTTCCTGACCGTTTTTGTCAAGTTGGCCCTTGTACGGCCGCCAGCCTTCACCGATGTTGGTGCGGATATTGATAACCCTAAACGGAGCAAGGAATCCGTCATCGATGCCTTCTCGAAGACTGTAGGTGTATATCGGCTCTCCGAAATAATCGATGTTGGAGATATACTTTGTTTCCTTCGGCGTGGCGGTCATGCCGATTTGCGTGGCCCAGGAGAAATAATCAAGAATCTTACGCCAGCTGCTGTCCTTCTTTGCAGAACCCCTATGACACTCATCCACAATAATGAGATCGAAGAAGTCCTTCTGGAACAGCGTAGCTAGACGGCTAATGGTTTCGTCTTCGCCGTCTTCGCCGTCTTCGCCCTCATCATCCTCACGTTCGGATAACTGCTGATACAGCGAAAAATAGACTTCGTGGGAAGTGATGGTAATGGGGTCATCCTTAGAGAAATTGATTTTATGGATCGTCTTTGCCAGTGGTGCGAAATCCTGCTCAATCGACTGGTCAACGAGAATGTTGCGGTCGGCAAGATACAACACCTTTTTCTTCATGCCGCTTTTCAACAGACGATATACGGTTTGAAAAGCGACATAGGTTTTGCCGGTGCCAGTCGCCATGACGAGAAGGATTCGCTGCTGTCCTCTGGCGATTGCATCCACAGTGCGGTTGACAGCGTCCCGCTGATAATAGCGCGGCGCGTATGTGGTCTGGCTTGTATAGTAGGGCTGGCCGATGATTTGCTTTTCCTTGTCGTTCAAGCCCTTGCCCGCCTGATACTGGGCAAACAGTTCATCGGGGGAAGGAAACTCGGATAAAGTAAGCTGCCGTTCCTTTCCGGTCAAAAAGTCATGCTCATAAAACGCGTCACCGTTGGAACTGTATGCAAAAGGCACATCGAGCATCTGGGCATAGGCCATAGCCTGCTGCAAGCCATAGGATACCGTGTGCTTGTTGTCCTTGGCTTCGACAATGGCAATCGGATTGTTTGCATTGATGTAAAGTACATAATCAGCCTTTTTCGGCTTCTCGCGGAACACGAAATTGCCCCTAAGGTTGATTTTGCCGTCCGTGATTTTAGTTTCCATCGAAATGCGATCAAGACCCCATTTCGCGGTGATTGCCGGTGTAATGAACTGGAGCTTGATATCTTCTTCAGTCATCTGTTTTTTGTCGATCAAGAATTATCGCTCCTTTCCTTATCCGGCACATAGTCCCTAAGCCTTGCTCATTTTTTATCTACGAGCAGTTTCCATATCTTGTTATATGAAACGCCCATAATGAGCCTCCCGTTGCCATAATTAGTAATATTTTAACACAATACTCAATACACAACAACAATTTTGCAAGCTTTTATAAATGCTTCAAACCGATAGGAGTGGTAAACCAGTATCTATATTACGAAAATGACTTGATATTTCTAATTTCGGACCATATATACACAAGCTTGCGGAGAATTAACTTTTCCGTATATGGGGCCGAAATAAATTTTGCATGTGATACGATACTGACTGAAAGGTGGAATATCGTATGCAAAAGCTCACGGACACGGAACAACGTTTCGTTGATGATTTTATTCTGAATCTCGACGCCACAAAGGCGGCAATGTATGCAGGGATTCCTGAGAAATCAGCGCAGAAAGCAGGCAGCGAATTCTTAGCGAAACGGTACATTCAGGATACTATTTCACTTGCAGCGTCAACCCATATTACCGCCGGAGTTATTCTCCGACGCTTGGTTGCAATTATGGATCGTGAAGAGCAGGAAAGTGTTGTCGTGAACGAAGACGGTAAAATAACCGTCGTGAAAGTCCCCGTATCAATCGCAGACAGTATAAGAGCTGCGGAGCTTCTGGGACGATATCTAGGAATGTTCAATGGCGAATGAGAAAAACCTTATTCCCCAAAGTGTGCGAACAAAGGATGAACAGAGAGAGATAGCGCGCAAGGGAGGTATTGCCTCCGGTGCCGCCCGACGCCATAAACGAGACGTTCGGAACGATCTTGTCAAAATCCTTGATTCACGAGTTAAAAAGGACGACAAGTCGACATATCAGGAGAAAATAGTTCTTGCGTTAGTCCAACGGGCCATGAGTGGCGATGTCCATGCCTTCGAAGTGATCCGGGACACGCTTGGAGAATCAGCGTCCTGTGACCTTGCAAGGGCCCACCTGGACGTCGAACGTGTAAAGGCCGGGGTAGATAAGGACGGAGAGGACGAGCGAACTACGGGCGTTATCGTACTCCCCGCTATAACCCCACTCGAACCGCCGCCAGATGAAAATGAATCATAGGAAGCAATGTATAATGCCGGTTGCCGGACGATGTCCTTTTGGCAGTTTGAAATATGTAAATTTGTGAAGGTCACATTTAAAACTGCGCGATAGCAGGAGAAACCCCGCCGGGATTCGCCGTGTTGATCCGCTACCGGTTGTAGTTAACCATTGGAAAACAATTTCCATACTTGCTCTCAAAGTCGTCAAACAATTTTCTGCTTCTTCCAAACGCTCACGGCCTGTTTGCTGATGTGAACATGATCGGCTCAATTATCGTTCCGCCTATGTGCTATTATAGGGACCAAAAAATGATGTACGGGAATCAGAACCGATAATTGTTTGCGAAATAGTTGCAGATTTCGACAATCCTATTGCCAGTACTTCGGGATGGTGATACGATTAATACAGAGAAAAGTCGAAAACGCAAGTAACCGCAAGAAAAGTGTTTGTGAAGGTGACCTGCTAATATGTTCGAAAATATTGATAATAATAAGAAAATGATTATAGGCGCATATAAGAAGCTAAAATCCTATTATTATTATGATAAAACTATTTTATATAATAAGATGCGTTTAGCCATGTGGGAATCGAATGCAAACGAGATGGAAGAAAGAGTGACAAAACTTGCATACTTTATGACTTCACTGGAAAATGAAGTTGATAATCACTACCTAAATATGCTGATTAGAAATGTTGCCATGGTACCTATGCCTAAAGCTTTTGAGTCTTCAGAGCAAGAAGATTGTTCTGCTCTTCTTCAAAACACGGTGAAAAAGAACCGCCCCCTGAGCAAAATTAACTTTTACATAAAGGCACCAGTTGAATTACTCATTCTTGACACTATTTGGATGTTGATGATAAGCAAAATCGCAGATCATCAGTCTTCCATTATGCGTGCTTCATATGCTAACAAGCTTAAATCTAGACAACTATTTACAGGTGGAAATGACGATTTGTTTGCAGGCATCGAATTTGATTCCAATCGGTTATTCGTTCCTTATTTCAAACAATACACTTCCTGGCGTGATTCGGCTTTTAAAAGAATTAGATCAAGATATGACGAAAAGCAAGATAGTGTTTTGATTTCTCTAGATATTAAAAGCTACTATTATTCTGTTATCTTTAGCTTTGATAAACTTCCCAATTATCTAGACCATGACGAACGTTTAAATACGCTCCGCCCCCTAACAAAGATTATTGAACGTCTATATATCGCTTACACGGCAGAAATGCAAAAGTATCGTGGTGCCATACCGGCTGATTGTAAAAAAGGCCAATGTGCATTTCCTATTGGCCTTCTCAGCAGTATGGTGCTGGCTAATTTATATTTGCAGGATTTCGACCATGTCATTGAAGATAGAATTAAGCCAGAATATTATGGGCGCTATGTTGATGATATTCTTATTGTAGTTGATAAGACTCCCGACATGGAAATATCTGTCGACAACATATTGAAAAAGACACTTGTAGAAAATAAAATTGTCGAACCCAAAACCAATGATGAATATAAAGTGTTGGTTTCAAATGGGTTAAAACTACAAAGCAGCAAAATAAGGTGCATTTATTTCGATCATAATGAGCCAGATGCATTAATAAAGCTACTATGTGAGGCGAGTAATTTAAAGCCGAGCATGAGTGATGGCACACTCATGCCGGATATTGATATTTCAGAAAAATCGTTTGATGAACAGGCATATTCTCTCGGTCAACAAGACGGGGCACTAAAGGTACGAAATTTCCTGTTTTCAACAAACAATTATCAGGCTACTTTATTTATAAATGACCTCATTCGCTCTAGTAAGAATGTTGATGTTGGTGAAGAAAAGCATCGCAAATACATTGCAGAACAGCTTAAACAAATACTAAGGTTCTACAATTCGAGCCAAGCCATTGAGTATCGAAGCGCCTGGATAAATGTTTTCTCACTTATTTTAGTGAATGAGCGGTATGATTATTTTTTGAACTTTTATTCACAAATAAAGACATCAATTTCCAGTTTAAGCGCTGGAAAAGTTGAGCTAATTGAACCTTCAAAGACTGAAGCGATAACGAACCAAATTAAAAATGCTCTTAAAGAACAATTAATGTTGGCGGCGTCCATAGCCATAGCTCCTTTGGCTCAGGCAAAAGCTAAAAGTGAGATTGATAAAATAAATGAAGAGAATGGAAATGTTATTGATTCAAGTGAGCAAAACGAAATATTTCAAAATGCACAAGACATCAGGAATGCCAATATGTTTAACAACCATTTTTTGTCGTTTCCGCTTATTAGTTATATAGTTGAAAAAGATAACAGCGAAACTTCGTTAATTAAGGCAAATCCGCAGGACATAGTGCAACTGGGAAGCAATTATTCAGGACTACTACCGCTCAATGAAAGAAAAGTAAGTCTTTCGCCGCGGTTTATCCACTTCGACGAGCTCTGTTTGCTGAGTTTCCTTGTTCATTTTCCTGAAGGCGGAAATCCATTTGTAGGTCGAATCAATGATTTGATGGATGCTTTCTCGCGGATCAACAATTTGCATCATATTATTAATTCTATTGAAAATGATATGACTGATCCTGCAAGTGGAATCAGTTTTCAATGCATTTCTGCGCCAGCAGCAGATCCTGATTTTACACATGGAAGTTTAAAAATCGCACTGGCAAGTATCAATCTTGATGAAGGTAAAGACATAGAACCAGTGATTGATGATTCTTCTTACGATTTATCACCTGTAAAAAAGAGAAATCTTTATAAACTGCTAAATCGAGCGCTTGAAAGTCACGCAAATATGATAGTGTTTCCTGAATACTATCTTCCGATCGATTGGCTTGAGGAGGTATATACTTTTTCACGAAAAAACTCCATTACGATTGTGAGTGGCCTCAGGTATATTACCAACAACACAAGAGCGTTTAATTTTGTGACAGTATTGCAACCGTTTTCCGTCAATAAGTTTAAATACTCTGCGCCGCTTATTCGAGAAAAGAACCATTATGCGCCGGATGAAGTCACAGCCCTTGCGCATCATCATTTTGAGTGTGAAGATCCAAAGTGCCCATCAATCCATTTGATTACTTGGAACGGAGTCAGTTACAGTGATCTCATGTGTTTTGAATTAACCAACATAGATTATCGATATGTGTTGCGTGGTAAAATTGAGGTATTGATAATACCTGAGCTTAATAGAGACACATTGTATTTTTCAAATATCGTCGAATCAACATCACGTGATTTGTATTGCTTTGTTATACAGGCCAATACTTCAAAGTATGGTGATTCGCGAATCACAGGACCATATAACTCATTATTCAAAGACATTATTAAAATTAAAGGCGGAGAAAACGATGTCTTGCTAATAGGGACTGTAGATTGTGCTGAAGTACAAAGTAAAAGAAAAGAATACCCGAAACAACTACAAAAAGAAATAGAAGATGCTCGTAATGGGATTGACAACAAAAAAACTGAAGCCAGAAAGGTAAAAAGTCCATCGGCCGGATTTTGCAACAGAAAGGAGGAAAAATAATGAGCCTTAATACTGAATACCACACAGAAATTGTTAGCACATACTTGAAACAAGGCGACAAAAATAATAGCACAATAATTATTAGCCATAGCATTGATGCTGGCACATTGGGCAGATATATTTGTGCTCTCGCAAACTATGCAGCATTGAAAAAGATACCATATGCATATGCTATTTGGGGAATTGATCAGGAAAGTAAGCTGATTCTGGGCTCAACGTTTTGTCCTCCCAACGAAAACGAACTTGCGGTTGGTTTATCTGCAGGTGCAGTTTTTTCAATAACACCGCTTCAAATTGATGGGAAAAAGGTTGTTGTTTTAGAGGTTCAAAGCGCGGTAAATACCACGATGCAGTATGAGGGAGACGAATATATTATGATTAACGACTCTCCTGAAAGATTAAGTGCACATACAGATTTGGAAAAACAAATCTGGAGAAATTTAGATGATCAAGAGAACTTTGAAACTAGGCCAGCCAAGAGCAATATTCCTGTCTCAGAAATTATCAATCTATTGGATTGCAAAAAATTGTTTTCTATGCTTAGCATTCCTTATCCGGACAGTCCGACAGAAGTAATAAATAAGTTATTGGAATTACGCTTTATTATAGAAAAGAATACCGGCAAATATACTATAAACAACTTGGGCGCGCTTTTGTTGGCGAAGAGACTCTCAAAATTTGAAACTGTCGAATACAAGGCTGTAAAAGTCTTAAAATATGACGGTCTTGATATTACACAACCGGCGAAAGAGCAAATTGGAGGAAAAGGGTACATTGTTGGATTTGAGGGATTGATCGATTACATTGTTAGTAACCTGCCTACGCATGAATATATAGATGGTGCGCTCAGGAAGAACTTGTGCGACTATCCGAAGCTATCTGTACGAGAACTAGTTGCCAATGCTTTGATTCACCAAGATTTAAATGAAAGTGGCTCACCAGTAATATCAATATTCCCTGATCATATTGAGATAACAAATCCCGGGATGCCATTAATACATTTTGATAGATTTATAGATAGTCCACCCTGTTCTCGAAATGAATCTTTGGCTGCAGCAATGCATAAAGTTGGTATTTGTGAAGAACGCGGGAGTGGTTACGATAAAGTCATCTCGTATATTGAAAAGTATAATCTTCCAGCTCCCCAAATAACAGAATATGATAGGAGTACGAAAGTCTGTTTATTTGCGAAAAAAAACTTTGAATCTCTATCAAAAAAGGAAAGAGTCTTAGCTTGCTATGATCATGTTTGCCTGAATTATGTAAGAGGTGAAGAATCAAACAATACAACTCTCAGATTACGTTTTCAGCTCGATGAAAATCAGCGCTATAAGATTTCAAGAGTGTTTTCTGACGCAATTGAAGCTGAGCTTATAAAAGCTAAGGAAGGTTCTGGAATGAAAAACAGAGAGTACGTTCCATACTGGGCACAGGAGAGTTGATTTTAGTTGCGTTCATTTGCATTATAGAAAAAGCCCTTTGAAACTATACTATATATTGTGCTGTAAGGTGCTTCTTTAAACTATATATTGGAGATTGTAAAATAACTTTTATTTGCACGAACTCATAGATTAACTGTTTGGAATCGATCACCCCTAGAACCAACTGCCCGAGCCCATGGAACGGGTCCCTGGAACGGGTGGAACCATCTACCGGACAATTATTCGCCTGGAATATCAGATATCGCATCGTCCCGCTTTCTACCCCTACCTATCCATACTTCTAAAGCGATTTTGCCAGGTTTCCGTACTGAATTTGTGGAACATTTGTGGAACAAAAGCTATAAAAACCTCTCCTGCAGCACCCAAAGCTGTCTGACGGAGAATCCCGGAAATGATTGATGTTGCAGGATTTTATCGGATGTCCTCCGATGCGTTAAAACGGAGAAGCCATATCTACGGACCAGAAGGCCGGGGGTTCGAATCCCTTATGGCGTACCAAAAAGAAACCGCTGAAACCATTGAGAAATCAAGGCTTCGGCGGTTTTTTCTATGCCCGAAAATCGGGCCGTTCTTTGAGAAAACGGTCATAACAGAGCGTAATGAGCGTTATAACCGTGTCAAATCGTGTCAAGACCCTATGGCCGTTTTTTGCTTTTTATTATTCGAGGCCGATGCTGCCATTGACCTTAATTGGATAGGGCAATGAAATTCAGTTCGGGGATGTCGTGCAAAAAGTGCGAACGACAAAATCATGGAGCCAGTCCTTGTCAAGATCATACTCGGCGTATTTTTTTCCATGAGTCATCGTTCCCTGCAAGGTTACAACGGAATTGGCGCCCAGTTTCGCCGCGAAAAACTGGCGGGCCAGGTAAGTCATCTCGGTCGTACTCAAGTCTGTGGTAACGTAATCTTGCGAACCCATGTAAAACTTGACCGGTAAAGTAATATCCTTCTGGAACGATGTTTTGCACTGATTGAAGATCGCACGAATCAGCAGCATCTGCCGTTCTCCGCGATTATAAGCGCTGTTTAGTTCCGACTCATCGCGGCTGGTGATAAAAGTTTTCATTTGCTGGTCCGACAACACCAGTGTCGAACCGGCGGTGAACGCCTTATCCAGGTTGGTATAGTCCTTGTCAAAAGTAATCTGTACACCGCCAAGCAACTCGTTAATGGTGGAAATGCCGTCATAGTCCAGCGCAACGTAGCGCTTGATTGGAATACCGTACAGGAGATTCGATACCGCATCCTCGGTCAGTTCGCAGCTGATTGCGCCGCCGTCGCCGTAGCTGTGCGCGGCAGAGATGTTCGTATGAATGTTTTCACGGAAATTGCCTTTATCGTCGAGCATGACGACATCCGCCATCGTGTCGCGGGGAATGTAGACAAGGGTCAAGCCGTTGGTCTTCGGATCGAGCACCGCCAGCGCCAGTACGTCGGCATTGCCGCCATTGAAATCAGTTCCTTTGTCCCAATTGCTTTTGTCCCCCATATAGTCAACGCCGATCAACAGGACGGTCACCAGATCATGACGGTAATAATATTGATTTCCATTCTCGTCGACCCAGTCCGCATTGCTGCCCAGTGTTGCCGGCTGTTTCGCCGTCTCCTGCTGGTGGATTTGCTCTATTGCCGTGGAGTCATGGTTTTGGAACATGTTTCCCTGAATCTTTTGAGAAGCACTCCAGTAATGCCAAAAAGCAGCTGCTGCCGCCACGAGCAGCAGCGCGACCACGCTCATCACGATTGCCGCCGTTTTATGAGTGCCAGTCCTATTGGCACCCGATTTCGTATTAGGTCTTTGCTCGGCCAAACGCACCCCTACCTTTCGCACTCAGCCGCCGTATACGCCAGGCTCGTTACTGGTCAATTCACCCTGTACCACATAGCGGTAAGCCGCATTTCCGATGCAGGTGGATAATGTAACGATCCGGTCGTCGGCGGTTACAGCGACATCGTGGTCGAAATTGGCGTAGGAATGTTCGTAGATACCGGCTATGTAGTCACTGCGGGCCGCGCTGGTACTGAAATCGTTGTTTTGCATAATATTCAGGTTGTCCGTGCGGTAAGCAGCAAAAATTCGATAGGTCAGCTTGCTCTCCGGCGTATAGAGGACGATGGTGTTATGCTCATCGAAGAAGTCTTTTTTCTCGAATCGGTGCAGCTGCGCGAACATGGCGCCGCTCGCCATATTGTGGCCGTATACCACCGTGTTGAAATCTGTAAAATTATCCGTGTTATCGTCTAATACGAAGATGGAACCCGCAAAATTATAAGTACCGGTGTAGGTGTGACTCAAATAATACAAATCGTCTGATGTGTCATACAGGACAGGATAATCGATGTCGGTTCCCGGCACATTGATCCACCCGATAACGTCACTGTTTTGGCTGCGCAGATACTTAAAATCAATGGGAATATCAACCGGTTGAGGGATCGGAGAGGGGATGGCTTCCGTCTTCTGCCCAGACGTGTTCTTTCCCGCAGCTCCTTCCGGCATCTGCGTCGCTTCTGCAACGCTTCCATGTACGGTCTGTGCAAGTTTCCGGTAGTCATCTTCTGCGTGCTTTGCCTGTATTAACAATACCAGGATAGAGGCTACCGCAGCCAGCGCAATCAGGCCACTGACAATACAGATTATTAAATAAACATTTTTTCCATTTTTCTTGTTTTTTCGCATATTTAGTCAAAATAAAATGAGGAGCGCCGCGCATGGCGCGATGCTCCACCATTTATGTATTATTTCGTTTAGTTTTGGCTTACTCTTTGTACTTTTTCCCGCTTGCAAGCGCAACGCCGCCGCCGGCACATGCCGTCACCGCAAGAACTGCAACCGCCACGGAACCGGTCTTGGGAGATTTATCGCTGCCGCTGCTGCCGCCCTGATTGCTTTGCGCCGCAAATGCAGACACGCTCAGAACGATGCAGAAGATCAATATCATTGCAATTGCGATAATACGCTTCATAATTATCACACTCCTAATAATTTACTTGTATTATAGCACAGGCCGGATTGGTGTCAAGAAATAAATGTAAAGGATTCCACTATTTTTCTTCTCACACACTTACAAAATGGTGTTGTGAATAGATATTATGAGACTGAAAGTCACTGATAGACCAAAATATGATAGGAAAACGGCTATCGGATGCTTTTATATAAGCAGCGTTTGAGCACTCTGGCCTATAAACCAGAGTGCTCAAACGTCTTGAAGTTGGCCTATAAACCAGAGTGCTCAAACGTCTTGAAGTT
>Ga0183099_1001081_pt1 | contig 16616 bp, 13 predicted proteins | sample Biomet1_FD_127788 | JGI IMG/M metagenome (GOLD analysis project Ga0183099, IMG submission 127788) | Microbial communities from bioreactor (seeded with anoxic lake sediment) at LBNL, California, USA - Biofuel metagenome 1 | ecosystem: Engineered > Bioreactor > Anaerobic > Unclassified ... | reverse complement strand
AAGTCCGTCTATTTTATATTCAACCGCAAACAAAGGTTTTTGGTTTTCGCTTGCTAACAGTTCATTTGTTTTATTGATATAGTTTTCCAATTCTTCTGGTGAAAAAACATCATTCAAACTTTTCATGGGAATCGTGTGGGTGATTTTTTCTAATTTGCCCGACACGCTTCCGCCCACACGATTTGACGGTGAATTTTCGCTTTTCAAATCCGGGAAATGTTCTTCCAAAGAAATGAGTTCTTTCATGAGATCATCGAATTCAAAATCACTGATTTCGGGATTATCGTCGCCGTAATATTTTTTTCGATGATATTCTATTGTCTTTGAAAGTTCATTGATTCGCTGTTCTGCATAATTTTTTTCCGAATCCATATATTCCTCCCGGTACGATGTAGTATTTTTTAATTATATCATTTTGATTATTTTATGTCAAACAAATGGATTTATTTTTCATGAATTGCTGAAATTTATAAAATATATATAAATCCACTTGTTTTTTGTAAACATTTATGCTATACTATTAACAAGGTAATTTATGGTTACCGCAGAAAAAAATAAAAATTTCGGAGGACTATATGTCAAAATCTTATTCAGCCAGTTCCAAAAAAAGAGAACACACCGGTTCCATTGTGATGTTAATTGCCTGTCTTCTTATTGTTGCTGTAATCGGCTACATTATTTACGGTAATCTTATGAGCAAATCCGCATTTCTTACCGACAGCAATTTGTCAACCGCTCTTTCTGAAATTTTCGATAAGTCTCCGAGAGCTGTATCGAAAGCAGACGTTGCATCGATCAAATATTTGCAAAACTCAACTGATAGCTCAGGAAATGCTGTACTTTATGTAGGTTTTGATGATTTTGTAAAGCAATTTGAAGCAAAAGATACTGAAAAAGCGCAGAAAGCAATCAAATCTGCAACACTTTCGAGCGACATCTCAAAAATTGCCGACTTGAAGTATTTCACAGGCGTTAAATATCTTTACCTTTCCCTTTCTGCCAATATCACTGATTTTTCAATTTTTGACAATATGAAACAGTTGGATTCCCTGTCGTTATCCAATGCAGGAATCAAGGATTTTACTACCTCTTACCAAAATTGCCACGTTAACGAACTTGTCTTTGCCTGAAAACTCTGTTTCTGATTTATCGCCATTAAAATCTCTTACCAAATTGACCACAGTCGATTTCGCTGGTAATGATATTAAAGATATCTCACCCCTCTCCGGACTCACTTCACTTACCACTGTTGTTTTAAGTAAAATAAAATAACAGACATTTCTCCTCTTGCAAAATTAATCGCATTAACAACTCTTCACATCGATCACAATACAATCACCGATATTTCACCGCTTTCCGCTGATACAAAGCTTACAACACTCGGTCTGGGCAACAACACAATTACGGATCCATCGGTCATTGCAAAACTGACAGAACTCACACAAGTTGACCTTTCCGCAAATAAAATTTCAGATACTTCCTCTCTGACAAAATTAAACAAAGATAAATTAACCTATATTTCCCTGAAAGACAATACCGGAATTACTGATTGGAAACCGCTTGAATACCTCGGAACTGCACTTCAAGGTCCTCCTCAAGCAGCTGCTCCTGCAACCACTGGTACAGCGACTACTGGTACAGCGACTACTGGTGCAGCAACCACTGGTGCAGCAACCACTGGTGCAGCAACCACTGGAACAGCAACCACTGGAACAGCAACTACTGGAACAGCAACCACTGGAACAGCGACTACTGGTACAGCAACTACTAAAACAACAGTACCTGCTTCTACAACAACCGCCGCTGCCGGTACGACAAAAAAGTCTTAACAGAGACCGCAATTCCAAAAAATCACCATGAAATCGAATGAACCATAAAATAACGGCTTCTACAACAGATTATTTTCTAAATGGTGGTTTTAAATAACAAGTTTCATAAAAAGAACAGAGGTCGGATAGATAACGACTTCTGTTCTTTTCAATTTACTTTCCGTTTTTTATTGCTTACTCGGAACCGTAAATTTAGGTGGCTGTGGGTTTTTCAAGTTGTTCGCATCAAAGAAATTTCCGGGTGAAGACAAATCAAAGTATTGTTTCGAGTCCCCGGTAACACCCCAATCACACAGAGATCCAGTTTCCTCAATCATATTGAACGCCTCTCTGAACAAGGTGTTGTGTGCTTCCTCCCTGTTTAATAAGAAATCAATTGCTTCTCTCACCCCAGTATCCGTTATTTGACGGTATAGATATTGATAGACGACCTTTGCTCTTTGTTCAGCGGCGATATTGGATAAAATATCTGCGGCAAGATCACCTGTTTCTTCGATATAAACACCATTAAACGGATAACCGGAAGCGTTTGCAAGCATTGGGGCAAGACCTGAAATAACAGAGGCTTCAATTCCACCCACGGTTGTATTTTGTGCATCAAGTTGATGCCCGTTTAAAAGATTCACAAGGGTTGCCACAATTTCCATATGTCCCAGCTCCTCGGAAGCAATGTCTAAAAACAAATCTTTGATGCGCGGATCTTTGATGCGGAAGCTCTGCGTCAAATATTGTAGTGCGGCTTTTAGTTCGCCATGTGGTCCGCCAATTTGTTCCTGAAGCATGTTGGCAAAACTCGGGTTTGGTGCGTCTACATGCACTTCTTTTAATAATTGTTTTTCATGTTTAAACATATGATAACTCCTTATTCTATTTATTTTTTACTTATTTATCGTTCTTACCCTATTATTCTTTTCTTGAACTTCATTTTTATTCGGCTAAAAAGAAAAGGAATAATCGGTACTCGCGTTAATAAAAAAAGCAGAACTCAAATCAGTTCTGCTTTTTATCGATTATTCCTGTAATGTTTCGATTAATTCGTCGGAATAGTCCGGAACCGCTTCCATATGCTGCACCACATAATCACTTAAAATGACCGCTTTGCGAAGACAGGATTGCGCCTCTGCACCCGCCATTTTATTGTGCAGAAAACATGCCGAAAAACTATCCCCAGCTCCAACGGTGGATATTACGTTTCCCTTCGGTTTTTCCGAATAGAAGAATTGATTGATTCGATTGTCGTATACAAAAGCGCCGTCCTTATCCAACGTCATAAGCACAGTTTCAATGTGAAAACGATTTGATAATGTGCTACAAAGTATTTCGAGATAAGAAAACACACCCGTATCATATGTTTGATCCGATTCAAAAAGTCCAAGCTCCGCAAAAACGCCCGACTCCTCTCGGCTCACTTTTAAAATACTGCACGCATCAAGCCCTTTTCGCAAAATTTCTTTGTTGTAATAATTTTTACGAATATTAATATCAAAAAAAACAAATTCATAGTGTCCGTGTTCCAAAAGAAAGTTCATTGTATGTCTTGAAACTTCGCTCCGTTGTGCAAGTGTTCCGAAATACAGTGCTTTTTCCTTTGTTTGTTGAATGGCAGTGAACTCTTTCTCGGAAAGTGTAATATAATCATATGCCATTTCTTCCTGCAAATCATAATACGGCTTTTTCGCATTCGAGTTATCAACAAAGCAAATGCCTGTCGGTTTCTTCACCGTTGTGAGAAAGCGATCGGACACTTTCATCAATTGAACTGTTTTGCGTGTTTCTTCTCCAAGTGCATCTTCCCCGACGGCGGAAATTAAGTGTGCAGTTGTTCCTAATTTTGCCAAATGTGCACTGAAATTAAAAGGTGCACCGCCGATTGTTCTTTTTTGGGGGTAACTATCCCATAAAACTTCTCCAAAAGCAAATAGCTCCATTTTATTCTTCCTTCCATACTGTACAGAGTGCCCGACTTTCTAAAAAATGCAAGTCAATATTGCCTAAATCCACTGTAAGAGTTACCTTGTTTAAATTGTAATCTGCGAAGTGTCCGACACATAAAAACGATTCTCCATCAGCTACATAAAGTTCGATTGCATGAACATCTGTGATAAGATGAAGACGAACAATACCTTCTTTTGCAAAAATTGGTGATGTGAATTGTTTACAGGTCAATGTATTTTCATGAGGCTTCAGTTGAATGTCAAGCCCCAATAAAGAAAGACTTACAGCAGTATTCCCAGAAAAAGAAAATTCCAACCGAATTTCCTGCAACTTTTCAAGCAAAGGAACAAAAGCAGAAGTGCCTTTGGAAAGAACCAATGATTCGATACGGTCAATCTGCTTGACAATGCTGTTTAATTCTCGAACAGGGTTTGCACACAACAGGTAATCGCCGTCTTTTTCTTTCAAGCTCATTTCCGTTGGTGTCGTCATTGCACAGTTAAAAACTGGATTCGGAATTTGTGTTCTGTTCCATGCCAAACGGATTGTTCTTCCGTCATTCAGATTGGAAAATGTTTGGGATGCATAACTGTCGACACTATATTGTAAGCTTCGTGCTTCCTGTAACGGTACGAACGAACTGTTCTTGATTTCACCTACGAGATATTGATCGGATGCACCGGAAAACACCCATAGAACTTTTCCATTTACCGAGAGAGGATAAAAATCGGGGCACTCCGCATCATTCGGCAAACTGATTTCCTGCATTTTTGTCCAATTAAGTAAATTACGGGAGGCGAACAGTGCATATTGATGTTCAGTTAAATATAACACCATAAGATAAGTACCTGTTTCGGATGAATAGATAATTTTTGGGTCACGGTTGATATCTACAAGATGCGGAAGAATTGGATTGTTGTGATATTTTTGAAAGGTATCTCCACCATCTGTACTGTAAGCAAGACATTGTGTCGTCTTCACTCCTTTTGACAGAAGTGAGGTGTCCCCCGCCGCTGTATAATAGAGTAAAATCACTTGATGCGCTCCGTTCTGAAAGCCGGTTAGATTCTGTGTATCAACAATGGCGGAACCGGAAAACATTGTCCCCATCTCGTCGGGGAACAGAGCAATTTCTTTTTCTTTCCAATGCAACAAATCCCGGCTTACCGCATGCCCCCAATGCATGTTACCCCAACAAGTGTCACAGGGATTATGCTGAAAAAACATATGATAATTTCCCTCATACCAAATAAGCCCGTTCGGATCGTTTAGCCATCCACGGGCTGACGTGAAGTGTAGTGCCGGGCGATATCTTTCCACATATAAATTTTCATTTGGAAGCGAATTTACAAGGGTCGGAAAAAATGGTATTTTTGGTTGGCATTCTAATTCCAACTCTTGTCCCAAAAAACGTCCGAGATCTAAATATTGAACAGAATCATAGGTTTTTGGATCAAGTTTACACGTGACATCTAAAATAAGTACTCCGTTATTCCGAAAGATCAGCTTTTTCTCCTTTAGAACACTGTTGACCGGCAGCTCCAGATACCGTTTGTCTATAATAATATTCATCCTTCTGTACCTTCCATAAACCAAGTAGATTGACTTTTTATATTGTTCTGTTGTATAGTAGTATTGTATCGTTTTACAACAATATCTGCAAGGCAGAAATCTGTATAAAAAGTGAGATTTTGCGACATGATTTATTTTCAGCTGCCAAATCACGATAAGTATAATAAAAAAGATCCACAGGGCAACTTGTGTGTAACAGACTGCGGATTCGTTAATTCCATGGAAAAATGGCAGCATAAACGCCGTTTTTTGGAAAAGTACGAATTGATTGCAGTAAAAAAAGGGGAACTGTTTCTTTCGATTGAAAAAGAGGAGTTTACTGTTCACAGTGGGCAGGCAGTTATTTTACAGCCGTTTTTCAACCTTGCCGGCAGTAAACCCAGCCATCATCCCGTAACATTTTTCTGGATCGATTTTTCTACCGACCAAAACGATATGATTGCACCATTTGACAGAATACGGAATATTGATGAAAACCAGGATATACATACTCTTTTCGAACTGCTTTCCAATGCCGTTCGCCATCCGATGAATTCTCATTTACAGGAAGCACTTTTGCTTTCGGTATTCCATACCGTAAACGGGACGGATGAAAACAACACCAATTCGGAATGTGAGGATATCATACGCAAATTCATTGAAGCACACAGTTCCGAAAGCATTACAGCCAAACAGGTTGCAGAAGAATTGCACTATCACAGGGATTATTTGGGACGAATGCTGAAAGAGCAAACTGGAAAAACCTTAAAGGAATATATCAATAATTGCAAAATAGAAACCGCTTGCATGTTGCTTCGCACATCGACCTATTCCATTGCGAAAATCGCAGAATTATTGGGGTATTCCGATAGCAATCTCTTCACAAAGTTTTTTGTTTATCACCAAGGAATTACGCCTTCCCTCTACCGTACTTACCGATTTTCGACCAAGTAAGAATACTACTGAAGCTTATAATTGGTGCGTTTGAACTTGCGAAAGTCGAACAATGTTTCGTTTCATATGCGAAAAGCTCACATACATAAGAGATGTGAGCTTTATTTTTTTGAAAGCGCACCCTTTACTCTCGCATACATTTTTTTCCTTTTTCTTTGCATTTCTCCTCAGTCTGCATGACTGCAACAATTCTTGCATATATTGAAAATATGTATTAATAAATTCAATTTACTATTGACAAAAAAGTTTTTGAATGCTATGATGCATTTAGTACATTCAATTTACTATGTGGAGGTGTCTTATGTTTGATGTAGCATGTATCGGCATATTGGTTGCCGATTCAATTACAAAAACGATGGATGAAATACCCGAAAAAGGTACCCTGAAGCTGATTGACAATATTGCCCTTTTTAGTGGCGGTTGTGCCATGAATGCAGCCATTGACTTAGCAAAACTCGGAGCGAACACAGCACTCATCGGCATAGTAGGCAATGACGGATATGGGGATTTTTTAAAAGCCGAATTGACCAGGCATGGCGTAAATTTGGATGGGCTTGTTACAAGCAAGAGCATCGGAACCTCGGCATCTGTTGTCTTATTGGGGAGTAATGCAGAAAGAACTTTCTTACATTATGCGGGAGCAAACGCAATATTCACAGAGAGACTGATTGATTATCACATCATCGAAAACTCAAAAATTGTTTTTGTTGGTGGATGTATGCTAATGCCCACCTTTGATGGAGAAGAATGTGCCATATTGCTTCAAAAAGCGAAATTTTTAGGGAAAACGACCGTGTTGGACACGGCATGGGACGACACTGGCAGATGGATGGAACTTTTGCAGCCTTGCATGCCATTGATTGACTATTTTATACCGAGCATAGACGAAGCGCAAAAATTGAGTGGTAAGACCGATCCTGCGGAAATTGCGGATGTGTTTTTTGACATGGGCGTAAAATCCGTCGTCATCAAACTTGGAAAACATGGTTGTTATATGCGAGAAACACGTCTTTCAGAAGGCAAAACACTGCCTACCTACAATCAATTCAAGGCGGTGGACACAACGGGCGCCGGTGACAGCTTTTGCGCGGGATTTCTATATGGACTTGCAAAAGAATTGCCAATGGAAGAGTGCGTAAGACTTGCAAATGCGGTCGGAACACATTGTGTTATGGCAACAGGCGCAACGACCGGGATAAAATCCTATGATGATATGATAACATTCATGGAGGAAAATGCATGAAAGCACTAATGTATGGAGCAGGCAATATTGGCAGAGGATTTATCGGACAGCTGTTTTTCCAAAACGGATATGACACTACTTTTGTAGATGTAAACCCAGAAATCATCGATGCGTTAAATGAAAAGGGTGAATATCCGCTTCAAATTGTCAGCAATGAATCCTGCAGTAATCTCATGATTAAAAATGTGAGTGGAATCCTTGGAACAGACAGCGGTGCGGTTGAACAAGCAATTGCCGATTGTGATGTGTTATGCACGGCTGTCGGCGTCAATATTCTTCCGAGAATTGTTCCGAACTTAGTACAGGGAATTAAAAAACGGAGCGAAAGTGGAAGAGAACTGAACATCATCATCTGTGAAAACAAAATAGATGCCGATGTCTATTTAAGGCAATTGATCAAAGAAAATCTGCCCCAACCATATCACGCCTATATTGATCAAAAGGTTGGGTTAATTGAATCCTCTGTGGGAAGAATGGTGCCGAATGTTCCGCAGGAGTTGAAGAACGAAAATAAGTTAACGGTCGTGGCAGAACCGTTTTGTATCCTCCCTGTCAATAAGGATGCCTGGATTGGACAGCCCCCCTGTATAGATGGTATTTTGTTTGAAAGCAATTTTGAATATTACATACAAAGCAAACTTTTTTTACACAATATGGGGCATTGTCTGACTGCTTATATGGGAAAACTAAACGGGTACACTTACATCTATGAAGCAATTGGCAACGAAAGCATTCGCGACATCGTCAAATATGCCATGTATTCGGTTGCTGAGGCGTTGTCTTTGGAACACAACAGGCCATACAGTGAAATCAAGCGTTATGCAAATGATTTAATTGTACGGTTCGGCAATAAGCATCTTGGGGATACCATTGAGCGGGTCGGTAGGGATATTAAAAGAAAACTCGGCATCAATGACAGGCTTTTGGGTGCGGTTCGACTTTGCGAGAAATATAACATCGATTCCACCTACATCAAAATCGGTGTTGCATCGGCATTATTATTCGGAGAACAATACCCGATTGAAGATTTAAAATTGGAGGCGAAACTGTGATAGAAAAAGATATCATTATTTCTGCAACAAACCGAGCATTGAAATTTTATGAAAAGGCGTGTATTGTTTTAACAGACGATGAAAAGCAACGATTGGAGATTGTAGATTTCGGTTTAAATGACATTGAGAACATTGGGCTTGAGATTTTAACCTATGTCAACACAGATCGTTGTTGTGCAAAAGAAATGGTACTTTTCCCAAACCAAACCTGCCCGGAACATCGCCACCCGCATTTTGGAAATAGGCCGGGGAAGGAGGAAACCTTCCGCTGTCGGTGGGGAAAAGTAGCTCTATATGTGGAGGGTGAACCCACAAACATGGGACTTGTATTACCGAAAGGGGTCTATACTGTTTTTCATGAGGTCGTCTTAAATCCGGGCGAACAGTATACAATTTTCCCCAATACAAAGCACTGGTTTCGTGCAGGAAAAGATGGTGCTGTCATCTCAGAGTTTTCCACCAAAAGTGTCGACGAAGCCGATATTTTTACCGATAAAACCATCGTCAGAATTGAAAAATAAAATGGATATTCTAAAAATCACTTCATTGGAGGCAAGTATGCAAAAGGAAAAAAGAAAAATCTACTACTTTTCCGGCACCCATTGGGACAGGGAATGGTATCAATCATTTCAAGGATTTCGCTTTCGTTTGGTGGAAATGGTAAACGATTTGATTGAAGGCTTGGAAAATGATCCCAAATTTAAGGTGTTTCATTTTGACGGTCAAACAATTGTGTTAGAAGATTATCTTGAAATTGAACCTGATCAGAAAGAAAGATTAGGAAAACTGATTTCAGACGGAAGAATTAAAATCGGTCCTTGGTATGTGATGCCCGATGAATTTTTACTTTCGGGAGAAAGTTTGATTCGTAACATGATGATGGGGCACGAAATATGTAAAACATGGGGTGTTACCGCTTTAAAATACGGATATATCTGCGATATCTTCGGGCATATTGCTCAAATGCCTCAAATTTTCAATGGGTTCGATATTCATTATGCGCTGCTCGGACGAGGAACGAATGAACATACCACACCCGCCCATTTTTTATGGGAAAGCCCCGATAACAGCCGCTGCATTACCTTTAAACTGGCGGACAACAATGGATATGGAGATTTTCTATTAAGCCCTGTTACAAAGGAGAACGACGAAAGCAAAATAGATGGGGTATTACAGGCATATTTAGAAAACGAGTTCGCACGAAGTGATGTTCCGATAACACTTCTGATGGATGCAACAGACCACGCAATGATGACAAAAAAGACAGCCGATTACCTCGAGCGAATACAAAAATTATATCCGGATGCTGAAGTACACCACACTGATGTTGTTCATATGGGAGAAGAATTGGAACGCTTTCGGGATATATTGCCGGTAAAATGCGGAGAATTAAGAGAACCTGCCAAAAAGAAAGGTGGTTTTCTGCATTTAATCACACATACCCTTTCGAGCCGTTATCCCATTAAAAAAGCAAACGATGTGTGTCAAACATTGCTCGAAAAATGGGTGGAACCCTTCCTTTTCATTGCGGAGTTAAGCGGAATGAAGTTACAGAAATCATATGTTGATTTGGCATATAAAAACCTGATTCAAAATCATCCACATGACTCCATTTGCGGTTGTTCGATTGATCAAGTACACAAAGATATGGACTATCGGTTTGACCAAACAAAAATGATTTCCAATCAGCTGATTGAAGCTGTGATGAATGAGGAACGAAATAAACAACGAGCAACAGACAATTCCAACACGCTTGCTTTGCTTTTATTCAACCCTCTCCCCTATGAGAGAAAGGAAACAGTCACCGCCAATATAGAATTCCCGCTCAATTATCCAAACTTTTTTCAAGAACCATTCGGTTATGAACGAAAAAACAGTTTTAAATTATACGATAATAACGGCTATGAAATTCCGTACGGAATTACAGAGATTAAAAAAGGGTATTATGTCAGAAAACGCAATCAATACGGGGAGCATGTCGATTTATACACCGTATCTTTTGAAGCACAAATTCCCGCAATGGGAATTTCTGAATACAAGGTGGTTCCATTTGAAGCATCTTCTCGCTATTTGAATGTTTTCGCAACAGAGAATCGTATGGCAGAAAATGAGTTTGTCAAGCTTATAATCAATGAAAACGGTACTATTTCTATCGTTGACAAGGAAAGCAAACTCCAATATAACAATCTTTTGCGTTATTTGGATGACGGCGAAATCGGTGACGGGTGGTATCATGTGAACCCGGTCAACGACCGCGTTGTGGATTCGGAGGGTTTCCCCTGCATCATTTCGCTTGTCGAAAACACCCCTGCAAAAGCTGTTTTTCAAATTGCAAAGACCATTTGTATTCCAGAAAACATGGAATATATCAGTCAAGGGATAAAACGTTCCGAAAAGTTGATTGAACTAGAAATCACTTCGTATGTAAGCCTATCCTCCAAAGCGAATTTTGTGGAAGTGGAAACCGAGATTCAAAACAAGGCAAAAGATCATCGGTTGAAACTTGTAATACCGACGAACATTGTCGGGGACACCTATTTTGCAAATCAACCGTTTACTTTTGTTGAACGAAAAATCGGTATAGACACTACAACACAGGAATGGAAAGAGTGTGAAGTACCCGAAAAACAAATGGGTGGCATCGTTGGTAAAAAAGATCAATTTGGAAACGGTCTTGCCTTTGTTTCTGCATACGGATTGCATGAATGTGCTGCAATGAACGACAATAACAATTCTCTTCATATCACACTGTTCCGTTCATTCCGAAAAACAGTCAGGACAAACGGAGAGGAAGGCGGGCAAATCATAGGGACGCATCAATTCAAGTATCGTCTTGTGCCGTTACATCCAGATACCTCTTATGCGGAGTTGATTAGACTTCAAGAAACGTTGCAAACAGGAATAAAAACCGCTACCGTAAAAGAAAGCAAAGAGTTTGTGCCAAAAACACATAGCTATTTTGAAATTTTTGGCGAACATATCTGTGTCAGCATGATCAAACGCTCTGAACGCTGTGAGAAAAATGAGTTTGTGGTCAGAATTTATAACATGTCCCCGAACAAAGCGGATGCCACTTTTACGTTTTGCAAAGAATTGCAATCGGTAACAGAAGTTAATCTGAACGAGGAATACATAACACCAGTGCCATTCCATGGATGTTCGGCAAGGGTCAGTTTGGACGGATGGAAAATCAAAACATATCTCATCAAATATTCCGTTTAATTGATACAAAATAAAATAACCCCGGTTAATTTCTCAAGCTAACTGAGAAACAACCGGGGTTATATTTAGTTTCGGTATCAACCTTGAAGCGATTCTGTGATTGAAGCAACTAAAGCAACTATTCAATATGGTGAATGTTGTTTATCGCTCGATTAGAAATTACAGTACACTTGTTTCCGTACAGTGATTGAATCGTCACATTGATTTCCTTGTTCAAATCCCAGTCAATTTCAACCAAAAATCCACCTTTTGCTTTGATACCGCTCACTCTGCCTTTTTTCCAATCGGTTGGGATTGCCGGCAATATTTTAATTCTGTATTCGTGCTCAGATATAAAATCACTTTGCACCAGCATTTCACAAATTCCTGATAACAATCCAAAATTTCCATCAATTTGGAACGGAGGATGTGCATCCAATAAATTATCATACATGGATTTTGTTAAAAGTGTCCTGACATATTTCCCTGCATTTTCTCCGTCTTCAAATCTTGCGAACAGGTTTATAATCCAACCGCAGCTCCAACCTGTTTGGCCGCCGCCATATGCAAGACGTGTTTCCAAAGACTTTTTTGCGGCATTGAAAAGCGCAGTGTTTTCTTTTTGAATGCTATGTCCCGGATATACTCCATATAAATGTGATTGATGCCTATGCCCCTTTTCGTGTTCTTCAAACTCAACATCCCACTCCAGCAATCTGCCATCTTGTCCGATTTTATACGGATAAAGTTTTGAACGATACTCTTTCACTTGATTGACCAAATTGCTTGAATACTTTAATAGTTCAGCCATGCATAAGTAGTTTTCAAACAAATCTTTGAGAATGGCCATATCCATTGTACTTGCCTTTGTTACAGCGCACTGTGTTCCATCGATTTGAAAAACATTTTCCGGTGATGTTGATGGGCAAGTGACATAGAACCCTTCTGAATCCGCAATGAGCCAATCAATATAAAATTCCACACATTTTTGTGTGATGGGAAAAGCGGTTTCTTGCAAAAACACTCTATCCTGTTGAAACAAATAATGTTCCCATAAATGTCTGCATAACCATGCGGATGCCATTGGCCATAATGCCCATCTGGGATCATTGCCCCCTGCCGGTGTGGTTTTTCTCCACAAATCGGTATTATGATGCACAACAAAGCCCCGACAACCATATATTTTTGCAGTTTCTTCCCCCGCAACACTTAACTCCTTTATCATATCGATGAGCGGCATATGACATTCTGATAAATTGCTGATTTCAGCTGCCCAATAATTCATTTCCGTATTAATATTTGTGGTGTAATTGCTTGCCCAGGGCGGTTGTATCTGTCTGTTCCAGATTCCCTGTAAATTCATTGGTTGCGACTGTTCGGAGGATGCACTTATCATCAGATATCGTGCGTATTGAAAACTTAATTCTGTGAGTTCTTTGATGTATTTTTCTTTGTCGCCTATCATTTCAGACATTGTTGGGTTGCATGTGCTATCAAGCGAGAATTCGACTCTTTTGTAAAGATTTTGATAGTATTGTAACTGTTTTTCATAAACGGTTGGCATACCATCATTTAACGCACGCTTTATTTTAAGATTGTTGCACTGTAAAAGATTCTTGTTTCCATCAGGCTCCTTGTTATATGCGACAAAATTAGTTTCGGTTGCCACGAGGAGAAAGACCTCATTTGCTCCATATACGGATAATTTATCTGCATCCGCTTTTACTGTTCCGCCAAGATTCACCAATTGAACCATCATATGAAATCGGATGGTATTGTCGTTGGTGTGATAAACAAGTTGATTATCCATCTCATTGGGTTCTGCATCAGAGGGTGCTGCGCCTTCGACCCCTATGGTGGAGCCTGTTATTTTAGTTTCATGGTTTAATTCACTGTTGCACATGATAGAAAATGAAATCGCTTTGTTTTTACTTGACGTCAAATGAATCACCATAACGTCATTCGGCTTTGAACAATAAATTTGTCGGTGATATGAAATCCCTTTTTCCCTGGTATATGAGATATTGATCTCTGCATTTTCCAAAGAAAGTTCACGACTATATTGAATGGTTCTTCCAATTTCGTGAATTGGTTTAATATAAATATCCCCAAGAGGCATATAGTCATGGCATCTTTTGTAGGTGAGAAAATCTCTTGAACTTTCTTGCGCTTTCTGATATTTACCTGCAAAAACCGCTTTTCGAATCAGTTCTATATCACTTTGCTGGTTTTGATAGACTGTTGTATCTGGCATGCCCGACCACAAGGTGTCGTTGTTGATTTGTATCTGTTCAAAATCCACGCCACCATACACCATGGCACCCATGCTACCGTTGCCGATTGGGAATGCTTCTTCCCATATCATTGCCGGTCTGTCAAACTGTAATTTTAAACAACTCATTGTTCTTCAACTCCTTTTGTACAATTTCGTTCAATTCATACAATTGTAGTTCAAGTTTATCGTTCCAGGTGCAGTTTGTCAAGGATATTTTCAAAGTATTTTTTATATACATATCTCTTTTCAAATGAAGTCAATGAATTGAATGTGTGTGTTTTTCATCGATATATTTGGTAAGGGAAAGTTCTTCAAAGAAATTGCCCTATCTTTGTATTGACGCAAAAAAGACACCCTTGGTCGGTAAAAGATGCTTATCACTAACTGCCATGCTGTGAATCACCGCATCAATTTTTTCTCTTGAAAGGATATTTGTGATTTCTTCTTGCAGTTCCGTAACACTTCCGATTCTGATGATCGTCACTTTTCTTGACAGCGGAACAACCGACGTGAGTCCACAAAGGAAATAGACCGTTTCGGTCTCCTCAAACGCACAAAAGGAGTCTGCAATCGTTTTGCCGAGAAGCCCAGTTGATGTGCTTGTAATGCTTCTGACTTCATCGATTTTTTCGGTTGTTCCCCCGGCAGTAATTAAAATTCTCATATGTCCTCAAATCAAATGGTTCAGTGATTCCGGTTTGTTGCTTTTTGTACCATAAATTCGTTGCAAAGTTTTAGCGCACCTGTCGCACTGGCAGAATATCCGTCCGCTCCGATTTTTTTCGCAAAGGACAAGGAAAGCGGTTTTCCACCTACAATCACGTAAAAACGTTCTCTGAGTGATTCTTCAATCAATCGAGTTATAACATCCCGCATGTTTCCCATGGTGGTGGTCATGAGCGATGATATAGCGATGATGTCGGCATGATATTCGATCGCACTTTGCACAAATCTCTCCGCAGAGATATCTCTGCCAAGATCAAGCACGGAAAAGCCGCCACCCTCTAAAACAATCGATACAATATTTTTTCCAATATCGTGTGTATCTCCCGCAACCGTGCCTATGACAATTCTGCCCTTTGAAGGCATTTCTCTTCCACCTAATTCAGGCTTTAAAATTTGTAGAGCTTCTTTCATGGCATCGGCGCAGGAAAGAAGCTCTGAAATAAAATATTCTTCCCTGTCATACAAAATGCCTGCTTGTATCATTCCGTCGGTCACACCCTTTTCAATCGCTTCACGCACATCAAGTTTGTTATTGACGATTTCAAGGGCGACTTCTCTTGCTTTTTTCTTCGTCCATCCATAAGACAGCATCGGAAAGCTGTTTATATAAAGCGCTCATATCGTTTCCCTTATTTTAATATCGTAATTTTCTGACATTGTTTCGCATGAATGCAAACATGCCCGGTAAATGCAATCTCTTTCCGTTTACCCAAAGAAAGAAGCTCAAAACTCAAGCTTTCTCCACAACACTGGTACATTTCGGTTTGGCAAAGCTGTTCTTTTTCAAGCAGAAAGGAAAGACGGGGGCAAATGTGCACAATGGAATTGGTCAAAGAAGGTGCAATCAGCTTCATCCATTCATAAGTGGGTTCCACAGAATATTGAATCACCATTTTCTCGCCAATCACCTCCGTCAATGCAGATGGGTCGGAAAAAGAAATCAGTTTGACTCCGCATTGAATGGCATTTATCACACGCTTGGCAGTTATTACATTGAGTTCTTTGATTGCCTGTAACAGTAACGGTTGTGATTTTTTCAAATTACGAAATAAAAAATCACTTCCTGCCACAGCAACCAACAAGGAAAAAGCACCGCTGACCGGTAGCAGTAAGGGGATATCCCCGGCTTTCTCTATGCACTCCGATAAAAGATTCGTATTTTGATGTTTGATCCAATCCACCGCTTTTTGAATGTCTTTCAATTCATCAATTTTATCAAAACGCAAAAAGTCAATATCTGACGGCAGTTTCAATACAACGCCATTTTCTTTTTTCCGAATAAGATTGCAGGAAGAAAGGATCGTTTCGGCAGAAATGCCTTTTTGAAGAATTGCTTTTATTTCTTCTTCGTTCGTATAATCGGTTTCCCGAACCATGCAAAACTGTTTTTGCTGATTCATTCCCATGCAATCCTTTCTTTTTTAAAAATTTAATGCCTTCACAAACAATTTATCAAAATCTTCCCGGTTTGCAAGTTCCGCAACACTGATTTTTTTAACAAGGGCTTCCATATAAGTGCGAAATTCATAATTTAATAAAAATGCTGTTCCGCCTGTTTTTGAAGTGTTGCCTACAAATTCTATTTTTCCCTGAAAGGCACGTGGTAAAAGACCGATATTGATTAAGTTCTCCGCTTTGAGATGATATCCAAAGGAACCTGCAATCTGCACAAGGTCTACTTCTTCTGCTGTGACGTTTAAATTGAGCAGAAGAGCTTCTATCCCCGCACGGACTGCGCCTTTGGCAAGCTGGACCTGACGGATGTCCTTGCCCGTCAGATAAACGCCCTCTGCCGCTTCAAAGGCTTGCTTCCCCTGATACTCTAAAAAACGCTGTTCCAATTTTACATC
>Ga0183099_1001080_pt1 | contig 16649 bp, 14 predicted proteins | sample Biomet1_FD_127788 | JGI IMG/M metagenome (GOLD analysis project Ga0183099, IMG submission 127788) | Microbial communities from bioreactor (seeded with anoxic lake sediment) at LBNL, California, USA - Biofuel metagenome 1 | ecosystem: Engineered > Bioreactor > Anaerobic > Unclassified ... | reverse complement strand
ACTTTGCAATTTCATAGAGAATGCCGGTAAGTAATTGTAAAAAGGATCTTGTATAAAGTGTTACAAGATCCTTTTTTTTTTGTAGTGTACCGTGCATGATTACTAACTCGGCGGTGCAGTTCAACCACTGATTCACATAATACTCTAATAAATAGATCAATTTATACTATAAGATCCGTTCTTGCCCTTAATAATTTTATCTTAATTCTATTTTATTTGTATTTATACTTTCATATTATTTGTTAAATAGTTAAATAAGTAGCTATTTAATATTATATACGCTTATTTTAAATTAAAATGAATAATTGGTATATTCAAATATTAATTTGCAATATAAAAGTTTGTTTATGATATTAAAATGATCTTACTTTGCATAAATAAAAATAAATATGATAAGCGTTTGGGTTAAATGGCTATTAAAATGTAATATTGCAAAATGGCTTAATTGTATAAATGAGTCTTGATTGAAAAAAATAATATATTATATTACAAACTATAAATACTAAATGAACAATGAAAAAACGAAAGAAAAATTTAGTGATGATTGTAAGTTGTGTTACACTTTTATTTCCTGCAGTAATAAACGCACAAAATGACACAAAAGTAACAGTCGGGGCAGATGTAGTAAGTGGTTACTACTGGAGAGGTGAAGATCTTGGAGGAATCAGTGTACAGCCAAGTTTGGGTATTACTAAGGGTAATTTTACGCTATCAGCATGGGGTAATGTGGGACTGGAAGGGAAGGATACGAAAGAGTTTGACCTTACTGCTGCTTACACAATTGGAAAATTAAATATCGGAATTACCGACTATTCTTTCAATAAAACTCCAGGAAGCAGTGAAGCAAACGCAAAATATTTCAGTTATGGAGCACATTCAGCTGAAAGTTCACACGTCTTCGAAGGAAATATTGGATATAATTTCGGTCCATTTGCGATTAATTGGTACACTAATTTTGCCGGACAGGATTACTATAAAAAGAAAGACGGAAAACGAGCCTATTCTTCTTACATTGAGGCTACAGCACCTTTCACTTTGGGTGGCTTAGATATGAAAGCAGAAATAGGTTGTACCCCTTGGGATGGTGCATACACTACAAAAACAGATAAGTTGGCAATAGTAAATATAGGATTGACAGCAAAAAAAACTGTAAAAGTGACGGACTCATTTAGTTTCCCTGCTTTCGCAAAAATAGCTGTTAATCCAGAATCACAAAAAGCTTACATGGTATTTGGTATAAGTTTTTAAAAATGAAATAATATGAAAAAGATTGAAGCAATTATTCGTACTTCAAAATTTGAAGAAGTAAAGGATGCTCTTAACAAAATTGGAATTGAATTTTTCTCGTTTTGGGAAGCTACAGGTGTTGGGAATGAAAAAAATCTCCAGCGTACTTATCGTGGAGAACATGGCAGCACTGCATTAATCCCCCGCAGATTATTAACGATCGTGGTTCGTGATGAGAATGTCAGAAAAACAGTAGATTGTTTACTAGATGTTGCCTATACTGGACAAATAGGAGATGGTAAAATCTTTGTTTCCCCAATCGACGAATCCTGGAGAATCCGTACACGCGAAAGTGGAGATGAATCATTATACTCAAAGTAAAAGATCTAAAAAATTCATTTAGCGACAAAATTCTATTAATTAAAAAATGAACTATGATATTAAGTAAAATACTTAGAAAAGAGACATCATTTAGTCCAAGAGTGACAATGAGTCGGTCTGAAAAGACGAAACTGTTTTTTGCTGTTTTCTCAGGGAAAATAATTGGTATGGGTATGGTAATAGCAGCCATGATAATGCTTCCCGGGCTAATCGGATTATCAGCCAATGCTGCTGAAGTTTATACTGCACATGAAACTGCCGTAATAAACTCTTTAAATACGGCTTGGGTGCTCGTTGCAGCAGCACTGGTATTTGGTATGCAAGCAGGTTTTGTTATGTTGGAAGCGGGTTTTGCCAGAAAAAGAGAAACAGTCAATGTTTTAATTGAATGTATTCTGGATACAGCCATTTGTGGAGTCTTTTTCTGGGCTATCGGATATGCATTCATGTTTAGTAGCGGTAACGGGTTTATCGGATACCACTGGTTCTTCCTGCAAGGAATGCCTGCTACTTATGGAACGACAGGTATTGCAATTTTAGCACACTGGATTTTCCAATTTGCTTTTGCTGATACCGCATCAACCATTACTTCTGGTGCAATGATCGGACGTACCAGTTTCAAAGGTGATATTCTCTACAGTATTTGTGTTACCGGTTTCATTTATCCTGTTATTGGTCACTGGGCTTGGGGACCTGACGGATTCTTAGCACTAATGGGAACTCCTGGTCATTTCTTGCCTACTTTAGGACAATGTTTCCGTGACTTCGCCGGTTCAACAGTAGTTCATACAATTGGTGGTGTTATTTCATTAGCCGGTGCAATTGTTCTTGGTCCCCGTATCGGTCGTGTGTTTTTGCGCGATGACAAAGATAAAGGTGGATTGCCAGCTCCTCATAGTTTGCCATTAGCAACACTCGGAGCATTTTTACTTTGGTTTGGCTGGTACGGTTTTAACCCGGGAAGCACACTTTCAGCAATGGATTATGATGGAATTGGCCGAGTTGCTGCCAACACAACAATTGCAGCTTGTACAGGTACTTTTGGAGCTATGATATTAGCTTACTTTTTTGGACTTACAAAAGGTAAGTTTGATACAAGTTTTTCGGTGAACGGATTACTTGGTGGATTGGTTGCAATTACATGTCCTTGCTATTGGGTTTCGCCGTTTGGCTCAGCAATAATTGGGCTTGTAGCTGGTTTTGTAGTATTCGGAGGCATTTATCTTTTAGAATATCTTCGTATTGATGATCCTGTTGGTGCTGTTTCAGTTCATGGTTTAAACGGTATTTGGGGAACATTATCTCTTGGCTTATTTGCAACGGGGCAATTTGGCGCAACCGGAGCGATGGGAGCCGACAATACAGCTCCTGTAACAGGTTTGTTTTATGGCGGAGGATTAAGTGTACTCGAAGCACAAGCGGTAGGTAGTGCAATTGTAACGATAGTCACATTCGCTGTTGCAATGGTAGTGATGCTGATTGTTGCCAAATTACCATATCCATGGAAATTACGTATCGAACCTCACGGTGAAACAGGTGAAGGTGGTATTGATGTATTTGAACACGGATCAAAAGCATATTATTAATTCTGTAATCTTTGAACACTGATTTTAATCTTCCTTTAAATCAGTATTTTAAAATCAATAATTAATAAAAAAGTCGTCTCAATCAGTAGAATTGAGACGACTTTTTACATCTTGATCAATTGACTATATGCTAATACCCCTTCAGCTTGATTGGTACCCATATCTCTTCTTCTGAATTTGGATTATCGTTCTTGTATTTCTCACCCATCAAATCAAAATGTTCTCTGTTATCAAGCTCATATTCTGATTTAGGTAACCATTCATTGAATATGAATTGAAACGTTATTTGGAAAGAGCTTGGAGCTCCTTTATGAATGAAAACGGCATAAAGACCGCCTTTTAGGGTATAAGTTTCCATACTATCCGGAATGTCATTAAAGTTGGTAACTTCTATGGCTGCCCATTTCTCGAATTCAGTCTGTGGATTGAATTCTTTAAAATCAAGATTCTTGTTGTATACCTGTAAGCAAAATAAATCAGTGCTAACATTGTTTTTTATCTCTTTTCTGTGAGGCATAAAACTGTGCCACAGTTCAAATGTCCGGTCGTTTGATAAAGTCATATTTAGTCGCTTACCCACCAGTTTTTTCTCTGCTAAAAGTTCTATTCTTGGTTCCATATAGTATCGTTCTAGCTTTCTCTTTTACCGTGGAGTAACAGATTAACAGCATCCTGCGGTGAACCGGCTTTGACTACAGTTCCTGAGTTTACAAAATAAATCTCGTCAGCATTTGCTATTGTGTTCAGACGGTGAGCGATGATAACTTTCGTTGTGCTGCCAGGCAGTCTTTGCAGAATCTCTTCAAGCAATTGTTCGCTTACTGTGTCTATGTTTGCAGTTGCTTCATCCAATATCAGCAGTTTAGGCTTGCGAAGTACAGCCCGCATAAAGGCGATAAGCTGCTTTTGCCCCAGACTTATATCTTCACTATTCAGGTTAATGGTGGTTTTTAGTCCATCATCAAATTTATCTATCAGTTCATGCAATCCGGCATCTTCTATTTTTTGAATAGATTCCTTTTCTGATAGCTGGTTGAACTCTTCATTGCCATAGATTATATTATCGAGCACTGTTCCGGAGAAAAGGAATGGGTCTTGCAGAATAAATCCGATGTTTCTGGCTCTTTCTTCGGAATGGTAGCAACGAATGTCTTTCCCTTCAAAGAATATACTTCCTTTGGTTGGATCGTAAAGTCGGGCTATCAATGAAGCTGTGGTTGTTTTACCTCCACCGGTAGGGCCTACAAATGCGTATGTTTTACCCGATTCTAGATTGAAACTAATGTGTCTCAGTACTTCATTTCCATTCGGATAACTGAATGTAACGTCTTTGAAAGATAAAAGCGAAGTATCAGATTTACACTTTTTACATTCTATAATTGGCAGATTACTCTCCATGGAAAAAATATGTGAAATACGATCCCATGCAGCCAGTGCTATCTGGAAGTTTGTCCATAATGCGGCAATACGTCTCAATGGATCATAGAAGTAATTTATGTATGTAAGGAAACTGATTAGGAAACCAACTGTAAATTGTCCTTGCATTATAAGATAAATACCAAAAGCAAGCACGATAAATTGTCCGATGTTGGAACAAAAGCCGTAGATGGGTAGAAACAGAGTATTAGCTAGTCCGGCTTTTACTGAAGCCTGATAATTTTTTTCATTGCTTTCATCGAATTTATTTTTAAAATAATCACGTCTGTTGAATGCCGTAATCACTTTGAAATTCGTAAGATTCTCTTGCACCTCAGCACTTAAATCGCCCATCGTTCTCATACTTATTTCATTCTTCTTTTTTACCCATCTGGAAGAAGCTTTGGTAAATCCCCAAAGGATAATGGCAGGAACCAGAGCCGTAGCTCCCAGTTTAAAGTTTATGCAGAGTAATGCTATTGCTGCACCTGCGATGAAGAATACACTATTCATAAACTGAATAAGCGATTGCGAGAAGAACTGATTTAGTTTGTCGGTATCGTTGTTTATCCTTGAAATCAAGTCGCCCGATTTATTCTGGTAGAAGAAATCGACAGGCAGTTCCTGTAACTTCCAGAAAAGACGGTTGCGGATTTTAAATAGCATTCTTTGTCCCACGCCACCCATCACTTTACCCTGAATAGCTCCGGTGGCAAGTACTCCGAGATAAATCAACAGCAAGTAACATGAAATGGTAAGAACCCCGTTAAACTGTTTGGTTTGCATATATTCATTTACTGCAATACCTATCAGAAAAGGGGCAATCATATTAAGCACGGCATTAATAAGAATATTAATGGTGCAGATGATGAGACTTCTTTTCTCATCTTTCAGCAACTCCCAGAATTTTTTGTAGTTAAATTGGGTGATGCTTTTCTGCTCTTCTGTATTTGATAATTTATAGTTCATAATAGCTGGTACTTTTCTGCGAATTATATATCTGAATATATTCAGGACAGTTAGTAATAAGTTCCTGATGTGTTCCTTTGGCAATCATCTCACTCTCCATAATAAGAATGATCTGGTCGAAGTCTTTAATAGACGAAATCTTTTGTGTTACAGATATAAGTGTAATTCCAGGATAATTGCGCTCGATATTTTTTAATATTTTCTTCTCGGTCTTATTATCTACTCTGGCAGTGAAATCATCTAAAAGCAACACTTTGGGGTTAAGAGCCAATGCACGTGCTAGCATAATTCTCTGCTTCTGTCCGCCGGAAAGACTGGTTCCCCGTTCACTTGCCATTGTGTCAAGCTTGTTTGGGAGTGTATTGATGAAGTCTCTCAGTTCGGCTGTATCAATAGCCTTTTCCAGTGATTCTTCTGTAACCTGATTGCTGAAAGCTATGTTTTCACGGATGCTCATATTGAAAATAATGCTGTCCTGAAAAACAAACCCTACCTGACTGTGAAATGTCTCTGCATTGTATTGGCTGACAACATTCCCATCAAAACTTATACTTCCGTAGTTCGGGGTAATCAATCCGGTTAATGCATATAGTAACTGGCTTTTTCCTGCAGCGGTTGGACCAATTACAGCAGTGCGGCTGCCTGCCTCTACCGAAAAAGAAATATCCTTCAAAGCAGGTTTCCCATTATATATTACCGAAATATCATCTACTTCAATGTTTCCGATTATATCATTAGTTACTTTACCTTCTTCAACAGTTTCGGGAGCTTCGAGCACCTCTTTTACTCTTTTGTATGACACGCTGGCCTGAGAAATAATATTACTCATAAACCCTATCACCATAATAGGAAAGAAGAGGATTGACAGATAACTGTTGAATGCAGCAAAATCACCTAAAGTCATGTTGCTACTTATTACAAAATGTCCTCCCAACAGTACTGTTATAAGTATGGACGCATCTGCAATGAATGAAATAATAGGAATAAGGGTAGAGAATAAAGCTACAATTGAGAGTCCTATATTTCTGGCTTCGCCGTTGGTGCTGATAAACTTATTATATTCTTTTTGCTGTGCATTCATTATACGTATAAGCATTGACCCCAGAATACTTTCATTGATAACCAGATTCAGTTTGTCAATGGCCTCCCTGCTTTTCTTAAACTTTGGCTTTGCCTTGCGCATAGTGAAATAGAATGAACCCGATATGGCAGGAATGATGATCAGAATAGCCAGAGCCAGCTGCCAGTTGATGCTGAATAACAGTACAATTACTCCGATAATAATGAATACGGAGGATACAATGGATACCACAGCCTGAGCAACAAACTGCTTGATGGAATCGATGTCCGAAGTCAGGTTGGTGAGTAACTTCGATGGATTGGCCTGCTGTATGTATGCATAGCTCTGTCTCAGAATCTTGTCCGATAACTTCTGCCGGATGTCTTTAGCCACCTTTTCAGAAGTATATGTCTGAACAATATTTTGTAGCAAGGTAAATATGCTGATAAGTAATGATGCTCCAAGAAAAGCCGCTGCAATCAGTTTGAAATTTATGTTTCCTTTTGACAAACTATCAATAGTGTATGATATAATCTTGGGTAGTACTAAATTGATAACATTGCTTAGCAAGGCGAATAAAAGCATCCAGCTATTCATCTTTGCATAAGGTTTTAGTAGAGCAGACAAACCGGAATTATTATTTTTTCTTTCTTTCATCTTTCAAATTTTGCCCAAATTTAGAGTATTTGCGAGATATTCATGAGCTCAAAAGATATAAAAAATCTTTATCTACAGAATAAATGTGGTTAGAACTGGTCGCTTCTTGTGATTTTTATCCTATTCCTGTGACTAATTTTGTATTAAAAAAGTAAATATGAATCCGGAAACTAAGCGATTGACCGGATTCTGGAGGGAACTTACGAATAATATTTAATTGTTTATTAATGATAAAACAGATAAAATTCCTTAATAAGTTGCGATAATATTTTGTTGTTACCAATTAGTAACATACTTTTGTTACCGATAAGTAACAACTAATATTTTTTATGGATAAAACTGATACACTGGTTAAAAACAGAGATCTGACGGAAAAGAAAATTCTGGATGCGGTAGGGGAGATAATCACTGAATGCGGATTTGAAAAGGTAGGCATAAATGCGGTTGCGCAACGGGCTAATATTTCAAAAATGTTGATTTACCGTTACTTTGGTTCTATTGATGAGCTTATTATGCAGTACATACTTAAATATGATTACTGGATAAATATTCCTACTGATGCTGTTCCTGAGATTAATAATCTGGGTAATTTTCTGAAAGAGATGTTTAGGCAGCAAATTTACCAGTTGCGTAAAGATGTGGCACTAAGAAGATTGTGCAGATGGGAACTCTCAACTGATAACCCGGTTACTGCAAGTCTTCGGGAACAGAGAGAGAAAAATGGATCCCGACTGGTGGAGGTGATGAGTAAACTGGCTGCCGTTCCACAGGATGAGGTGGCTGCTCTGGCAAGTGTATTATCGGCATCTATAAGTTATCTGGCAATGCTTGAAGAGTTGTGCCCGGTGTACAATGGTATATCTATACAAAGTGATGCTGGCTGGGAGCAGTTGGCAAAAGGGATCGATACAATTATAGATTTATGGATAAACAACTTAAAGCAATGAAACGGATTTTTATAATAATAATTTTAGGAGTGATTGGTATGAACAATATGTATGCTCAAAATAAGAATTTTATATTTCTGGTAGAACAAGCAATCAAAGCACCTTCAGGGCACAATACTCAACCCTGGAAATTTAAGATAGAAAGTAGCAGAATCATTATATACCCTAACTTCGACAGAGCTTTGCCGGTAGTTGACAGCAATCACCGGGAGCTGTTTATCAGTTTGGGATGTGCAACGGAAAATCTTTGTGTAGCAGCTCGTCACATGAAGTATTTGCCTGCTGTTTCTGTAAGCAATGAAGGAACAATTACTGTTGAGCTGGTAAAAGAGCAGGCACTTGAGGATGAAGCACTATTTGAGGAAATAGTTAAAAGACAAACGAATCGTTCAAAATATAATGGAAAAGAGGTAGCTGATGCTACTTTAAAAAGTATTATTGAAAAGTGTGGCACAGGTGAAGTATCTATTTATTCATGGAAAAAGAATACCGCACCTTTTGATTCTTTGAAAGAGTATGTAAAAGAGGGAAATATTCTGCAAATGGGCGATACACTTTTCACTACGGAACTGAAGTCATGGATTCGCTTTAACAAAAGACAATCAGAAAAAGCAAATGACGGACTGAGTTATGCTACTTTTGGTGCACCCAATATGCCATCATTTATTTCCAAACCGATAATGAATTCATTCCTTAACAGCAAGAAACAGAATAATGCAGATATGGCAAAGATTAATTCGTCTTCACATCTTGTGCTGATTACATCTAAGGAAAATACTATTCAGGGATGGATTAATACAGGTCGTTGTCTGGAACATTTTCTGCTTGAAACAACAAAAGCCGGAATTGCGAATGCTTACATAAATCAGCCTTGTGAGATTTTGAATCTGCAATCAGAAATGCGTTCTGAATTCCCAATCAATCACGAATATCCTATGATACTTATGCGTATAGGATATGCAAAATCGGTGGCCTACTCAAAGCGAAAAGATGTTAGTGAAGTGATTGAAAATTATAAGTTTATAAAAGAGCTGAATAAAGCAATGACTTCGGAATAATAATATTTTTTCTAATTTATCTGCTTATCTGCCACTAACTTATATTAACAATCTGATAACTAATACTATAAATTAGTGGCAGATAAACTTTCTGTACAAATTATCTGCCACTAAAATCCGCTATCTGCCACTAACCGGCTATCTAAGCCCATCGCCGTAAACTACACTCACCTTGACCGTATCCTCAAAAAGCAGAATATTCTTCACCCAAGGATTAGCAACAATACCTATTAAATGCTGCAGAGCATTCAATTCAGTAGCAGATAGAGCTGTTTTGTAGCAGATGAACACGATCTTGTAGCAGATAAACGGTTAAACTTTTTTATCTACCACTAGCTGCAATCCCTTATTTAAAGGTTTTTCGTGCATTTTGGTGGAAGATGGTGCAGATAAATTTGATTTTTTTGTTCTTCGTCGTTTTTTTTGATAAGCCATTTATTGAATCTGATGAAATGTCTCCAAAATATCATAAATAAGAAGTTTAAAACAATATCTTTCACCAAAAATGACGAAGAACTTTTTTTATAAAATTATTGGAGAATAAATATCAGCCATTCACCAATTAATTACAACCATTGCTCAATGATTTAGTTAGCTCAGGTTATGTTTTGTAAGAGTCTGGTGAGACTTTATTTTGTTATATGTATCTATGTGATTCTCTTATCTTTCATATAGATAAGTTCATTAAAAAAACATACATTTGCATAACATAATATTTTCTGTATGGATGCGTTAAATGTAAGTTTCGAGAATATATTAAATACGAAGGATGCGTCAGCCGAAGCATTTGGTGATGATGTAATTGTTTATACAATCAAGAATACCGAGGAACAACAGCCTCTTGATGCAAGTATGCCGTCTATTCGGATAGATGCTGTGACTTTTATTCTTTGTAAATATGGCGATATCTCTTTCACTGTTGATTACAAAAACTATCGGCTGACAAAAGGAATGATGTTATCACTGAGTAAGCTTCACATATTGGATGATATTCATATGGGGAAGAATTTTGAAGGATATGGCCTTATTTTCTCTGAGAAATTTATAATGTCTATTGTTGAAGAGATACAAATTATCAAGAAATTAACAACATCCAGTCGTACCAGCCCTTTACTTATGCTTGAAAATGATAATATGCAACTTGTCACAGATATTATAGGACGCATAACGAGAGGCATAAAAGCAAGCGGCCATATATGCCAAAAAGAACTGATTAAAAATGAAGTAAGTAACTTTATTCTGGAAATTGCGAATCTCACTTATAAGACAAGATACAAAAACGAGAATGATGCATACAAAGAAGATTCCAAAGATAATATTATCCGGAATTTCATAGTGTTGATTTTGGGACATTGTAAAGAGCAGCATGAAGTTTCGTTTTATGCAAAAGAATTGTGCATTACGCCTGGTCACCTTTCACGTGTTTTGAATGCTTTCAGTGGTAAATCTGCTATGAAATGGATTAGTGATGCTTTGATTTCAGAAGCAAAGATATTACTACGTAAACCTGGTACCAACATTCAGCAGATTTCGGAAGAGCTTCATTTTGGAGAACAATCTTCTTTTAGTAAATTTTTCAAGAAGCACACAGGGATAACTCCTATAGAATATAGAAATAAAATTCTGGAAGGTCAATCCATTTAATATTTCGTTATCTAAAATAATCATTTCAGTACTCAAAAATAGAATTTCGATATCTTTTTTCGGTGTGGATATTGTAACATCACTTATCTTTGAGTTATAAATCAATATTATATGATTCCAGGATATAATATAATACGATTAGTTATCAGTAAATTTTTATCAGATTAGCATATAAGTTCATGAGAAATAAACAAATTCGTCCATTAAGCAATAAAACTGCCTTATTTGCAGCACTAGGCTTAAGTCTGTTTTTAAATGCAATTATATTTCTAGCCAGAATATACAATGGTAGAGATATAACTAGTAATCCGAGCATAACTATTACTTTTATTGAAAATTTCATTATATTCTACATGCTATTTTTATTTAATTTTAGAATAATACAAAATGAATGGAAATTAAAAAACAAAGTTTTAGTGCTTGTAATCGGCTCATTATTGATAGCATTTATATTGAGTATAGTTCTTTCATGGGCTTGGGTTAAGGCTTTACCCAACGGCAGCAATATTTCATTAAAATTTCTAACTACGATAGTTCTGAGTATAAGTTTAACAGCAACTGCCATTGTTGTATTGTTGACTATGCTGCATTTTGTGTGGGATCAACGTCTGCAAAATATTCTTAATGAGCAGGCATTAATAACGGAGAATATACGTAATCGTTACGAGGCATTGAAAAATCAGGTGAACCCGCATTTCCTTTTCAATTCATTAAATACCTTGAATGGGTTAATTGGTTTTGATGATGATAAAGCTCATGAATATGTAGAGAAACTATCATTTATATTTCGATATACCATGCAGCATAATACTGTTCTGAAACTAGAGAAAGAATTGAATTTTATCAGGTCATATATTTATTTAATGAAAATACGTTATAGTGATAATTTACAGGTGGAAATTAACTGCAATGAAAAATATAACGCATACTACATAATGCCATTCAGCCTGCAACTGCTTATTGAAAATGCAGTCAAGCATAATGTTATCAGCAATAAGTATCCATTGATCATTACGGTGGATATAACTGACCATGATAGTATCAGAGTGAGAAATGTAATTCGTCTTAAAAGTGACGTGGATGGTGATAACGGGAAAATAGGTTTGGCAAATTTAAGTGAACGATACCAACTTTTTTTTCACAAAAAGATTATCATTACAAATACTTCAGGAGTTTTCTGCGTAGAAATACCTTTGGTGAAAGAATTGGAAACAACTAAAAGAATGTGATTATGAAAACCGTTATAGTTGAAGATGAATTTATTGCTACACAAGCTTTAGAACGCTTAATTCACGAAGTGGATAAAGATATTCAAGTTGTGGCAGTTCTGCAAAGCGTGGAAGAAAGTATAGAGTGGTTTTCGCAAAATCCTGCACCCGACTTTGTCTTTATGGATATTCATTTGGGTGATGGCTCTTCCTTTTCTATTTTTGATAAGACGAACATTACTTGCCCTATCATTTTCACCACCGCTTACGACGAATATGCGTTAAAAGCCTTTGAGTTGAACAGCATTGATTATTTGTTGAAGCCAATTATTCAAAAAGATCTGGAACGGGCTATTGGAAAGTTCAGGAACTTTACGTCTAAAAGCGATAACACCGATATGGTTGCCAATATACTTGCAATGCTACAGCAGACAAAGGACATCTATAAATCACACTTCCTGATACCGTATAAAGATAAGTTACAGCCGTTAGCAGTAGATAAAATAGCTTTTTTATATTCAGAATTTAAGATTGCTAAGATTACAACTTTTGATGGTCAGGCATTTATGGTAGATTATTCACTGGATGAACTTTCAAGGCAGCTCGACCCATCGTTGTTTTTCAGGGTAAACCGCCAATACATAATAGCTCATAAAGCTATTAAAGATATTTCTATTTGGTTCGGCGGTAAATTATCTGTGAATTTGTATGTGCCCACGCCCGAAAAGATCATTGTAAGTCGTGCCCGCGTTCCTGGCTTTAAGGAGTGGTACACTAAATAAATAGTCTTTCAATCTTATTTAAAGTAGCCCCGGAAATAGACATCCATTTCCGGGGCTGCTTTCTTTTTAATCTATATCAAGGAAATTTTTCAGTCTCTTTTTTTTTCATTTCGGTATTTCAAATAACCATTTCGGTCTTTTTTCTAATAATATAAGCATACTTACGCCGTAATTTTGAATCCAAAATATTAACTAAATGATTAATAATGAAAGGATTTGTAAAACCAGGTATTTTAAATATATTAGAAAAAATGAGAAAACTATTTTTTACCGGAGGACTATGTTTATTACTTCCATATCATATTTTGGCGCAGGAGCAGAACGATTCTTTACGTAGCCGGACCGACAAGTATATAATCACAAATTTTTCGGCCAGCCGTACGCTTGATGTACAGTTCGAACAAAATACAAATACAGATTACAAACTGAAGCAGAATGGTCAGACCTTTGAAAAAGGGAATGTGAGTAATTTCTCAAAAGTAAAGGTGTCTTCTGCTTTTTCCATATTGAAAACAAAACAGTGGGAGCTTTTCGGGAATGCACGCTATAATTATTATCATTTGAATCTGGAAAATATGGAGCTCCCTTTAGGACCAAATCTTGCAATACCCGCAAATAGGAATGATGAATATCATTATTGGGATGTTTCAGTAAATGGATCTTATCGCACTAAACTGTTAAACAAAACAGTAATAGGCATATCTACTTTTTCTTTGGATGGTTCCGAGAAAGGAGTTGAAAGGATAAAAGGATATGCTACTGTAATGATGGTATTAAAACATACTCCTACAACAGTAATAAATGTAGGACTTGCAGGTATGATTAATGCAAGTGTAGTTCCGGTAATTCCCATTTTTTCATATTGGCATAAATTTAATTCTGAATGGCTGTTAGATATAACAATGCCTAAATATGCTTATTTGAGGCATTCTTTTACAAAAAGAGACAGATTATCTGTTGGAATGTCTCTGGAAAATGAAGAATTTTATATACGTTCCAAAGAAGATGCAATGCCTAAGGTCTGCTATTTTAGTAAAAGTGAAGTAAAAGCAGAAGTAATATATGAGTCACTTATAGGAAAACATTTTTATCTGACCTTCCGAGGCGGAGGAATACAGCCATTCTCTAGCCGTCTGTACGATAAAAAGCGAATTTATAAGAAACCATATATTGATATTTCTCAACCAATGAATGCATTCTTCAATGTAGGAATTTCTTATAACTTATTTTAATCTGTTGACTTTAATTGATTTGAATAACGGAACCAATCTTCTATCTATTATATTCACTTTGTTTGGCGTTACTATATTAAATATCGCTCCTTCTATTATGTACGAAATGGATAAATGTTTATTGAAAATGACTATGCGCAAAGCTGTAAATATTGAATTTGCACGTTTTGGACAACTAATAGCTGAAATGAACTAAGAGAAGTGATCTATTATTATATCACTTTTGCATTCTATTCTAAGAAGAGTATGTATTGTAAAAGATATGAAAAAATTATAATCAGAGAAAACTGGCAATTAAGATTAAATAAAAACAAAGACTAATGATAAAAACATTTATGAGGATGAAAGTGAAATTTCTAACAGCAATATTTATGTTGCTTTGCATTACAAGCCTTTCTGCCCAGGAAAGTGGCACTACAGCTCTTTCGCTAAAAGAGTGTGTGCGAATAGCTGCAGAAAAGAATATTAATGTTTCTCAGGCAATTCAGGACAAAGAAAAAAGTCATCAGAAAATAGAGGAAGCCCGCTCTTCTCTATTACCACAGGTCGAAATTGGTGGAACATTTCAGGATAATACAAAGCTTGCCGTAACAGTTATACCGGGTGATTTTCTTGGCCAACCGGGAACTACAATTCCTTTCACAATGGGAGTACAGTATAATGCATCGGCTAATATATCTGCAAATCAGGTATTATACAACAAGACTGCTCTGACAGCGCTTAAGCTATCGAAGAAAGCAGAATATGTTTCAAAGCTGGGAGTGCAAAAGGCTAAGGAGGAAATAGTTAAGGAGGTTGCTAAACTTTATTTTTTGATACAAACTACCGCTAAACAACAAAGACTTGTTGAAGATAATATTACACGTACGCAACGCATGGTAGATATTACTAAAAGGCAGGTAGATAATGGAGTTGCCAAGAAAGTGGATTATGACCGTATTATGATTTCTATACAAAATTTGCAAACCAAGTTGGATAATACAAAGGCATTGTATGAACAGCAGGTAAACATGATGAAGTATACGCTGGAAATACCACTGGATAAGAGTATAGTACTGACTGATAGTGCTGATATGGCTTTGATCTCTGCATTACCAACAGAAAAAGTTGATTTCTCAGATCATATAGATATACAAACGCTTGAAGCTCAAAAGGACGTTACTTTACTAAATCAGAAACTGGCAAATTCAGGGTATGTTCCTAGTGTGGCGTTATTCGGACAACTTGCTTATCAGGGTATGCAAAATGAATTTAAAAGTTATTTCAAGGATGGCTCGACGAATAAATGGTATAATTCATCATACATCGGATTGAAACTAACTATTCCTGTTTTCGATGGTTTCCAAAAGCGCTCAAAATATAATCAGGCAAAAGCTGACTATATAAAGACAAGTCTTAACCTTGATAACACTAAAAAGCATTTTTCTGTTGACTACAAAAATGCAATGAATAACTATTATAACAATAAAACGACAGTAGAGCGTCAGCAAAATAATATTGATTTAGCACAAAAGGTGTATAAGGAAACATCTCTTAAATATAGGGAAGGTGTGGCTACTATGAGTGACTTGTTGCAAGACGAAATGGGACTGAACGATGCGCAAGCCGGATATTTGGATGCGCTCTATAAATTTAAGGAAGCAGAACTCGAAATTATGTCTTTGAACGGTGAAATTAGAAGTTGGGTTAAATAATAGAAATTAGAAATAGTCATGAAAAAGAAAGTTATAGCATCAATTGTATTTATAGTTCTTGCAGGCCTTATGGTTTGGAAACTAGCTGCGAACAAGCACGAAATTAATAGTAAAAAAGAAGCCAAGATTGAAACTAAAAATATTGCTGTAAGTGTAGCAAGTGTGCAGAAGGAAACGCCGGAAACAAATATAAGCATGACCGGAACGGTTGAAGCCAGTCAGGAAGTAATGGTTGCATCAAAGGCCAGCGGTGAGATTACGAATATCTATTTTAAACTAGGCGATTATGTAACTAAAGGCAAAGTGCTTGCTCGTGTAGATAATGCATATAATAAGTTAACTCTGGAAAATGCAAGAATCAATTATAATAAATATCAGGAGGATTTACAACGTTACAAAACATTGAGAACCGGAGATGCTGTTTCTGAAACTCAGCTTAGAGATATCAAAGTGGCTTATGAGAATGCAAAAGTGCAATTGAAACAAGCTCAGAAACAATTGGAAGATACTTATATCAGAGCACCTTTCAGCGGATATATCACATCTCGTGAAATAGATTTAGGTAAGTATGTTAATGCATCTACTCCAGTAGCCGGGTTAGCTGATATATCTAATTTGAAAGTAATTTTATCAGTACCTGAATTTAATGTATATAATTTGAAGAATGGTCAGCCGGTTTCCGTAAATACACAAATTTATCCGTGGCTTATGAGAATGCAAAAGTGCAATTGAAACAAGCTCAGAAACAATTGGAAGATACTTATATCAGAGCACCTTTCAGCGGATAT
>Ga0183099_1001079_pt1 | contig 16658 bp, 17 predicted proteins | sample Biomet1_FD_127788 | JGI IMG/M metagenome (GOLD analysis project Ga0183099, IMG submission 127788) | Microbial communities from bioreactor (seeded with anoxic lake sediment) at LBNL, California, USA - Biofuel metagenome 1 | ecosystem: Engineered > Bioreactor > Anaerobic > Unclassified ... | reverse complement strand
ACTTCAACGCCCGCTTCCGCGCAGGCATCTGCAAAGTCGGCGTTCTCCGACAAAAAGCCGTATCCCGGATGGACGGCGTCGCAACCCGTGGCTCTTGCCACGGTAAGCAGAGCCGACTGATTGAGATAGCTGTCAGCTGCCTTGGGCGGGCCGATGCACACGCTCTGAGTGGCCAGCTGGACATGGAGTGCCTCGGCGTCGGCAGTGGAATACACCGCCACGGTCTCAATCTCCATCTCCCGGCAGGCCCGCAGCACCCGCAGCGCGATCTCTCCCCGGTTGGCGATCAAAATGCGCTTGAACATGCTTATGCCTCCCGATAGCGGAAAATTGGCGCGTCAAAGGCCAGCAGCTCGCCGTTTTTTGCCAGTACCTCCTCGATCACGCAATTACAGGGGGCCGTGACCTCGCTCATCATCTTCATGGCCTCGATCAGACACACGGTCTGTCCCTTGCGGACCTGGTCTCCGGTCTTTTACCAGCGGCGGCTGATCGGGGGCGGCAGCCGCATAAAAACGTCCCCACCAGCGGGGCACGGATCTCAAGGCCCTCTCTGCGGCGGGTGCGGGTGCGGCGAAAGGTGTTGCGGAGGCTGCTGCTGCGGGTGAGGCGGCAATCCCAGCGCGGCTGAGTTCCAGCGTGTCGCCGCCGATGCACACCTTCATGGTCAAAACGCTGCTGCGCTCAAAGCGGTCCAGCAGTTCGAAAATCTCGGAATTGGTCATGGTTCTCCTTCCTTTTTTCCGCGGTCACCCGAAGACTCTCCGAAGGCCGCGGGGCCTTTTGACGCCCTTGGCGGGCGGTTCAAAAAACGCACATGGAGCGCAAAAGGGAACCGCAACGGTTCCCTTTCAGGCAATCTGCAAAAATCAGTCCTTATGGGCTTCCAGATACTTTACAATGTCGCCCACGGTCTTCAGGTTGGGCAGTTCCGCGTCGTCGATTGCAACGCCGGTGGCCTCCTCCAGCGCCATGACCAGCTCCACGGAAGCCAGAGAATCGGCGCCCAGGTCGTCTGCCAAAGAGGCCTCCATGGTCACCTGATCGGCCTCGCAGGCCAGAGTCTCCACGATCACGTCGCGTACTTTTTCAAAATCCATTATAAAAGCTCCTTAAAATTTTTTAGTAAAAAAAATTGAACTAAAATGCTTGAAGTCATTTTAACCGCCGTGTCCACGTTTGTCAATAGCAAAAAATGCGAGATTTTGTAAGTTCTCCGGTCAGAAAGGGTACATATTTACCTGCCTCTCACCCACCGTTTGGAGACTGGCGTTTTACGGGATTGCGCCTGACCCAAAAGCGTGGTAAAATACCGAATTGCAAGGGTTTTTCCTGTGTGATGCTTTTATGTAATGTATAAGTGGTTAAAGGAAGCGAGGATATTATGAGATATGATTTTGATGCTGTAATGGATCGTTCGGCTAACCATGCCGCCAAATACGACGAGCGGCTCAAGAAGTTTGGTACGGAAGATGTGATTCCCCTGTGGATCGCGGACATGGACTTTCGGACTGCCCAGCCCATTATTGACGCGCTGAAAGCCCGCGCTGAGGAAGGCATCTGGGGTTATACCGCCCGGCCGGAGAGCTACTTTGCCGCCATCCGCAGCTGGCAGAAACGACGCAACGGCTGGGAAATCGACCAGAGCCTGATGAGCTGGAGTCTGGGGGTGGTGCAGACCATCTCCGCCTGCGTGCGGCTGTTTACCCCGGAGGGCGGCAGTGTCCTCATTCAGACGCCGGTGTACTCCGAATTTTACGATATGGCCGAAGCTTGGGGCCGCGTGGTGGTGGAGAGCCCGTTTGTGGAGAAGGACGGCGCTTGGGCCGTGGACTGGGCGGATTTTGAGGCGAAGCTCCGCCAGTGTGACCTGTTCCTGTTGTGCAATCCCCACAACCCGCTGGGTATCGTCTGGACACCGGAGGAGCTGCGGAGGATGGCGGAGCTGTGCGAAAAATACCATGTGGTGCTGGTATCCGACGAAATCCACTCCGACCTGATCTTCCACGGAAAAAAGCACACGCCCACCGCCACCGTGGCGGAAAACGTCATCACCTGCATCTCCGGCACGAAGACCTTCAACCTTGCCGGCCTGCAGGCCAGCGCCGCGGTGTTTCCCAACGCGCATAGGAAGGAGGTCTACGACCACTTCTGGCAGCGCATGGATATTCACCGCAACAACGCTTTCTCCCTGACCGCCATGGAGGCTGCGTTTACCTCCGGCGACGAGTGGCTGGATCAGCTCCTCCCCTATCTCAGCGCCAATTTCGATTATATCCAGGATTACTGCGCCGCAAACATTCCGCAGATTAAGCCCAATGTTCCCGACGCCACCTATCTTGTCTGGCTGGACTGCCGCGAGCTGGGTCTGAGCAATCAGGAGCTTCACGATTTCATAATCCAAAAGGCAAAGCTGGGCCTGAACGACGGTGTCTCCTTCGGTCGGAGCCTCAGCGGCTTCATGCGGCTGAACGCCGCCTGCCCCCGCTCCGTACTGGAACAGGCCATGAATCAGCTGAAGAGCGCCGTGGACGGCCTGAAGCGTTAAAAAAGGAGACGGCGTTATGGACCTGCGCGCACCGGACTATTCTGAACAATTTCACTGTCTCGCGGGCGCGTGTCCCCACTCCTGCTGCAAAGGGTGGGAGGTGGTGATCGACAGGCCCACCGCCGATTTCTACCGCACCCTGCCCGGTCCGCTGGGGAATCGCCTCCGGGCAGCGCTGCAAACGGAGGACGGAGAGGACTTTTTTGCTCTGACGGACACGCTCCGCTGCCCTTTCTGGGATACGGACGGCCTGTGCGAAATTCACCGTTTGCTGGGGTCCGAGCACACCAGCGAGGTCTGCCGCAGCCACCCCCGGTTTATTGAGGACTACGGGACTCTGCGGGAGACTTCCCTGTGCGCCTCCTGTCCGGAAGCCTGCCGTCTGCTGTTGGCTTCCTCCTCGCCGCTGACGTTCCCCCTGTTCCGGACGGACGAAGCGGGGGAGCCGGCAGACCCGTGGCTCTCTCCCCTGCTGGCCGTTCGGGCAAAGTCGCTGGAGATTTTGCAGGACCGCTCCCGTCGCCTTTATTCACGGTTTGCGGAGCTGCTGGCATTTGCCGGAGCGACTCAATCTCTGTTGGACGAGGATGCAGCAGACCGGCTCCCGGAGCTGTGCAGGGCGTGGACAACTCCGTCCGCCTCCGCCCAGCCCGCCGGGGGCAACCTGTTTCCCCACGGCTGGGAGGTCCTGTCCGGCCTTGAAATTCTGGGCAGTGACTGGCGGGCGCTGTTGCTCAGCGGGCCAGAAGCTGTTCCGGGCACGGTCCCGGCCCCTCTGCTGGAACGGATTGCCGCATACTTTCTGTTCCGTTATGAACTGAAAGCCATTAACGACGGCGATCTGCTGGGGCGGATGCAGTTCACCGTGTTCAGCGTTCTGACCGTGGAGCGAACGGCAAGTCTGCTGCCGCTTCACGAAGCCCTGCGGCTCTATTGCCGGGAAATTGAACACAACGATGAGAATCTGGATGCACTACTGACGGTTTTTCGCACGGATCCTACGCTGGTTCCGGCTTCATTTTTCAAAGCGCTGGAGCCTTAGCTGCAAACCGCGCCTCCAGAGTTGCATTTGCACTGTTGTTTTGCATAATTTTTTTATGTAGAATCGTTATAAAATGTAGAAACGAACAAATCCCTCTTGACTTTTACACAGTAATGTGGTATTTAATAATTACCGGAAAGGAGTGAGTCCAATGGGCTAGTTCCAGAGGAATCCAATCTCATTTCTCACCGCCGCGTTTGGAAGAAGCAACTAGATTCCCGGCAGCGTACCTTTTCTCAGCGATCCCTTAAAATCATGGCGAATTCCCGGTAAACTCCAGAGGAACCCAGGCAGAGTCCAAAGACGAAACATGGCTCATTCCAATGAGAAGCACGAGATTCCGTTTTGGCGATGTCCAAGGCAAGTGATCTGCGTGTACCCGATGTTTTAAGGATTGGCTGTTACCGAGCATTTCTCCGGTTTCCCGGTAATCTTGCAGAGTTTTTCGGTTACCCGCTAAGAATTTTCGGTTTTCAGATTTCCCCAACCTTCCAAACGTGATTCTACGAAAGTGCGAGGTAGAGACATGGCAGAAAACCCCAGTCAGAAGTGACCCCCCATCTGCGTTGGACAGATGGGGGGTCGGAATTTTTTAAGGGGTTTATTGAATTTCAACCAAATTAATGATAAAGTTAAAATATGTAAGCTTTTTTAATTTGGTACCGCGTTCGTTTATATGTCAGGAAGGAGGCCGCAGATGTATCCGACTGTCAAAACGTCGTATTTCCGACGCCTTATTGATATCTGGCTGCGGCACAGCGCCAGGTGCTTCCTGTTGACGACTTTCTGCATACATTTGCTGCAACTGCCGGTCTGTCTGCTTATAAACTCCTTGCCGCTTTTCTGGCTGAATTGCGTCAGCTGTGCGGTCTATTTGTTCTTACTGCACCTGGGAAAAAAGCGCCCCGACCTGGCCGTTACAGGTGCCGAGGTGGAGATGATTTTTTTTGCTCTGTCCGCCAGCGCCGTTGCCGGACTGCAAAGTGGGTTTTTTCTGTATCTGATATGCCTGCTGGCTCTCAGCTCCTATTTAGGCGACGCAGTGGAACACTGTTCTGTTGCCGCGGCACAGGTGCTGGATCTGGAGGGAGTTGCTGCGCTGCTGTGCGTAAGCGGTGGGATTCCGCTGCAGATTGCCGGCTCCCCGACACCGGCAGGTTCCTCCCTGTTCCTACTGTTCACTATGAATCTTTTTATCTGCATATTTGTTACGCTGATGTCCGTCTATCTCGCCAGCCAGGCGCTGCGCCGGCGGAATCGGGAGTTGGAATCCGCTAATGATAACCTAAAATATATTGCCTCCCATGACCCGCTGACAGGCTTGCAGAATCGGCGGGATTTCTATGAACAGTTGGAGTCCCTCTGCCGGGAAGCGGATAAAAAAGGGCTCGTTTTCTGCGCCGCTATGGCGGATATTGACGATTTCAAATCCTTCAACGATCAATTCGGTCATAGCTATGGAGACCTGGTTCTGACAACAATTTCAAATTGTATCCGCTCCTGTACCCGGGAGGACGACATCATCTGCCGCTGGGGTGGGGAGGAAATGCTGATTCTGTTTCCCCACACGCCCATCGCCGCTGCGAAAGCCATCCTGATCCGCATACAGACCGAACTGCATAAGCTGACTGCCGAAGCGAAAGCGCCCTTTTTCCGGAAGGTAACGCTGACGTTCGGCCTGACACAGCATATCGCCGACCAATCCGCCCAGGAGCTGGTGTCGGAAGCTGACCGCCTGCTCTACGAAGGGAAACAGACGGGCAAGGACTGCGTGATGGAATGAAGCTTTCGTCTTCAGTGTCAAAAACAATTCCGGCAGACAATTGTCCGCCGGAATTATTTGTTTTCAGTCGGCTCCGCTCTTGCGGAAAAAAACGAGTCCCAGTGTGTTGGGACCGCAGTGGGAAAAAATCGTGCAGCCTGTCTTTCCCTCCAGAATCCTGCCGAAACGTTCGTCCTCCTGTAGGACCTCTTTGGCCGCGTCCGCCAGCTCCGGGCCAAAAGCGCTGTCCACCAGCCAGACCCGCTCGGTGTCGATATCCGTCCGTCCGTCCAGCCGGTCATGGAGAAACTCCGCCACCACCCGCTCCATAGAGCCTCGGTACTTCTTCGTCACGGACATCTTCCCGTCGATGACCTCCACGCAGGGACGGAGTTTTAAAAGATTTGCGCCGATGGCGGTGACGGCACTGCACCGCCCGCCTTTTTTCATATAGTCCAGCCTCTCCATTACAAAGCTGACCTCTGCTCTGGTTCGCAGGTCCTCCAGCTCTGCCACGATCTCCCCAGGGGTTTTACCCTCACGGGCAGAGCGCGCCGCCCTCAGAGCCATCTCTCCGATTCCAACCGTCAGGTTGGCGGAATCCACCACATAGACCTCCGGCAGTTCCGCCGCCGCGATCTGGGCATTTTGATAACAGCAGGAAAATTTCGCTCCCAAATTAATGTGGATCACCGCGTCGTATTTTTCCAGCAGGCGGCTGAACAGATCGTAATAATCCGCCGCGTTCACCGCATTGGTGGTCGTGATGTCGCCGCCGGCATCCACATGGGCGGCAATATCCGCCGGGTGAATATCCACGCCGTCCCGATAGAGCTTTTCGCCTTTTACAATGCCAAGCGGCACCACCGTAATATCATTTTCCTGCAGCAGCGCATCGGGCAGGTCACAGGTACTGTCCGTGGTAATTTTGATCATGGGCGAGTCTGCTCCTTTTCATATGTCTGATTCCTTCCTGAGTATATGTCGATTATTCACAAGCAGCTTTCCGCTGCAATTGAATTGATTCTATCATAGCTTTCTCTGGATTTCAAGACTGCGGCACAGCCGCAGGACGTCCTCCGCTGTGGCCCGCAGGTCTCGCCTGCTTCTCAGCCGGGCCTGCTCATAGGGGACGGCCACGCGATTGATGGAGAACACCGCCGTGACGCCCAGCTCATAGATCATCTCTGCGCCCTCGCCAATGTCGCCGACAATGGCGATCACCGGCACACCCCTGGCCCCGGCCCGGCGAGCTACGCCCGCCGCCACCTTGCCCCGCCGGCTCTGACCGTCCAGCCGGCCCTCCCCTGTGAAGACAATATCCGCACCGGAGAGCTTCTCTTCAAAGCCGACCGTATCCAACACGGTTTCGATCCCCATTTGCAGGCGGCTTTTGAAAAATGCCGCCATTCCGGCGCCCATCCCGCCGGCTGCCCCCGCGCCGGGCAGGTCCCGCACCACCGCGCCGCAGTCCCGTTCCAGCACATCCGCCAGATGGGCAAGGCCCCCGTCCAGTCGGTGGACCATGGCTTCGTCCGCTCCCTTTTGGGGTCCGAATACAGCGGCTGCCCCAGCTTTGCCGCAAAGGGGATTGTCAATGTCGCACATTGTGATCATCGGAAGGACCGCAAGGGTTCGGTCCAATTCGGAAACATCAATGTGGGCAATGTCCTTCAGCGTCCCGCCAACAGGAGTAAAAACAGCTCCCCGCGCATCGTAAAATCGGACGCCACAGGCCGCAGCGGCTCCGCAGCCGCCGTCGTTGGTGGCACTGCCGCCCAGACACATGACGATTCTTTTGGCGCCCCGGCCTACGGCGTGGCGCAGCAGCTCTCCCACCCCGAACGTCGTGGTTCTCTCTGGATTTTTGGGGTTTGCCAGAGAAAAACCCGCAGCGGCAGCCATCTCCACCACTGCCGTCCCATCCGGCAGGAGGCCGTATCCCGCAGCGATCCGTTGGCCATTAGGCCCGGTGCAGTCCACCAGCACCTTCTCTCCGCCTACGGCGGCAAGAAACGCATCGACGCTTCCCTCGCCTCCGTCCGCCACGGGCAGGGAAACGACCTCAGCCTGCGGATATATCCCACGAATCGCCGCCACCAGTTCGCCGCAGACTTCTGCGGAGGTCATGGTGCCCTTGAAGGAATCAGGTGCCAGAATGATCTTTTTCATGGCATACGCCTCCAAAAGTCGTCTGCGATAACAGATTTGCCATTTCTCCTATTGTACCACATAGTATCTGTACTGTCTAAAGAAATTTCATTATTTTATAAATGCACGCGTGGCGAAGTAAGCGGTGTCTCTTTTGAGCGGCCCCAATACCGCAAAGATGAAGGAGCGCGCCGCAAAGCGGCGCGCTTCCGGTTTTCACTTCCTATCCAAGTCCCACGATCTTCGCATCAAGACCTGCCGCATCCTCCATGTCATGAGTTACCAGCAGAACTGTCTTCGCCGCCGCGCGGCGGCGAATGCAGGCGATGGCTCTTTTCCGGTTTTCGCCGTCCAGACCGGTGAACGGTTCGTCCAGCGCAAGAAAATCGAAGGGAACGCTCAGCGCCCGGGCCAGAGCCAGGCGGCGTTTCATGCCGCCGGAATACTCTCCGGCAGGTTTGCCGTCCACACCGTCAAGCCCAAGCTCCCTCAGGAGCTCCGCCGCCCGTCCCTCGTCATAGGCATCTCCCAGAACAAAGCGGAGATTTCTCGCCGCATCCAGCCGCTCCAGCAGACGGTCCTCCTGAAACACAGCGGAAAGGCGGGCTGTCTCCAGCCCGGTCACCGTACCGTCGTCCGGCCGCTCCAGCCCCAGCAGGATACGAACCAGTGTGGTCTTTCCCGCGCCGGAGGCAGCCATCAGGCAGGTAACGCCGGGTCCCAGCGTCAAATTCACGTTCCGCAGGACCCGTACGCCGCCGAAGGCCTTTGAAAGGTTCCTGATCTCCACGGTCATGGCTGCGCCTCCTTTGTCCCAATTCGGTCCAGCAGTCCGAGAATCAGCTTTTCAAAAACGGCGGACACCGCCACGATGGTTACCGTCCAGGCGAACAGCTCCGGCGTTTCCAGATAGACTTTCGCGGTGTAAAGCTGCTCGCCCACCGATCCTCCGGGAAGACCGATGACCTCCGCCGCCACGCCGGACTTCCAGCAAAGCCCCAATCCCAGAGAACAGGCGGATCGAAACCAGGGCAGCGCCTGAGGCAGATAAATGTCCCTCAGCCGTCGGCCCAGCGGCACGCGGAACACTCGCGCCATCTCCAAGAGTCGGCGGTCCGTGTGATCGACGCCCTCCAGCAGATTTAGGTACACCGTTGGGAACACCATCAGCGCGGAGATAAATAGAGACAGCTGCCGGGAAGGCAGCCACACCAGTGCAAGAATGATAAACGAAACCACCGGCACCGCCTTCATCGCCGTAACCAGCGGGGAAAGCAGCTCCCGGGCGGCCCGAAAACGCGCGGACAGACCCGCCAGCACCGTCCCGGCTGCGCAGGCAATTAAAAATCCGCTGAAAATCCGGACAGCGGACCAGCCCACTGAGCGCCAGAAATGGGCGGTAACAGCCAACCGCGCAAGGCAGACCAACACCTCCGTCGGGGATGGCAGCAGCAGCCGCTGGCCCAGAGCTATGGCTCCCAACTGCCACAAAAGCAGCCAGAAGGCCACGGCCCAGACCCGGACGCCCTTTAAGGGAGGGCGTGTCCCTTTTCCGTTTTTACGCGCCGAAGTAGAAATCATCTTCCGGCAAGGCCCCACCCACAGACTGCGGGTTTTGATCGAACAGCACGGAGAGGTAGCCGGAGAGCTTCTGCTTCATCTCGCTGCCGGTGATGCACACGATGTTGCAGTTGGGAAGTGCCTTTTCCGCCACGGCGGCATCCACGATGTCATAGGAGCCGATCAGCTGCGCCGCGTCGGCCACATTGCCGTTCACCCAACCCACGGAGGCGGCGTAATCCTGTAAAAACGCTTTCACCGCAGCGGGGTTGGCATCCACAACTTCCTTCCGGGCCACGATCACACCGGTAATCAAGCTGCTGCCGTTATCCAGCTTGTTCCACTCCTCGGTCAGATCCAGCGCCACCCGCAGGTCGCCCAATTTGTTCTGTGCCACCGTGACAAACGGCTGGGGCAGCAGAGCCACCGTGGCCTCGCCGGAGGCCAGAGCCGCCACGCACTCGCTGTGCTCGGACTTCCAGTCAATGGTCACATCCTTGTCCGGGTCCACGCCGTTCTCGCTCAAAAGGTACCGCAGGGCGTATTCCGGAGTGGAACCCTTCCCCGCCGCCACGATGGTCATGCCCCGAAGGTCGCTCAAGGACTGCACGGCGTTGCCGTTCTCCACGATGTAGAGGACGCCCAGGGTGTTCACCGCCAGCGTCTCAATCTGCCCCTCGGTCTTCTGATACAGCACCGCCGCCAGATTTGCCGGAACACAGGCCATATCCAGTTCTCCTTGGATCAGCTTGGGCGTCACCTCGTCGGCGGACGCCGCCAGAGAAAAGGTATATTGATTGGACAGGCCCTCGCCGGTCTTAGCGTCCTGCATCAGCTTCACAAGGCCCATGGCTGTGGGGCCTTTCAGGGCCGCAATGGAATAGGCGGCGGAGGTGACCTCCGCGGACGAGGACGCCGCGCCGGAGGACGCGCTGCCTCCGTTGTTGCCGCCGCAGGCGGCGAGGCCCATGATCATAGCGATCGTCAGAAGCATTGCAGATATTTTTGTTCTTTTCATCGTTTCTTCCTCTTTTCAGTGAGTTTCTTCTGGTTTTTCCGCCGGAGCGTAGACGGTTTTTGCAGTGACGCCGTTCAGCCGCCCGATCTTCCCCGACAGGGCGGACACGGTCTCCTGGGGCGCGTCCACCGCCACGGAGATAATGTTGACGCCACGCTTCGGATAGGGCACTCCCATGCGCCCAATGATATACTGCCCAAATTCATGCAGAAGGCTGTTCAACGCCTCCACAGAATCGGGGTCACGGACTAAAATGGCAATTACTGCTACCCGGTTTTCCAAAAAATCAGCTCCTTTGCGATTTGCGCTGTCATCCGAACAAGTGAAAAGAGGACACGGCTTCTGCGCTGAAAAAAGCCCCTCCGCCCGCAGGCGGAGGGGGAGAACATCCTTAAGCGGCGCGCGGCCTCCCGCGCGTTCCCTCTTCCGTCTTCCGGCTTGGAACGTATCCTCGCCAATCAGATGAACAGACATTATGAAAGGTGGACGGGCAGAGCAAATCTTTCCGTTCACGGGAAAATCATAGCACGCTTTCTTGGTTTCGTCAACCGTGCCGGGGAGGGCAGCGGCCCGCGTCCAGCGTCATCTGGTATATTTCGTCCGCCAGCTCATCGCAGGCCACATCGCAGGCAATTCGCCAGCGCCAGTTTCCCTCGGCGGTACCGGGTACGTTGACGCGGCCCGGGTCGCCCAGATAGTCCTGCATTTGGGCGATAAAGGTATCCGCAACGCTGGTCTGCCCCGCCAAAAGCAGACGGCGGCGCAGCTCCTCCGGCGTTTTCGCATCCAGATACCGCATCGCATATGCCTCCTCCGCGTCGCTGGGCTGCCAGGAGGCGATGGGCGCGTTATCGTGGGTTCCGGTATAGAGAAAACAGTTTCGCACGCAGTTATGGGGTAAATATCGGTTGTCCGGGCCGGAAAACGCGAATTCCAACACCTTCATACCCGGAAGCCCGGAGGCTCTCAGCAGTTCTTCCACGTCCGGCGTCAGCATTCCCAAATCCTCCGCCACAAATATAAGCTGAGGGAACCACCCGGTCAGCACGCCCACCAAGTCCATACCGGGACCGGTCTCCCAGCGGCCGTCCTTCGCGGTAACCGCCTCGGCGGGAACCGCCCAATAGCTGGCAAAGGCCCGAAAATGGTCTATTCGGATGGCGTCAAACAGCTCTCCGACCCGCTCCACCCGGCGAATCCACCAGCCAAAGCCCGTGGGCCCCTCATGTGGGGCCAGTCGTACAGCGGATTGCCCCACAGCTGCCCGGCGGCACAGAAATAGTCCGGCGGCACACCCGCTACGGCGGAGGGACAGCCCTGTCCGTCCAGCAAGAACTGCTCCCGTTCCGCCCATACATCGGCAGAGTCCAACGACACGTAGATGGGAAGGTCTCCGAGAATTTTGACCCCCAGCCCGTTGGCAAAGGACTTCAGCGCGCTCCACTGTTCTGCAAAAACGTACTGGACCCAGATTTGGTAGGCAAAGTCCTCCTCATGCTCAGCCCGCCAGCGCTCCACCGCCCCTGGATCGTGACGGCGCAGGCCCTCGACCGGCCAGTCCTGCCAGGGGAGGCCGCCAAAGGAGTCCTTGATGGCCTGATAGGCCGCGTAGTCCCGCAGCCAGCGCCGCTGAGACGAAAACGCCTCCACCGCCGCCTTCTCCCGGTCATAGCCTCGAGAAAAGGCCAGCCGCAGCAGACGCTTTCGGTCGGCGTTGACTGTGGGATAATCCACCGACCTGCTGTTCCCCGCCGAAACGGAAGCCAGTTCCTCCGCCGTCAGCAACCCCTTCGCCGCCAGCAGAGGAAGGTCGATGAATGCCGGATTCCCGGCGTGGGTGGAAAAGCTCTGGTAAGGGGAATCCCCGTTTCCTGCCGGGCCCACAGGCAATATCTGCCACCAGGTCTGACCCGCGCGATGAAGAAACTTCACAAAATCCCGGGCGCTTTGGCCCAGGGAGCCGACGCCATACGGCGAAGGCAGGGAGAATACCGGCATCAGAATGCCGGAGGTACGCTGCTGCATGGGTAACCCCTCGCTTTATATTCAAGTTAGTTAACCAGTTTATGCCCCTGTCCTCCCGATGTCAAGAACGAAAACCGCCGCGTCGCAACAAGGCGGCGCGGCGGGTTTCACAACAGTGGGTTATTTCATCAGGCAGTACATGACCGCCTTAATGGTATGCATCCGATTTTCCGCCTCGTCGAAGACGATGGACTGGGGAGATTCAAACACTTCATCGGTGACCTCCATGGCGTCGCGGCCAAACTTCTCACCCATTTCTCTGCCGACCTTGGTCTTGTGGTCGTGATAGGCGGGCAGACAGTGCATGAATTTGCACTGGGGTCCTGCGTTGTCCATCAGGGTTTTGGTCACCTGATAGGGGCCCAGAGCACTAATGCGCTCCGCCCAAACCTCCACCGGTTCCCCCATGGAGACCCACACATCCGTATAGAGTACGTCCGCCGCCTTTGTGGCGGTCATGGGGTCCTCGATAAATTCCAGCGTCGCCCCGGTCTCGGCGGCGATGGCCTGACACGCTTTGATCAGCTCTTGATCCGGAAAGTAGGACTTGGGCGCGCAGGCCACAAAGTGCATCCCCATTTTCGCGCAGCCCACCATCAAAGAGTTTCCCATATTGTACCGCGCATCGCCCAGGTAGACCAGCTTCACGCCCTTGAGCTTTCCAAAGTGTTCCTGAATGGTTAGGAAATCCGCCAGAATCTGCGTGGGGTGGAACTCATTGGTCAATCCGTTGAGCACGGGGACACCGGCGTATTTTGCCAGCTCCTCTACCAATGCCTGACCGAAGCCGCGGTACTCAATCGCGTCATACATCCGGCCCAGCACCCGGGCGGTGTCGGCGATCGACTCCTTCACTCCGATTTGGGACCCGGTAGGACCCAGATAGGTGCTTCCCATGCCCAGATCCTGTGCCGCCACCTCAAACGCACAGCGGGTACGCGTGGAGGTCTTTTCAAAGATCAGGGCCACGTTTTTGCCCTCCAGATAGCGATGCGGCACGCCTGCCTTCTTCTTGGCCTTCAGGTCGGCGGCGGTATCCAGAAACTCCTGAATCTCTTTGGGAGTAAAGTCCAGCAGCTTTAAAAAGTGAGTATGATCTTCCATGTTTTGCCCTCGCTTCCTTTTATGACAGCGTCTTCTTCATGATGGCGACGCCGGCGTCCATCTCCTCGTTTGTAATGACCAGCGGAGGCAGCAGGCGCATTCCCGGACCGGCAGTCAGCACCAGCAGTCCGGCTTCCACCAGCTTGTTTGCAATCTCTTTGTTCTGATAGCCCTCTGCCATTTCAATGCCGATCATCAGGCCCAGGCCCCGGGTCTTTTCAAAGCACGGAAGGCCCAGCGCCTCGATCTGGGAACGCAGGTACGCGCCCTTTTCCTGTACGTCTTTCAGGAATTCGTCGGACAGGATCTCCTGAACCACCAGGCCCGCCGCGCCGCACACAGGGTTGCCGCCAAACGTCGTGCCATGGGTGCCGGGGGTCAGTACGCCTTTGCACTTTTCGTTTGCCATGATACCGCTCATGGGAAGGCCCCCCGCGATGCCCTTTGCAAACGAGCAGACATCCGGTAAAATGCCGTACCGCTGGAAAGCGAAGAGGCTCCCGGTCCGACCGATGCCGGTCTGGACTTCGTCCACCAGCAGCAGCCAGTCCTTTTCCTTGCAGAGTTTCGCGACCGAGCGCACATAGTCTTTATCCAGAGGCAGCACGCCGCCCTCGCCCTGTACCAGCTCCACCATGACGGCGCAGGTGTCATCGCCGGCAGCCTCCATCAAAGAGTCCAGATTGTTGGCCTCGGCAAATTTAAAGCCCTCCACAAACGGGAAAAAATAATTGTGGAACTTATCCTGACCGGTGGCGGTCAGGGCAGCCATGGTGCGGCCGTGGAAGGAATTTTTCAGGGGGATGATGGTGGAACGACCCATGCCGTACTTATCAAAGCTGTACTTTCTCGCCAGCTTAATCATGCCCTCGTTAGCCTCGCCGCCGCCGTTTGCAAAGAAGACGTTGCTCATGCCGGTGCGCTTGCAGAGCTTTTCCGCAAGCCGGGCGCTGGGCTCCGTATAAAACAGGTTGGATGTGTGGCCCAGCTTTTTCGCCTGGGCAAAAATGGCCTCGGCCCAGGGCTCGTTGCCATAGCCCAGATCGCTCACACCGATACCGCTGGTAAAGTCAATGTACTCCTTGCCCTCCGGGCTGTACAGTTTGGCGCCCTTACCATGGTCGATGGCCACGTCGAAGCGGCCGTAGCTATTCATCACGTATTGATTTGTAAGGTACTTGATTTCCTGAGAAGTCATAAGTCAGTCCTCCTTTTTCAGCATGGTGCCGATACCGGCATCAGACAGCAGTTCAATGAGAATGGAATGAGGAATTCGCCCATCCAGAATGTGGACCCGTTCCACGCCGCCGGAGATTGCCTCCACGCAGCACTCTATCTTGGGGATCATGCCCCCCGAGATAATGCCCGCGTTCACCAACTCCTGCACCTCGGATGTACGCACTTCGTGGATCAGGGTAGTCTCGTCATGGGGGTCCCGAAGAAGGCCCCGCACATCGGTGAGCAAAATCAGTTTTTCGGCCCGGAGGGCCTCCGCAAGCTTTGCTGCGGCGGTATCCGCGTTGATATTATAAGCGGTGTCCGCATCTGTTCCCTGGGCCACCGTGGAAACAATCGGAATATATCCGGCGCTCAAAGAGTCCTCCACCGGCTTTGGGTTCACGGAGGTAATCTTGCCCACAAGACCGTATTTTTTATCCAGCAACTCTGCCTCAAACAGGCCGCCGTCCAGGCCGCACAGACCGATCGCCTGTCCGCCCAAACGCTCCGCCAAAGAAACAAGGTCCTTGTTCACCTTGCCGCATAGGATCTGCTGGACCACGTCCATGGTCTCCTCGTCGGTGTAGCGCAGGCCGTCCACAAACCTGGACTCCTTGCCCAGCTTTTTCAGCATGGCTCCGATCTCCGGACCGCCGCCGTGGACCACCACAACACGGATGCCTACAAGGCTCAGAAGAATGATGTCGCTCATCACCGCCCGGCGGAGTTCCTGGGAGATCATGGCATTTCCGCCGTACTTCACCACCACCGTCTTACCGGTGAATTTTTGGATGTAGGGCAGGGCCTCTGCCAACACTCTGGCCTGCTGCTCATGGGAGGACATGGAAACCGCCCCTTTCTTTCTATTCAATACGCAGTTCGCATCGTTTCCCCCGTCTCCCGTTCTCTGTCTCCCTCACGCTTAAAGTCCGCTGAGCCGGATTTTAAGCGTGAAGGACAAGATATAAAGGAACCGGGCAAGGACGAATCCGTCGGACTTTACGCCTCGTCAGCTGCGGTAGTCCCCGTTGATCTTAATATAATCGTAAGTGATATCACAGCCCCAGCAGGTACAGGCGGCGTCTCCCTCACCCATCTGGATGTTGATCTCAATGTCGTGCTCCGTCAAAATCTTCTTTGCCAGGTCCTCGTCAAATGCAAGACCCCTGCCCTGACGGCACACCTCGATACTGCCCGCCGCACTGGCAAAACAGACGTTCACCTTCTCCGGATCGAATTCCGCCCCGGAATAGCCCATGGCGCACAGCACCCGGCCCCAGTTGGCGTCCGCGCCGAATATAGCGGCCTTCGTCAGAGTCGAGGAAATCACCGATTTGCAGACCGTCTCGGCGACCGTCTCGTCCGCCGCACCCTTAACTGTACAGGTGATCAGGTGCTTTGCACCCTCGCCGTCGCTGGCCATCGACTTAGCCAGAGCAATGGCCAGGGTCTGGAGCGCCTCCAAAAATTCGCCGTAGGCGGCGTCCTTCTGGGTAATGGTCTCGTTTCCCGCAAGGCCATTGGCCAAAACGCAGCAAGTATCGTTGGTGGAAGTATCGCCGTCCACGCTGATGCGGTTGAAGCTGACGCCCACGGTATCCAGCAGCGCTGCTTTGATCATCTCGGGGGAAATGGCGCAATCGGTGGTGAGGAAGCAGAGCATGGTACCCATATTGGGGTGGATCATACCGCTGCCCTTGGCGATACCGCCCATGCGGACAATCTTTCCGCCAACGGTGGTTTCCACCGCAACTTCCTTTTTCACCGTGTCGGTGGTCATGATGGCGTGGGCCGCCGCGTCGGAGCCTTCGGCGCTGTGGGCAAGGCTCTTTACCAGCTCCGGCACCGCATCCTCAATGACCTGCACCGGCAGGGTCTGACCAATGACCCCCGTGGAGGACACCAGTACGTCTCCCGCCGGAATGCCCAGCGCCTTTGCCACGGCGGCGCACTCCGCCTCGGCGTTTTCCTCGCCCATGGGCGCGCAGGCGTTGGCATTGCCGCTGTTGGCGATGATCGCCCGGGCCTTTCCATTGGCCAGATGCGCTTTGTCAACGTGGATGGGGGCCGCCTTGACCACGTTTTTTGTAAAGACCGCCGCCGCCGCGCAATCCACGTCGGAAACGATTAGAGCCACGTCCTTTTGCCGCTGTTGGCGATGATCGCCCGGGCCTTTCCATTGGCCAGATGCGCTTTGTCAACGTGGATGGGGGCCGCCTTGACCACGTTT
>Ga0183099_1001078_pt1 | contig 16659 bp, 16 predicted proteins | sample Biomet1_FD_127788 | JGI IMG/M metagenome (GOLD analysis project Ga0183099, IMG submission 127788) | Microbial communities from bioreactor (seeded with anoxic lake sediment) at LBNL, California, USA - Biofuel metagenome 1 | ecosystem: Engineered > Bioreactor > Anaerobic > Unclassified ... | reverse complement strand
CACTTTTTTCATATAAAATTTTCTAATATGGAGATATTGAAAAAATAAAAAATCAGTGCAATTGCCATACAGAGGTATGATATGGATCGTTCGTATTTAAAAGATATTTTGGATCAGGTCGCAAAGGGCGAGGTCCCAACTTCGGAGGCGATGGAACTGCTGAAAGATCTACCGTTCCGCGATCTGGGATTTGCCAATATAGATGAACATCGGAATATCCGCACCGGGTATCCGGAAACGGTTTACTGTGAAGGGAAAACACCTGAGCAGGTAGCTGCGATCATGGACGGGATGAGGGGCAATAACTCCAATATTCTTGGAACCAGAGCATCGAAAGAAGTTTTTGATAAGGTCAGAGAAATCATTTCCGAGGCAGAATATCATGAGGCTGCCAGAATGATCGTTGTCAGTAAAACTAATAAAGTGGTTTCGGAAAAAATCATTGCAGTTGTTACAGCAGGGACTTCGGATATCCCCGTAGCTGAAGAGGCAGCCATTACCGCAGAGATGATGGGAAACCGGGTAGAGCGGATTTATGACGTCGGTGTTGCGGGGATCCACAGGCTATTTGCCCGAATGGACCGTATCCGGGCGGCTAATGTGATTATTGTTGTTGCCGGAATGGAAGGAGCACTGGCCAGCGTTGTCGGGGGACTTGTGGAGAAACCGATCATTGCAGTACCAACAAGCATTGGCTATGGGGCAAGCTTCGGAGGAATAGCAGCATTGCTTACAATGCTGAACAGCTGTGCCACGGGAGTGGGCGTAGTAAACATTGACAACGGTTTTGGTGCGGGATGCCTGGCCTCCAGCATCAACCAACTATAGAAATGAAAGTATGAAACAATAGATAAAACAATGGATCTGAGTCAAATTATTAGGAGAACCAGATGGAACGAATCTTATACTTAGACTGCTTTGCAGGAATCAGCGGAGATATGAGCATAGCCGCCCTGATCGATTTAGGGCTTGATTCTGATGCGGTTATTTCCGAGATCAGGAAGCTTGGCCTGAGTGGTTACAAAATAGAAGTTAAAAAGATCAACCGATTTTCCATCAGCGGTACCGATGTAAAGGTTACGTTGAATGATAGCTTTGAATGTCAGCATCAGCACGAACATGAGCATGAACATGAGCATGGACACCTGCATACCCATGGCGACAGAGAAAGAAGTCTTGCGGATGTCAGCCATATTATCAAAGCGAGCGGAATCAGCGAGAAGGCCAAACGAATCTCGCTTGAAATTTTTACAGAGATAGCAAAAGCGGAAGCCGCTGTCCATGGGAAAAAGATAGAAGAAGTCCATTTTCATGAGGTGGGCGCTGTTGATTCCATCGTTGATATTGTTGGTGTATCGGTTTGCATCGATATGCTGAACATTGACCATATTTATTGCTCGCCTGTTCATGAGGGTCAAGGTTTTGTCAACTGCCAGCATGGCAGACTGCCTGTTCCCGTTCCGGCTGTGATCAAAATGCTGGGCGGAAGCGGGATTTCCATTATTACTGAGGATATTGAAGCTGAGTTGGTTACACCGACCGGTTTTGGAATAGTAAAAACCCTTTCAGAAGACTGCGGCAAAATGCCGAAGTTATTAGTAGAAGGCGTCGGTTACGGCTTCGGCAAGACCGAAACCGGAAGGCTGAATGCTCTTCGTGTAATCCTAGGAAACAGAGAAGCTTCCGAACAGGTTCAGACAGTACAGCAGTTCACGCTGAATGAGACAGAAATCAAACAGGATGAGGTTTCTTTATTGGAAACCAACATAGATGACACCACAGGGGAAACCCTGGGTTATACCATGGGCAGGTTGATGGAAGCCGGTGCTTTGGACGTATTCTTTACTCCGATCTTTATGAAGAAGAACCGTCCGGCAACCATACTGTCAGTCATATGCAGCAGCGGGGATATCGAAAAGCTGTCTTTTCTGATCCTGAAGGAGACGAGCACCATCGGGATCCGGGTCAGCAATATAAAGCGTATTACTCTAAGCAGAGAGATCAGGACAGTGCAGACAGAGCTGGGTGCCGTAAGAGTCAAGTCGGTTGTCGTCGCAGGGCTGGAGAGAATCCAGCCGGAATACGAGGACTGCGCAAAGATTGCAAAAGAAAAAAATCTTTCATTGAATGAAGTTTATGAAATAGTAAAGAGGAGTTAATGTAACATGGAAAAGAATTTAGCGAAAACATATGATCCAAAGGATTTTGAGGATAGAATCTATGAGATGTGGGAAAAAAGTGGTGCGTTCAAGGCAGAAATAGATCCTGACAAAAAACCATTTACCATTGTAATGCCGCCTCCAAATATCACAGGTCAGCTTCATATGGGCCACGCTCTTGATCAGACCCTTCAGGATGTTCTGACCCGCTGGAAGAGGATGCAGGGTTTCAGTGCACTGTGGCTTCCGGGAACAGACCATGCCAGTATTGCAACAGAAGTAAAGGTAGCAGATAAAATTAGAGAAGAAGGAAAAACCAAAGAGGAGTTGGGCAGAGAAGAATTTTTGAAGAGAGCATGGGAGTGGAAGAACCTCTATGGCAGCAAGATCACGAAACAGGTCCGAAAGCTCGGAAATTCCTGCGACTGGGACAGAGAGCGCTTCACAATGGACGAGGGCTGCAACCGTGCGGTTATCGAAACATTTGTCAAACTCTATGAAAAAGGTCTGATCTATCGCGGAAACCGACTGATCAACTGGTGTCCAAGCTGCGGGACATCCCTTTCCGATGCCGAGGTAGAGCATGAGGATAAATCCGGAAAGTACTATTACTTCCGTTATCCGGGCACAGACGGCGGGGAAGGAATCGTTGTAGCAACGTCTAGACCCGAAACGATGTTTGGAGATACGGCTATTGCTGTGCATCCTGATGACGAGAGATATAAAAAGCTGGTTGGAACAAAGGTAATTCTGCCACTGGTTGGGAAAGAAATTCCGATCATAGCGGATAGTTATCCGGATCCGGAAAAAGGAACCGGTGCGGTAAAGATCACTCCTGCCCATGATCCTAACGACTTTGAGGTCGGAGAGAGACATCATTTGGAAAGCCCTTCCTGCATCAATCCGGATGCTACGATGAACAAGCTCGCCGGAAAATATGAAGGAGTGGACCGCTTTGAATGCAGAAAAGCCTGGGTCAAGGATCTTGAGGATGCTGGTTTTTTAGTTAAAGTGGAGGATAAAGTGATTCCGATCGGCGGCTGCTATCGATGCAATACTGTTATTGAACCGATGCTTTCCGATCAATGGTTTGTTAAGATGCATGACCTGGCACAGCCAGCCATCGCCGCTGCAAAATCAAAGGATCTGATCCATGTACCGGATAGGTTTGAAAAGATCTATCTGCATTGGCTGGAAAATATCAGAGACTGGTGTATTTCCAGACAACTCTGGTGGGGACACAGGATCCCTGCCTATTTCTGTCAAGACTGCGGTGAGATGATGGTTTCAGCAACTGCACCGGACAAATGTACAAAGTGCGGAAGTACAAATATCAAGCAGGACGAAGATGTACTTGATACATGGTTCAGTTCCGCTTTGTGGCCTTTCTCGACGTTGGGCTGGCCTGAGCAAACAGAGGACTTAAAATACTTCTTCCCAACGGATGTTCTGGTTACCGGTTATGACATCATCTTTTTCTGGGTAGTAAGAATGGTATTCTCCAGTCTGGAAATGATGGGAGAAGTGCCTTATAAATATGTTTACGTTCATGGACTTGTAAGAGATGCAGAGGGCCGTAAGATGAGCAAGTCTTTGGGAAACGGCATCGATCCGCTTGTAGTCATCGATCAATACGGTGCAGATGCGTTGAGATTCATGCTGATGACTGGTGTTACACCGGGCAATGACATGAGATTCAAGACAGACAAGCTGGAATCAAGCAGAAACTTTGCAAACAAGCTTTGGAATGCATCCCGTTTTGTTATCATGAATCTCCAGGATGAAAACGGAGATTTTAGACCGATGGCCGGCGATGCGCAGGGAATCGTCAGTATGAAGCTGAGAGATGAGGATAAATGGATCCTTGCCAGAGTCAATTCAGCAGTCAGGGAAGCAACCGGCAATATGGACAGATTCGAACTTTCCCTTGCCGCACAGAAGGTTTATGAGCTGATCTGGAACGAATACTGTGATTGGTATATCGAGCTTGTAAAAGGTAGATTATACGGTAATGATGAAGAGGACAAGAAGGTTGCAAGATATGTCCTGGTAAGAGTTTTAAAGGATATGCTGAAGCTTCTTCATCCGTTTATGCCGTTCATCACGGAGGAAATCTGGAGCTATCTGCCAAAAGGTAAGCCAATGGAAAACAATAAACAAGGCTACCTCATCAAGGAAAGTTGGCCGCTTTACGACGCTTCCCTGGAATATACAGAGGAAGTAAAAAAACTGGAGCTTGCTATGGAAGCGATCAGAAGCATCCGAAATATCAGAGCGGAAGCAGAAGCGGCTCCGTCCAAAAAACTAAGTGCGATTATTCTATCCTCCGGAAAGGATATGGATGATATCAAAGCAGGCGAACGATATATCAAGAGCCTCGCCAATATAACGGAAATCCGGTTTATCACCGAGAAGTCTCTGGTACCGGAAGAGGTAATGTCCGCAGTAATCGGGAATGTGGAAATCTATATACCTTTAGATGATCTTTTAGATTACAAGGCGGAATTTGAGCGCCTGCAGAAGGAAATGACCAGGCTGACCGGCGAAGTTGCCAGAGTGAAGGGCAAGTTGGCTAATGAAGGTTTTGTAAGCAAAGCACCGGAAAAGGTTATCAATGAAGAAAAAGGGAAATTGGCAAAATATGAAGATATGCTGGTTAAGATTATAGAAAGGCTTGCATTGGTAGAGAAAAAACTGTAAGGGAAATAGGAATATGACATATCAAGAGACTCTTGACAAGATACACGGCTTTCAGAAATTTGGAAGTAAGCTAGGTTTAGAACGAATGACCAGATTGATGGAACTTCTGGGAAATCCGCAGAATGACATGAAGGTCATACACGTTGCGGGAACCAACGGAAAGGGTTCTGTATGCAGATATTTGTATTCTGTCTTACAGGAGAATGGCTATAAGGCCGGTCTTTACACATCGCCTTATCTGGAACGGTTTACGGAAAGAATCGAATTCAATGGTGCTGAAATCACTCCCGAGGATTTGGTGGAATACACGGACGAGGTTCTGACGAAGGTAGGAATCATGCTGGCGGAGGGACAGGAATCTCCAACAGAATTTGAGCTGATCACCGCAATCGCATTTTTGTATTTTGCGGATCAGGATATCGATTTTCTGGTATTGGAGGTTGGCTTAGGAGGCACTGGAGACTCGACCAATATACGTAAAAAAACCGGTAGCTACCGTAATAACCTCGATCTCCTTTGACCATATGGAATATTTGGGAGATACACTGGAAAAAATCGCGGCAGAAAAGGCCGGTATCATTAAAACTGGAGTGCCTGTGATCGTTCAGGTAGCGGATAAAACTGCTTCCGAAGTAATTCAAAGGATCGCAGAGTCAAAAGGAAGCGCCTTCCATGATGCGGGTTCTGCTCATTATCAAATCGTTGACAAATCGATTTACGGCTATACTTTTGAGGCGGAAATCGAAGGGGAAACCTATCAAAAGCTTTTGATATCGATGATCGGGATGCATCAGGTGGCGAACGCGATCTGTGCTTTGACTGTAATAGAGATACTGAGAAAAATAATATAATAACGGTTAAAAAAGACAAGGTTTATAAGGGTATGGCTGCTGCCAGACAAACAGGCCGGCTTGAAATCATGCGGAAGGAACCTTTTGTGATCATTGACGGAGCGCATAATGAAGCCGGTGCGGATGCTTTGAGGATCACAGTACAAGAGCATTTTTCTAAGAGCAGGATATTGATGGTCATTGGAATGCTTGCTGATAAAAAGATAGACAAGCTGATTGAGAAATTTGGAATGATCACAGATGAATTTATTGCGACAGAACCGGATAATCCGAGAAAGCTGTCCGCTTCAGAATTGTGCATACAGGTTGAGAATTCAGGCAAACAGTGCATTTCTATCGGAGATCCGGAGGATGCCTGCAACTATGTGAAAAATATTCTATCTTCTTATGATGTAATTGTTTTTGCCGGGTCATTGTATTTAATTGGAAAGGTTAGGAGGTTAATGAAAAATGAAAAAGAATAAGGTTTTGTTGTTTTATAACCCCAATGCCGGTAACGGTCTACTGAAGAATAATCTGGATATGATCATTGAAAAGTTTCAGAAAAAGAGAATGTTTCTGATTCCGATCAGAGCAGACCGCAGAGGTATCCTGAATGAAGTTTTAAAAGAAATCGATCCGACGGAATTCAGGAAAATAATCGCTGCAGGTGGTGACGGTACGATTAATAATTTGGTTAATGCGATGATGAGCAATAACGTGAATCTTCCGATTTCCATATTCCCGTCAGGAACGGCGAATGACTTTGCCTACTATTTTGATATACCTCACGATATCGATAATATGGTGAAGATTGCTCTGGAAGAGCATTACACTTATGCTGACATAGGAAAAGTAAATGACCAGTATTTCATCAATGTTTCTGCGCTGGGGTTTCTGGTTGATGTCAGCCAAAAAACGGATCCGAACATCAAGAATACTCTTGGCGTGGTCTCCTACTATCTGAAGGGAGTGACAGAGATTCCGAATATTAGGCCGATACCGGTGAAAATTACCAGTGACGAATATACAGCTGAAGAAAAAATCTATTTTATGCTGGTCATGAACGGGAGATCTGCTGGAGGATTCAAACGTATCGCACCAAAAGCAGAAATAAACGACGGCCTTCTGGATGTTATGCTGTTCAGGGAAATGCCGATTCGTGAATTTGCTCCATTGCTGTTCAATGTTATGACCGGGCAGCACCCCGAAAATAAAAATGTAATATTTTTCCAGACCAAAAGATTGCTTGTGGAATCCGATCAAAAGGTAGGGACTGATGTTGATGGGGAAAAGGGACCTGAATTTCCTCTGGATATCCAAGTTATTCCAACTCAATTCAAGATCAACACGAGGATGAATAATATGGAAGGCTCCAAATGGTAAAGAATATATTGATTACTGCAGGTGGTACGACGGAAAAAATCGATGATGTCAGAGTCATCACAAATTTTTCAACAGGAAGACTGGGACTTGCGGTAGCCAGATCGTTCCTTGAGCAGGAAGGTTCTCAACTCGAGAAAATATATTACTTATGTGACAGAAATACACCGGTGCCGACTGAAGATAAGGTTGAGGTCGTCAGAGTAATGGGGGTCCAGGGACTTTTGGATGCCCTGGAAACACTTTTAATGACGAAAAAAATCGATGCGGTGATCCATGCTATGGCTGTCAGCGATTATGCGGTAAAGACAGTGACCACGATAGATGCCATCAAAAATGGCGAATATGAATTGGACGGCGAATGTAAAACGGATGGTAAGATTAGTTCCGAAATAGAGGATCTTGTCATTATTCTGAAAAAGACACCGAAGGTAATCGGAGAAATAAAAAAAATCCAGCCGGAAACATTGCTGGTCGGATTCAAGCTTTTGACCAATGTGGAAAAAGAATTGCTGATTGATACGGGATTTAAGCTGCTGCAGAAAAATTCCTGCGATCTGGTATTGGCAAACGACCTTTCCGAAATTTCCGGGGATAAGCATATCGGTTATCTGATTTCCAAAGACGGAAGATATGAGAAGCTGCTCAATAAAAAACAGATTGCAGATGCGATTGTAAGGGACATCGAAAAACTGACTAGTGAACAGAATGCCAAGTGACGGGGGAGAGAAAGATGAGTAAAAATATCCTTTTGTGTATAACGGGAAGTATAGCGGCCTACAAGGCGGCGGATATTGCTAGCAGGCTGACAAAGGATGGCTATCAGGTAGATACCATCATGACGGAAAGCGCCAAGAAATTCATCACGCCATTGACCCTTCAGACGTTGACAAAAAAAAGAGTCTATGCAGATATGTTTCAGGAATATGAACCGGATCAGGTGGAGCACATTTCGCTGGCGAAAAAAACTGATCTGTGCCTGATCGCTCCGGCGACAGCCAATATCATCGGAAAGATCACAGCAGGAATTGCCGACGACATGCTGACAACGACAGTTATGGCACTGAAGGATGAGCCAGTTTATATCTGCCCTGCAATGAATACCAATATGTACGAGAATCCGGTCGTGCAAAGGAACATTAAGACCCTGCGGGATCTGGGATATCACTTTATTGAACCAAAGATCAGCCTTCTGGCATGCGGAGATTTGGGAAAGGGTGCACTTGCAGACGTAGAGCACATTGTAGAAACCGTTGAGGAGCATCTGAAGTAAATAAGGAGAGAAAATGAAAAAACTGCAAGAGAAATATCTTGATTTAAAAGAATATATCAAAAACCTTGAAAGCGTGGCAGTCGCATTCTCCAGCGGAGTGGACTCCACTTTTCTTTTAAGGGTAGCCCATGATGTATTGGGAGATAATGCAATCGCAGTTACGGCGCGCTCCTGCAGCTTTCCTGAAAGGGAGCTGAAGGAAGCAATGGATTATGTGAATGCAAACGGGATCGAGCATATTATCGTTGATTCGGAGGAACTGGAGATTGAAGGGTTTTCCCAAAATCCGACCAACCGCTGCTATCTGTGTAAAAAAGAATTGTTTACTAAAATCATTGAAGTGGCGAAAAAAGAGGCATTAAGGAAATCATTGAGGGTTCCAATATGGATGATATGGGAGATTACCGGCCTGGTCTTGCTGCAATTTCCGAACTTCAGGTGAAAAGCCCGCTCAGAGCAGCCGGGTTTACGAAGGATGAGATCCGTCAGCTTTCCAGAGAACTCGGACTTCCGACTTGGGAGAAGCAATCCTTTGCGTGCCTGTCGTCACGTTTTCCTTATGGTCAGACCATCACTGCAAAAAAGCTGAAAATGGTCGATGAAGCTGAGCAGCTTCTTCTTGATTTGGGCTTCCGTCAGGTAAGAGTCCGACATCATGATACGATTGCTCGAATCGAAATTTCAGTGAATGAATTTCGGAAAATACTTGAACCGGATGTTAGAAGCCGCATCAACGATAGATTCAGGGAAATCGGCTATCCTTACGTGGCATTGGATCTTTCTGGATATCGGACCGGGAGTATGAATGAGACAATAAAATAATTCTGTTGTAATAAAGATGCACCTGTCAGATGTATTTCATTAGAAAACGCGGTCGCTTACAGTTCACTTAAAGCCCCAACGGTTTCTGCCATAAGTACATCGACACGGTGCATTTGTTTTCGGAGCAGAAATCCTCACATACACATAACTATAATTTTATATGGTGCACCCATTAATCAAACACACATAATATAATTTATGAATAAACTATAATTGCATGGAGTTTTATCAGACTTCTGCAAAATAAAAAGATATAAATCACCTAGGAAGGGAAATTGGTTAATATGTATCAAGACAACAGTTGTTCATGGCGTTATGGACAACCGATTTATAAAGAGCCTTGCAATGAAGAGTGGATGCATCATTCAGAGGATAAATGCAGGAAACAAAAATGGTGTGGTGATCGAGAGTGGAAATGTGAACCATGTGATAGATGGAAAAAATGCTGCGATCCATGCGATCAATGGGATAGTTGGCATAAATGCGATGAAAATAAAAAAAATAACGAATGCGAAAAGTGTGTAAGAGATGTCAATATCTGCACATCAGTGAATATATGTCAGAATGGTGAAGCCAACGGCGGAGATGCTAACGGCGGCAACGGTGGAGATGCAACAGGCGGTTCTGCCGCAGCAGCATCAGCTCAATCAGAGGGAGAAGGCGATGCCAGCGCTACCGCTTCCGTTAGTGTATCCCAAGAATCGAAGCCTTACGGTGATAAAGAAGGTGCAGATCAAGCCCTTACACCTGAAGTAGCAGCGGCTCAAGACACTGTTGTGTCCGGTGAAGGCGCATCAGCTATTGGAGGAGCGGCAACAGGTGGTGATGGCGGCAACGGCGGAGATGGCGGTGACGCATCGGTAAGCAATAGCGCTGCCGTAACCGTTGAAAACGTTGTTGTTATCTGCTGTGACGAAAAGGGTTCACATCCAGGCTTGACGTTGGGGACCAATAATAGGAAAGTGAATATCAAAGTGGACGAAAATGGAGACACCTTTGTAAACGGACAAAAAATGGATGAAACAAAATTAGAAGATGGAACTAAGGTTTTCATCTTCCGAAACAGTGAAATAAAAAAATAGAAACCCATAATAAGTAACTTTAATATCCAAACGAAAGAATTCTAGAATTTTTGGATTATATTTGGATAAAAAGTGCGGTTTATAAAAAATAAAAAGGGTGAAGGTTTAAGTCCTTTGCCCTTTAATATTATATTGGTTGATGTAGATTATTAAATATAAAAACTGTGAACAGCTAAGCAAATCCACTTCAACCTTTATTTATTCACAGGTTCTCATTGCCAAAATTGTCTGCTCGATCAGGTAATCAAGTTCCCATCCCAGCATTTCCGCGCCATTTTCGATCACTTCACGGGAGCATCCGGCAGCAAAATTTAAGGTTTTATATTTCTTTTTAACGGATTTCAGTTCTAAATCAGATACGCTTTTCGATGGACGCATCAGTGCCACCGCACCAATCAGACCGGTAAGCTCATCGGTGGCAAACAGCACCTTTTCCATCTCATGTTCCGGCTTAACATCAACAGTGAGGCCATATCCATGACTGACTGTAGCGTGGATGATTCTTTCGTCTATTCCATGAGCCTTCATGATTTCTTCCTGCTTTATGCAATGCTGCTCGGGATACATTCCAAAATCCAAGTCATGCAGAAGCCCTGCAATTCCCCAAAATTCTATTTCATCCTCATATCCCAAAAGTTTTGCAAAATATCTCATGGTTCCTTCCACAATGAGGGCGTGTTTCAGGTGGAAAGGTTCTTTATTATATTCGTTTAAAAGCGCCCAAGCCTGTTCTCTAGTAATTTCCTTTGTTTCTTTTTCTGTAAAATCTTCAATTAACACTTCCATAATACCTCCGCAAACCATTCCTTCACTTTCTGCGACATCACCAGTGAGATCAATGACCTTAATTTCGTATTTGCCTGTTCCGATGATCGATAAAGCATCCCTTATGATTGCTCCTTCACTGCAGCCGCCGCCGATGCTTCCGACGATGCGCAGATCTGGATAGACTAGCATTTTGGAACCGGGGCCTCTGGGCACTGACCCTTTAGCGGACATTACCGTAACTACTGCACATGAGCCGGTGTCTTGTCCGGAAATTGCCTCTAATACTTCAAAATCCGATTCGGAACAATTGACAGTATGTCTGCCGGTATATTCAGGCCGCTTTCGTTTGATGATTTGGGCTAGAATTGAGACAGAGATCTCTTCTGGTGTAATTGCACCGATTTCCAAACCGATCGGAGTGCAGATCCGCCCGATACGTTCCTCATCATAGCCTTCTTCGATCATAAGCTGTTTTACACCGTCAACACGATGTTTTGAACCGATCATTCCAAGGTAAACTGTTTCTTTTTGAGATAACAGCTTGCGCAGACACAGCGTATCATAACGGTGTCCTCGGGTGATAATCACAACATAATCATACTCCGAAAGCTCTAGTCTGTCAAAACTGTCTGCAAAGGTTTCGCAGATGACCTGATCCGCCCAGGATGATGAGCCTTTCTTTTGGATAAAATGGCTCTATGAAAACCTTTTGATTGTTTTCAAAAACGACTGCAGGAGTCCCTTCATTAACGGCTGCCTTTATTGCCGGGGAGATAATATCATTTTCTTCATTTTCGTTCAAAACTACTTTTTCGATATTAATCCTATTATTACAATAGGATTAATATGATTATAATTTGAAGGCTCAAAGATGTCAAGTCTATAAGAACATAATAATATGCATTGTCAAACAACCATCTGAATAAACTGTAACAGTACAACGAGTACCTTTGGTATCATTACGGGGGTGAAAGAATGAAACAACAACAAAGGATCCGGCTTATACTGCAGGGGATCGTTATTTGTGCGCTTGTGTCGGTTGTAGTAATGACAGTATTAAGCTTATTAGGCTTTAATACAGTATTCGGAGGGGAAAAAAAGTTGCCGATCTATTCTGTGGATACGGATCAAAAGAAAATCGCCATCAGCTTTGATGCTGCTTGGGGGGATGAACACACGAAGCCGATCCTGGATATCCTTGATAAGTATAATGTAAAATGCACCTTCTTTTTAGTGGAATTCTGGGCAGAAAAATACCCGGATGATGTGCTCGAAATTTTTAACAGGGGCCATGAAATCGGAAATCATTCCTCAACTCACCCCAATATGGCAAAGCTGTCAACAGAGGATATCGTTAAGGAGTTGAAGGGTGCCGAAAGCAAAATAGAAGAGATCACAGGGCAGAAGCCAACTATATTCAGACCTCCCTTTGGAGCATACAGCGACAATTTAATCAAGACCTGTCAGGCCAACGGATATTATGTGATACAGTGGGATGTCGACAGTCTGGATTGGAAGGACATTACTGCGGAGCAGATCGAAGAAAGAGTTACGAGAAATGTAAAGCCCGGCTCTATTGTTCTCTTTCACAACAATGCCGAGCATGTGGAAAAATACCTTCCGGCTATTCTAGAAAAATTGCAGAAAGAAGGATATAAGATCGTTCCTGTGGGACAGCTGATCATGAAGGATAATTACTACATGGATCATGCCGGCAAACAGATGGTTGATGATAAAGCAAAGAAAAAGAGTGAATAAGATTATTCACCCAATTGTTCAACAGCATGCTTGAGTTGAGCGAGCGCCATTTCCAGGACCGCTCTCGGGCATGCTATATTTATGCGCTGAAAACCCGTTCCCTCAGGGCCGAACATTGTGCCGCGATCCAGCCATAGCTTTGCCTTGTTTACGACAAGATCTTCAAGTTGGTCTGCGGATAATCCAAACGAGCGAAAGTCCAGCCATACCAGATAAGTGCCCTGCGGCTCCACCAAGGTTACCTGGGGAAGTTCTTTTATTAAAAAATCTTTGATATATTCGAGATTTCCGGCAAGGTAGACTTTCAATTCTTCGAGCCAAGGACGCCCCTCCGTATAGGCCGCGTGGCATGCTGCGAGTCCAAATGGACTGATCTCAAAAAATCCCAGACTTGTCAGTTCTTTTCTGAAGGCATTGCGCAACTCTTTCTTGCTGATAAAGATGTTGGAGGTTTGAAGGCCTGCAAGATTGAAGGTTTTGCTTGGAGCTGTGCATGTAATCGCAATATCTGCGAACTCTGGTTTCAGGCTGGCAAAGACAGTATGCTGATAACCTGCATAGATAAAATCCGCATGGATCTCATCAGATACTACCTTAACGCCATGCTTTACGCAAATATCTCCCATGCGGGTCAATTCCTCTCTCGACCAGACTCTGCCGACAGGATTATGCGGATTGCTTAGAATAAACAATTTTACTCCATTATCGGCAATCTTGGCTTCAAAATCCTCAAAGTCAATAGAATAGATGCCATCTTTCAGGGTCAATGGATTGTTGATTACGATGCGGTGATTGCTTTGGATGGAATCCGTAAAGGGGTAGTATACAGGGCGCTGAATCAACACACAGTCGCCTTTTTCTGTGAATGCACGGATTGCTGTACAAATAGCGAAGACTACACCAGGCGTCTTAACAAGCCAGGAGCGGTCCAATTCCCAATCAAAATATTTGGAATACCAGTCATGTACCGCCTGAAAATAGGGGAGCTTCATTCCAGAGTATCCGAAAATTCCATGCCGTATTGTTTCCTCCATTGCATTGATCACGGCTGGGGGAGATTGAAAATCCATATCCGCCACCCATAATGGAAGAACATCTTCAGGCATCCCGTGTTCGGCGACAAAGTCGTACTTCAGTGAATTTGTGTTTTTTCTGTCAATGATTTTATCAAAGTTGTAAAGCATATGTAATAACCTTGCACTTTCCTGTCTATTTATTCATTTAAAAATAGAACATATTAAAATATATACTCACTAACAATAATAATCAGTAGATAGATAAAAGTCAATAGCCCTATATTCATATATAAAAAGTATGAAATGTTTTTTAAAAGAGTATTGACAAATAAATCCTATAGACTATAATAAAAACATAAACCATATCATAGTAAATAGATATGAAAAGTATGATTGCATAAAAAAGGAGAAGAATACTATGGCTAACATTAATAAAAGTCTAACTGATTTGATTGGAAGAACTCCATTGTTAGAGCTTTCCAACTATGAGAAAAAAAATGATCTTCAGGCAACACTGATTGCAAAGCTGGAATATTTTAACCCTGCTGGAAGCGTGAAGGACAGGATCGCAAAGGCAATGCTGGATGATGCGGAAGCAAAAGGGCTGATCAAGGAAGGGGCAACGATCATAGAACCGACCAGCGGGAATACCGGAATAGGGCTGGCTTCCGTTGCTGCGGCAAGAGGATATAAGACAATCCTTACCATGCCTGAAACAATGAGCATTGAGAGAAGGAATCTACTGAAGGCATATGGCGCAGACCTTGTGCTTACAGAAGGCGCAAAAGGAATGAAGGGTGCGATAGCAAAAGCACAGGAACTGGCGAAAGAAATACCAAATTCTTATATTCCGGGACAGTTTGAAAATCCTGCAAACCCTGCAGTTCATCGAGACACGACCGGACCAGAAATCTGGAAGGATACAGATGGAAAGGTTGACTTTTTTGTAGCTGGCATAGGAACGGGCGGAACCATAACAGGAGTCGGGGAATATCTGAAATCCCAGAATCCCGATGTAAAGGTCATCGCAGTGGAACCGGCAGCATCACCCGTACTTTCCAAAGGAACGCCGGGCCCTCATCAGATTCAGGGAATCGGTGCGGGCTTCATCCCGGAAGTGCTGAATACCTCTGTATATGATGAGATCTTTACGGTTGAAAATGCGGCTGCATTTGAAACGGGAAGAGTACTTTCCAGAACAGAAGGTTTGCTGGTAGGAATTTCCTCCGGAGCAGCGGCATATGCAGCTGCAGAGATTGCAAAAAGACCGGAAAACAAAGGAAAAACAATAGTTGTACTGCTTCCGGATACCGGTGAAAGATATCTTTCAACACCGCTGTTTTCAGAGTAATATTAAATAACAACTCCTTAAACTCTAATATAAAACATGTTTATAATATCCACTTCATTTCGAAGTGGATATTGTGATGTCCGAAAGGGGGGCATAATCTTTGTTAAATCAATTTTCAAGAACTGAGCTGCTGCTTGGGGAAGCGTTTCCTTCGTGCCGCCTGTAGCCGGACTCATCATCGCCGGTGAAGTCATTAAAGATATTGTTTATTAACATAATGCCCTCCATCCAGAAATTTTGTAATATCACCGTTGCAGGTGAATAAACTATAGAAACAGGAATCAATATTTTGCCAGGGATCAAAAATGGGAAAAGGATGAGAATCTTGAAAGGTAAAAGGGGGAAAAGAAATGGAGGGCATAGAAGAAAAGAGCTTGGAGACAAACAGCGCCTATTTGATTGGAGTTGTATTATCACCGCCGATCATCAGCCATAAATCATATGGGGAAACATTCTACGGTTTCTTAGTAGGTGTCGATAGAAAGAGCAGCTACAGAGACGTTATACAAATTATTATATCAGAAAGATTGATCTGGAATACTGATTTCAGTGTTGGCGATCTGGCTGAAATATTAGGGCAAATCAGGACTTACAATGAAGAACAAAATGGGAAAAACAAGTTAAATATCGTAGTTTTTGCAAGGGAATTCAAGCTTTGCGACAATGACAACACTATTGCACATGATAATAAAATAAGCCTGGAAGGGTTTATCTGCAAAAAGCCGATTGGCAGGATCTCGCCGCTGGGCCGTGAAATCTGTGATATAATGCTTGCTGTTAACCGAATGTATAATAAATCGGATTACATACCTTGTATCGCATGGGGAAGGAATGCAGGTTATGCAAGCAACCTTCCGGTAGGATCAAAAATCACCATAAACGGAAGAATACAAAGCAGGGAATATAGAAAACGGGATGAAGAAGGAAATATCGAAGTAAAAATTGCTTACGAAGTGTCTATTTTAAAACTGGAATCTCTGCTCAGTCAATAATGTATCATCGGAATTTCAATAACCGGGTTTTCTAAAGCTACTGTTCATCGGTAGCTTTTTGTATGGAGCGGTAAGGTTAACTTTAAAAAGAATAATAATTATGTACAATGTATAAATAAAATAACATATTGAAATTATTGATAAATCAGTTATGATAGTAGGTATATACTTTGTATTTTTCGGAAGGAGTAGGCTAGATGAAATATCTTAATTGGCTGTTAATCTTTATACCAGTAACGCTTATTGCTAAGCTTGGACTCCACATGAGTGACGGAATCATATTTTTCCTCAGCTGTCTTGCAATCGTGCCATTAGCGGGAGTTTTGGGGATTGCAACCGAACAGATCAGCTTTTATACTGGCCCTAAAATTGGCGGCTTTTTAAATGCAACGATGGGAAATGTTCCGGAAATATTGATCTGCGGATTTTCAATTCAGGCCTCAGCTGTCTTGCAATCGTGCCATTAGCGGGAGTTTTGGGGATTGCAACCGAACAGATCAGCTTTTATACTGGCCCTAAAATTGG
>Ga0183099_1001077_pt1 | contig 16666 bp, 15 predicted proteins | sample Biomet1_FD_127788 | JGI IMG/M metagenome (GOLD analysis project Ga0183099, IMG submission 127788) | Microbial communities from bioreactor (seeded with anoxic lake sediment) at LBNL, California, USA - Biofuel metagenome 1 | ecosystem: Engineered > Bioreactor > Anaerobic > Unclassified ... | reverse complement strand
GGCTACGGCGGAGATATAGTAGCTCTTGCAGAATCACAGATTTTTATGTTTGATTCAGAAACTATTTATGAAAAAACCGTAAAAGATTTCAGAAACGATATGAGAGATAACGGTGGGATTCCCGAAACAGCTCCTTTCATGGGAATAAAAAGTAATGGAACGAGGGGACGGAGCAGGACCTCTAGGCTGGCAATTGGCCTACCCTTATATTATGGACAAATTATACAAATATTACGGAAATAAAAGAATAATTATGGAAGAGTATGAGTATTTAGGAAAAACAAGCGGAATATCTTAATAGTTTGGGAATGGATTATTTGTCAAATTGCTGTCTTGGAGACTGGGGAAGCAGGGAAGCTTCAAAGGGAGATTATAAATCAAACTCTCCAGCATTGAATTTTACAGCTTCATGTTTTTACTATTATCATATGTTTTTGATGGTAAAATTCTCAAATATTATAGGACATACACATAATTTTAATAAATATTCAGAAATTTCCCAAGAACTTAAAAATAAAATAATCGCATTGTACAAAAATGAAGATGGAACTTTTGCCGACAGAAGTCAGACAAGTTATGTATTTGCTATATATTTTGAATTAAGCGAAGATGTAAAAAGCTTGACAAAAGAACTAGCTGAAAAACTAATTTTATCAGATTATGAGATTAAATGTGGTATCTTCGGTACAAGTATGACTTATGAAATATTGGCAAAATACGGGCATAACGACATAATTTACAAATGGCTCCATAGTCCAAAGGGCTTTTCGCAAATGCTTCTGAACGACGAAACGACTCTAAAAGAATTTTTCGGAGATAACTCAAAGGGTTCAGAAAATCATGCAATGTTTAGTTCTTATGTTCAATGGTTTTTTCAAGGTTTAGGGGGAATAAATATTTTGGATGATTCATTTGGAGCAGATAATATACTGATAAAACCTTATTTTGAAGAAAAAATTAATTATGTAAATTCCCAATATGAATCTGTAAAGGGTTCCATAGTGAGTAACTGGGTTAGAGAAAATGGTGTAATTAACATGCATTTGGAAATCCCGCAAAACTTAAAAAAATGCTCGCTGGGTATTGAAAACAGATACAAAGATTGTGTAAAAGATTATCCTATTTTCGAAACAGATGAGAATTATGTTTATGTAGATATAAGCTCTTGTAAAGGGATAATTGATTTAAAATTAGGGTAGGGGGACATTGCATGTGCCCAGAAGAATAGACATGTAAGGGCAGACCTGTGTTTCTGCCCCAATAAAGATTATCTAAAAAATGGTCGAACACATAGGTTCGCCCCTACGAAATACATTGATTTTGTAGGGTGTTTGCCGATGGCAAACCCAGATCAAATGATTTTGTTAGAATAATATTTGTGAATGACCAAAACAGGGTTTCCCAACGGGAAAACCCATGATAAATAAAACAAAAAAATAAAAAGGAGAATCCCATGAAAAAAAGATTAGACGTTAAAAAGTTAGTTACACTTACAGCTGCAATTTTAATATTAACAAGTTCAATGCCTTTATTTGCTGAAACAAAAGATAACGATGTTTCAAAAATTACAACTAATTCGATAGTTTCTAGAAAAAAAACTTAGTCTGGTTAAACATGGATAAAATAAAAGATTACAGTTATTATTTTTATGATGCAGTAAAAGATGGTTACAAATCAACAAGAAGTGATGTTCTGTCACCAAAATATTTTATTTTTGCAGGAAATAAAACGGAAGATACAGCTAACAATCTTGTTTCACAACTTAAAATGCTTAATAATGTTAAAGAATGGGCAGGACAAGTTTACGTTATCAGTCCCATTGACGGAAAAACTTACGGAGAAGCGGATAAAGAAGCATTTATTGATTTAGTTGGACCAGCAATCAATAACGTAAAAGTAATCGGAATAGATGAAGGTGCAACATTTGTTAATAATTATGTTTCGCAATCTTGTTACTTCGTAGCAGGAATGATGGTTTATGGCGGAGAAATGAAAGAAGGGCTAGTACCAAAAGATGTAGTTCCTGTCTATGTAAGTAATGCGAATAAAAAAGTAGCGGATTCTTATAAAAAAGTAAATAATGCAACAGAAAAAAGTAAAAAAGATGCTTACTCAGTTTATACAAACAAAGCAAAATCATTACAAACAGTTGCAGTTGCTTCAAAGAAAAAAGAAACATTAGCTGAAGCCTTTGACAACACATGGAAAAGTATTTTTTCAAAAAACTACCGTCAACATAATAGTATAGCTGAATTCTACATGCTTGATGCAAGAAAAGCTACATCAAACTATGACTTAATTGAGTCAATAACTAATTTTGAAGATATAGGAATAAGTTATAATCAAGAAATTGACAAAAATGTAACAGGTATGAGCGGAAAATACACTTGGTTTGAGTATGTGCCAAAAACTGTTAAAACTTCAAAAAATAAAAGTATGGCTTTAGTAGTGAGTTTACATGGAAATCAAAATGACCCGAGAATACAAGGAGATACAACAGGTTGGCCTGAACTTGCTGCAAAAGAAAACTTTATAGTTGTGTCACCTGAATGGCAACCAAAAGATGTAAACTTCTTTAAAGTTGATGGATTAGGTGAAGAAGGGGTTATGAACTTAATTAAAGATTTACTTGTAAAATATCCACAAGTTGATCCGTCAAAAATTTATTTGAATGGACTTTCAATAGGGGGAGCAGAATCTTTCTTATTAGGGTTAAAACATAGTGATGTGTTTGCAGGAGTAGGAATAACTTCTGGAGTTAACGTATTTGCAGATGAAGTTACAAAAACAGCTGACACTTATTCTAAAGGAGAAGTTCCGTTACTTTACTTATGCGGAGACCGTGATTTTTTCCAAATGATTCCTGTAGATGGAAGTAGCAAATTTGGAACAAAATATTTATTTGGATTCCAAGTATGGGATACAGATAAAAACGTACGTATATTCAGTTCATTACAAGCTTATCAAAAGATAAATGGATTAGAGGTAAGTAATATTGATATGAAAGCTAACGAGTATTATGGAATAGCTCTAAATAATCAAAAATGGACAAAACTTGGTGAAAAAGATATGTTAGTAGGAACATTATCTAATAAAAACGGTGTAGTTATGGAACTAGCAGCAATTAAAGATTTAGCTCATTGGAACTATAAACCAGAAGCTCAATATATCTGGAATTTCTTCAAAAAATATAAAAGAGACACTGTAACTGGAAAACTTATATTTAACTAATAAAGTATTATTTCTTAGGGCTCTGCCCTATAACCTGTGTCCACAGGATAAACTTCACTACGTTTCGTAAAAGCGTTGGACACTCAACCCTGTATAATTTTAGATGTAAAATATGAATTTATGTTATGTAGGGGCACGTTGCACGTGCCCTGTATTTTCAAAGTCATAAAAATTTTTACCTCTTTGTTTAATATCATTTCTGAATATAATTTATTTGGGCACATGCAATGTGCCCCTACAAAAAATTGGAAATACTATAAATTTAGACCTTACATATAGTAAAGAAAACCCGAATTAGATTTGAAAAAAGACTAAAGAATCTAAAAAAATGAGCTGAGAAGTATCATTTAAATAAGAAAAAAATGAGGTAAAACAATGCTTAATGAGGAAATTTATAACAGATTAAGTTCCTTAACTGAAAGAGAACAAGAATTGTTAAAGAATAAAAATTTTAATCATGCTTTTAAAAAATCCATCAACAAAGAATTTTTTAAAGATCAGTATATTTCAGTAGAAAAACATACGAGATTTATAAAAACTCCAAAACATTCTCATAATTTTATCGAGTTAGCTTATGTTTATAACGGAAAAATGGTTCAAAAGATAAATAATAAAGAAATTATTTTAGGAAAAGGGGAAATGGTACTTTTAAACCAATTTATAGAGCACGAAATAGACATGACTAATCAAGATGATATTATAATAAACTTTATAATTAAACCAGATTTTTTCGATAATATAGTTTCCTTATTTGATAGTGAGAATATTATAAGTAAATTTCTTTTGACTTCAATTTATGGAGGAACGAAAAAAGGGGAATACATATATTTTCATGTGGGAAATATTGGAAGTGTTCAAAATATAATAGAAAACATAGTAGAAGAGATGTATAATACTCACCCACTAAAAAATATAAGAATGCAGTTTTTAATAGGAATGCTAATTACTGAACTTTTGATGAATTTGGATTCTAGTGACTTTTATTCAGATATGAACTATGATAACAAGATTGTTTCTAAAGTTCTAAAATATATAGATGAAAACTATGAGGAAGCAAGTTTAAAAGAAATAGCAATGATTCTGAAACAGCCTAATTATAAAATAAGTAAACTATTAAAAGAATTTACAGGGAAAAATTTTAGAGAATTATTAATTGAAAAAAGGCTAGAAAAGGTAAAAAAACTATTGAAAAATACTGATTATCCTATTTCAGAGGTAATAAAGAATGCTGGTTATGAAAATATATCGTATTTCTACAAACTATTTAAGAAAACATATAATATTAGTTTGAAGGAATATAGGAATAGTTAAAGGTGTAGGCACATAATCCGAAAATTTAAATAATTAAACCTTGGGCTACTTGCCACTACACTAGCGTTTCGCATAAGATACATCTAAGTTCTTTCAGAACTAAGATAATCTAAAAACCCAGCCAGCAAGGGTTGCTAGGTACCATGATTTTAAAAAAAATAACTTGATTTTAATGATTTTATTAGCGTCCAACGTTAGGTTGGCGAGGTACGGACACGTAGTCCGTGGTTTAGGTATTTTTTCAGTAAGCCTTAAGTTGGTTGACAATGGAATCAATTTCTTCCCATGATAACAGGGCAAATATGAAATTTTTACCTTTTGGGATAGCCTCTCTATTTGCATATAAGGAGCAAAAATATGAATTATAAAGAGATTAAAATTTGGGAAGATACAGATAACGAAGCATTTTTAAAATGCTATATTTTAGATACAAAAGAGTTTCACGAAGAGAAGAAAAAACCTGCAGTAATAATCTGTCCCGGTGGCGGTTATTTAAGGACAGCAGAAAGAGAGTCAGAACCTGTGGCAATAAAATTTGCTTCTTATGGTTATCAAGCTTTTGTATTGAAATACAATGTTTATTTTGGTAATAAAGAACGTCCTGACCTGAAAAATCTTCCGCAGCCTAATGGAAAAAGTGTATATCCACAACCTTTGTTTGATTTAGCAATGGCAATAAAAATTATAAGAGATAATGCCGAAGAATGGTTTATTGATGAAGACAAAATAGTTTTATGTGGATTTTCTGCTGGAGGGAATTTAGTAGCTAATATGGGAGTAAAATGGCATGAAAAATTTATTTCTGAAAAATTAAATGTAGCCAGTGAATATTTTAAACCAAATGCCCTTATTTTAAGTTATCCCATTACAGATTATACCCTTATGAAAAAAGAATTTGAAAAAAATCCCAAAGAAGACTTGAAAGAGTTTTGGGATATTTCTAATAAAGCTATATTCGGCAAAGAGAATCCAAATGAAAAAGAGCTTATTGATTTAAGTCCTGCCCTTCATGTATCTCAAGATACTCCGCCTACATTTATATGGCATACGGCAAATGATTCTTTGGTTTATTCTATTAACTCCATAATGTTTGGGAAAGCTTTGTATGAACAAAATATCCCTTTTGAATTACATATTTTTGAGGATGGACCTCACGGATTAAGTCTTTGTGACGAAACAAGTGCAGGAAAAGAAGAACATATAAATCACAGGTGTAAAAAATGGTTTGAAATGGCTATAGATTTTTTGAATAATCAGTTTAATAAAAAACAATAAAATATAAAATAGAAATGCTTAGAACTCTTGAAGTCTAAGCATTTCAAAAATATTATGTATTTCGAATTTACATTTTACATTTATTAGTTTTGTCTCTATTTTCTATCTTATCATCATAATACTTTAATTTTCCTTTTAATCTATTAGCTACAGTTTGCATTTCTGTTATTTTTGTTAATAGTTTTTCGTACTGTTCCTCAAGAATTGCCCTTCTTGCTTCCAAGGTACTTTCATCTTTAAAAAGTTGAACATATTCAATAAGAACTTCAATTGGAAGTCCAGCTCCTCTCATACATTTTATAAATTCTATCCAACCACAATCTTCTTCGGTGTAATCTCTTAATCCGTTTTTATTACGATTTACTGGAGGAAGTAGTCCGATTCTTTCATAATAACGAAGACCTTCGGGAGTCATCTCATATTTTTTAGCTACTTCAGATATAGTCATAAAATCATCTCCTTTATTTATATTTAAATTATACTACTTGTAGTTAACTATAGGTCAAGCTTATTTTATTAAATTTTTCTAATTATTCAGGCATAATAAAACATAATAAAATCAACTGTTTAGAGGGGTCGCGAGGAGTAATCCTTGCGATGGGTATGGCTACGTCCTACAAATGCCTTCTCCTCACGTGACAAAGGTGCGGATAAAATCTTGATATTACAAGATTTTTAGATAGCAGAGTAGTTACAAATTTTTATAAAAACTTTCTAAAAATGTAAAATAACTATTGACTTGTAGTTGACTACAGGTGCTATAGTAATAAATAAAGATAAAAGGAGTATAGATTATGGAATTAATAGAAAATATGATATTTGAAGGGGAACGTCCTCTATATAAATCAATAAAGGTAGAGATAAAAAACAGCGAATTTTTAGCAGGGGAATCAGCTATTAAAGAAAGTAAAAAAATAAAAATTGAAAATTGTAATTTTCATAGCAAATACCCATTTTGGCATAATAAAGAGATTGAAATTCAAGAAAGCTTTTTTTCTGAAGACGCTCGTGCATCTATTTGGTATACAAATGATGTAATAATGAATAAATGCAAGGTAGAAGCTCCTAAAATTTTTAGAGATGCTAAAAATATAAAAATAACAGATACTATTATGGATACAGAAGAAACTCTTTGGGATTGTTCAAATGTAGAAAATTATTAATTCAGTGTTTAAAGGAAATTACTTGCTTTTTACACGCCGCAGATATTAGTCTTTCAAACTTTACTTTAGACGGAAATTACTCTTTCCAACATGTTACGAATGGGGTTATAAGAAATTCTGTAATTAATTCTAAAGATGCGTTTTGGAATACCGAAAATATTACTGTTTATGATTCCGTTCTTAATGGAGAATATCTTGGTTGGTATTCTAAAAATTTAACATTGATTAATTGTAAAATTATTGGAACACAACCTTTATGTTATGCCGAAAATTTAACTTTAGAAAATTGTGAAATGATTGATACAGATTTATGTTTTGAATATGCAACAGTTAACGCATCCATAACAACAACAGTTGATAGTATAAAAAATCCAATATCTGGAATAATCAAAGCAAAATCTTTTGGAGAGGTAATTTTTGATGATGATGATTTAGATTTTTCAAAAGTGACAATAGTTAGTGAAGAAGTATAAACTTAATAGAAAGGAATAAAATTTATGAAATATAATTTTGATGAGATAATTGATAGAAAAAATACTGGAAGTATTAAATGGGATTTGGATAAAGAGGAAGATATTCTTCCAATGTGGGTTGCTGATATGGATTTTAAAACAGCCCAACCGATAATAAATGCTATAAAAAAAAGAGTAGAACACGGAATTTTTGGATACGCTTCTGTTCCCGACCAGTATTATGAAGCAGAAATTAACTGGTGGAAAACAAGACATAATTTTGAGATTAAAAAAGATTGGATAGAGCCTACAACAGGTGTTATTCCTTCTTTATCTGCTGTTGTTCAAGCTTTTCAAATGAAGGTGATAAAGTCTTGATTCAGTCTCCAGTATATAATTATTTTAATACTTCTATTACTAATAATAAATGTGAAGTGCTTATAAATAATCTTATTTATAGTGAAGGAAAATATGAAATAGATTTTGAAGATTTTGAGAAAAAGGCTTCGGAAGAAAAAGTTAAAATATTTATACTTTGTAATCCTCACAATCCAGGAGGAAGAGTTTGGACAAGAGAAGAGCTTACTAAACTTGGAGAAATTTGCTTGAAACATAAAGTAATAATTCTTTCAGATGAAATTCACAGAGATTTAGTTTATAAAAATTATATATACACTCCCATTGCTTCTATAAGCGAAGAAATATTAATGAATTCTATTACTTGTACAGCACCCAGTAAAACTTTTAATATAGCAGGTCTTAAAGTTTCAAATATAATAATTGCGAATGAAGAACTTAGGAAAAAAGTTAATCGTTCTCTTAATATAAATGAAGTCATAGAACCCAATGTATTTGGAATAGAAGCCTTAATCGCTGCCTACAGTGAAGGCGAAGAATGGCTAAATCAAATGCTAGAGTACTTAGAGGGAAATGTAAATTATTTAGTTGATTATGTAAATGAAAATATTCCAGAGTTAAAAGTTATGATTCCAGAAGGAACCTATCTAGTTTGGATTGATTGCCAAAATTTAAAAATTAGTGCTAAAGAATTTGGGAAAAGACTATTAAAAGAGGAAAAACTAAGATTAAGTTATGGCGGAGTATATGGAGATGGTGGAAAAGATTATGTAAGGATAAATATTGCTTGTCCGAGGGCTAATTTGGAAGAAGGATTTAAGAGAATATTAAATCTTATAAGAAAAATTGAAGTAAATAATTAATGTATTTATTGAGAGTCATTTTGTCAAAAGTCGTGAATTGCAGAATCATCCAATATAATCACTTAAGAATTATTAGCTGAACAAACTTCAGATTTAAATTTCTTGTTTTTTATAGTCAGACAGACTAGTGAATATGCGAAGTTGTGATATAAGGAAAACTTTTTGTTAAAGAAAGATAATTAAAATAGGGCTAAATTTTAGCCCTGTTTTAATGTTCACATTAAAGTTTATTTTTTAAATATTAAGCAATTGCTCTAAATCTTGTCCATTTTTCATTAAGATATCTATGAACAAATAAAACTGATTTTACAATCCAATCAATAAACATAGCTAACCAAGTCCCAAACATTCCCATATTAAAAAATTTGCATAACAGATAAGCAAAAGCTTTATATAGTTACTATTGAAACCCAACAATTTTATGTAGAATATAGGATTTTTCCAAATATGATAACATCTTCAGAATTTAGGCATATTCAATTTGAAAGATTTTACTCGCAGCTATTACTGGAATTGCATTTTTATCAAAACGCTAAGCTAGAGCTACATTTATACAATATCTGGATTTTTAAACTGTATACAGTAGTCATTAGACTACTATATACAACTTTTAAATTATTAAAATGCATTTTCTAAAATTTGTTGCACAACTTCTGGAGTGATTTTTCCAGTTTCAGAAAGTGCAGTCATTCCATGGGCTTTTAATTGTTCAACAACATCAGCAATTTGCTCTTTTTTAACACCATAATCTGATAAATGAGTTTTTATTCCTAATTTTTCAAAGAAGGCTCTTGTTAAACTAATAGCCAAATCAATTTTCTCGTCATCTGTTTTATCTTTAATCTCCCATACACGCTCAGCATATTGAATAAGTTTAGTTCTTTTTTGCTCTTTCATAACTTCTAATAAAGAAGGATAAACGATAGCCAAAGTTTGCCCATGGTCTATTCCAAACATTGCAGTAAGTTCATGTCCTATCATATGAGTTGCCCAGTCTTGAGGGACTCCTACAGCAATGATTCCATTTAATGCCATAGTTGCACTCCATACATGGTTTGCTCTAGCATCATAGTTTTCTGTTTCATTTAGTGAAGCAGGGGCTATTTCTATTAAAGTTTGTAAAATTCCTTCTGCCATTCTATCTTGCACTCTTCCGTCTACTGGGAAAGTAATATATTGCTCAACAGTATGTACAAAGGCATCAACAATTCCATTAGCTACTTGTACTTTTGGTAAAGTATAAGTAAGAGTTGGGTCAAGTAAAGAGAATTTAGGATAAGCTAAAGGACTCATTACTGGATATTTTCCATGCTCATAACTAATAACTGCTCCGTTGTTCATTTCAGAACCTGTGGCAGGAAGTGTTAATACTGTTCCTAAAGCTACTGCTTTAGTTACTGGAACAAATCCAAACCCGCATTTTAATAAGTCTGTACAATCTCCTTCATAACCTGCTGCAAGAGCAACAAACTTAGAACCGTCAATAACTGAACCTCCTCCAACTGCAAGAATAAAATCAATATTTTGCTCTCTTACTACTTCTACCGCTTTCATAAGAGTTTCATAACGTGGATTAGGCTCTATTCCACCAAATTCAAATATTGCTCTACCTTCAAGAGCTGTTAACACTCTATCAATTACCCCAAATTTTTTAGCACTTCCACCACCATAAGTGATTAGAACTTTTGCATTTTTTGGAATGTGTCCATCTATATCTGCAAATCTATCTTTCCCAAATATAATATGTGTTGGGTTATAAAAATCAAAATTAAACATTATTTCCTCCTAAATTTTTTTATTTTGTAAGCTATGTGTTAAGTATAATACCTAGAGTGAACTCTAAGTCAAGTACTTTTATTATTTTTTTGTAACTACTCAGGCATCATAAAAGCCTTACTCCACCTGTTTCCGCCTCTTAAAAAAAGGCGGACAAAGTTCGGTTTTTAAGCCTTTCTTACATATTTTCTATAGTTTTCCCTTAAGATAAGGGAAAACGACAACAAGGAAAGAGTTATGAGCACTTGAAATTACTAGGTTTTATTTTAATTTCGTATGCCTGAGTAGTTACATTTTTTTATTTAGAAGTAATAGTTACATCTTTTAATCTCTCTATTCTTTCTATATGTTTTGGACATGTCCTTTTATATTTTTCGAAAGATTTACATTGAAAAATAAGCCGTTGGATTTTTCTAATAAGCTAATTTGGAGTTGATTTAATGTGGTGTATTTTACTTAATTAATTTTGAAAAGAAATAATTATGAAAAAATAGAAAAAAAGTTGAAAAATGAATTATAAAGCAGATTAAAAAAGATAAAAATAAGACTCCTTAATTTGCTTACCTATAATTCCATCACATGTCTCGAAAGTACGGAATAAGTATTTGTATTTTAAGGATTCTTATTTCCTGAATTATAAAAAAAATTTTTATTTGATAAAATATCGAAGTTTTCTTGAATATATTTTCTACATTCTTCAATAGTATGAGTTTTTCTAATCAAAAATATATTATCATAGGCAGTTGCAAAATCCTCTATATGCTCAGAAAATTCTCTTAAAAGTTTATTTGTATCTTTATCAATAGAAACATAAAGAAGATTTATGATTTTCAATTTAACTCCTATAACTCTCGATCCTTTTCCACTCTTTTTTTTAATTTTTTCAACATATACTGGTAAATTTATTTTGTTTAAATCAGATAACAAAGGCTTCAGAACTTTATTTTCCAAATCATAAAAACGAGTATACTTATCCATAGGAATGGATAAGTGATTTTTTAATTCTTCAAGGCTTAATTCAAAATTAATTTCTTTAGTAAATTTATAGTTTTTTAAGATTATTTTTAAAAAACTATAGAAATGAGTGTTTTCAAACTTTAAAAATGACAAAAGGTTTATCCTATTAAAAAAGTTATCAGAGTTACCTGCAATAGAAAATTCATGACCTAGTTTATATATTATTTTTTCTTCTTCAAAAAATATAACATCAAAAAAATTAATAAATAAAATTCTGAAAAGTTGACCATCCAGTCTCATTTCAATGCTTAAAGATTTTTTTTTAATACTTTTAATATTTTCAATAAGTTCAAAATATGAAAGTTTAAATAGATTAAAATCATAATTTAATTCTGTATATTCATTTTTTTTATCAACATTATCTAAAAAAATATTTAACAAATCTCTTTCAGCTTTTGTTAACCTAGGACTAAAATTGACATCAAAATCATATTTATCTAGATTAAAGTTTCTATCCATAAAAAAATAATACATATTAGCTCCTTATAAAAAAATTCTTTGATTAATCATATATTAAAATAAAGAGCTAAGTCAACTTCTTTAATAATAATCCTATTGATTTCTTAAGGCTTTTAAACAATAAAAACAGGACTTGGAATATCAATTGAGTTTTCTAATAAAATGGATTTTTCTGTTATTTCTATAATTTGTATTTTATTCTCATCTTGAGCACAAACTAAGATGTAATCATCTCCTACAAATTGAATATCTCTTGGTTTTTTGCCAGTAAAAACCCTGTTTTTTAAACTTAGAGTTCCCAGTTGACTATGAATAGAATAAATTGCAACAGAGTCTTCCCCACGATTTGTTACTGCTAGATATTTATTGTTTTCTGATACTTTTATTCCTGCAGCGGTACTTTCTTTTTCAAAATTTTCTGCAAGAGTAGAAATAGTTTGAATTTCTGTAAAATTACCATCTTCATATGAAAAAATGTTAACTTCATTACTTAATTCATTTATCAAATATGCAAATTTCCCTTTTTTATCAAAAGGCATAAGTCTAGGACCTGTTCCAAGTGGTCGGTCTAAAGTTTTTTCTTTGTTCAAAGTAATTATTCCATTTTTAAAATCATATACCAAAACTTCATCTGTTCCTATATCTACAGAATAAACATATTTGCTGTCAGGAGTCATTCCTATAAAATGAGAATGACAAGCTTGTTGTATAGGTTTATCAGTTCTTTTCCTAAAGTTGTGAGTATGTGTCGAAATTGATTTTTCTAAATTATCTAAGTCGATAATCCCATCGACACCCTCATAAAAACTTGCTCCCAAAAGATATTTTCCGTCTTTTGATATATCTAAATGTGAGTAAAAATACTCTTGTTCATAATTTGCTTCTTCTACCAAGCTATTATCATCTTTTACATCTAGAATACTTAAAGAACCTTTTTTAGTTTCTAAATTTATGCTACTCATTATTATTTTTTCATTTTTTACAATAAGAGAAGCTGGTTTGTTTTCTGTAGGATAAAAATTTAATAGTTTTATATTTTTAGTTTTTTCATCAAAATTGATACTAAAGATACCTTGCCTTTTATCTTCGGGGTTTCCATAAGCTATAACATAAAATTTCATTTCAAACCTCTTTTCATATTATATAATTTCTGCAATAGAATTTTTAAACTCATTGTATTTCTCTATAATTTTTTCACACCATTCGTCAAAATCAGGTTCTTCTTTTTGCAAATTCGGATTATTTTCCATATAATCAAGATACTTTAAAATTCCTTCTTTTATAGAAATATTACATTTAAAATCTGGTGCTACCTCTTTTAGTTTTTTATTATTAAAAATTACTGAATATTGTTTGTCCCCCTCTATAGACATTTTATAATCGTATTTTTTAGATAAAGTTAAAATATCTGTTGGAATATGAATTGTTTTTACTTTTTTATTGAGTGCTTCTCCTAAGAATTCATATATTATATTCCAGTTATAGATTTCATCGCTTGTAATATCAAAGTCTTCCCCGTAGCATTTTTCATTCCCGATTAGCTTAACAAAGCCTGTAGAAAAGTCATCACTATGTGTTGAAACCCAAGCAGAGGTTCCATCTCCATGAATAATAACAGGTAAATCTCTTTTAATTCTACTTATTACAGACCAGCAACTTTTCCCTTTCACACTTAAAGGAATTTTGTCTTTACTATATGTTTGGGATGGTCTTACAATTGTTATTGGAAAATTACTTATTTCTTTAGCTGATAAAAATACATTTTCGCATTTCAATTTAGCCTGTGCATACCAACTATGAATGTTTCCTTTTTCAGTCTCTTCAGTAATTATAACTGATTTTTCATGATTAAATACAGTAGCTGTACTTATAAATACAAATTGTTTAATTTTATTTTTGAAAACTTCTACATTAACTTCAGCTTGTTCAGGTGTGAATATTATAAGATTTATTACTATATCAAAATTATTTTTTTCTTGTATTTCTTCCAAAAAATCCTTGTTATAGCCATCTCCAACAATATAATTTATTCCATCATCAAATTTTGGCTTGTCTTTACAAAGTATTGTAATTTCATTATTAACATGTAATTTTTTACTTATTGGATAACCGATATTTCCATCTCCGCCAATTATTAATATCTTCATAAAAATCCTCCTTAATTTCTAGTCTGCAGAAAAAATTATTCCTGCATCTTTTCTAGCATCGCATAAAATTTCCATAACTATTTCAGAATGTCTCAAATTTTTATAACAAGTTTCAAAATCTTTATTATCTATAATTTCGCTAAAAGCTGAAAACTCATTTATCATATGATTTTCATTGAGTTCCCCATTAAATGTTGTAAGTTCGTTATTTATATAAAAATCTATTGATTTTGAAATATTTACAGAAGAGTTAACTTTCAAATATCCTTTTATTCCTTGTACAGTTGCATGATTTACACTAGTAGAATCTTTTGCACCAATACAAACAGCAGTAAATTTATCATAAGATAGAATTAATATTCCAGATGTGTCTATTCCATTAAAACCAATATTTGCATGATATTTAACTGCATTAGGCTTTCCAAATAATCCCACAACAAAATGTATATTGTAGATATTTATATCATAAAGGCTTCCTCCAGACATTGATAAATCAAAGGCAGGGAGGACAGTTCCTTCCAAATATTTATCATATCTACTGGAATATTGAGAGTAATTACAGTGCACTAATTTTATATCTCCCAAATCATTCAAATTATTCTTTAAATAATTAAAATTTGGAGAATAAATCATAGTTATTGCTTCAAATAGGAAAAGATTTTTACTTTTTGCTAAATAAATTAACTCTTTTAATTCTCTTATATTTGAAGTAAAAGGTTTTTCACAGATAACATTTTTTCCAGATTCAAGGGCTTTTTTACAATATTCATAATGCATACTATTTATTATTCCAAGATATACAGTATTAATATTTTCATCTTTTAAAAGTTCTTCATAATCAGTGTAAATTTTAGAAATCTTGTATTTCACTCCTAAATCCTTAATAATTTCGAGGCTTTCTTTCCTATCACATATGGCTATTTTTTCTATATTTTCTTTTAATTTTTCTAGAGCATCTAAAGCGACTTTTACAATCATTCCAGAACCAACTATTCCAATCTTCATACACTGACCTCCCATTTTAAATAGGGTTAGTTTAAACCCTTATCTATGTAAACTTAGTTTATCTCTTTATATTCTGTCTGTCAAAGTAGAAGATTTTATTTGTGGCTCGTGGTTGATTATTATATGACCTTATAAAAGTACTGTTTTTATTATAAATAAGAAAAAATTATCACATAATTTTCGTTGTTAAATTGTTTGAAATACTTTTTTTATATTTTTATGAATTTGTGTATTTTTATTAATGAAAATAATGTCAAATCCCACAATTATAAAACCTGTCACATAATTGACACATAAAATTGCTAAAATTATACAAATGTAAATTTAAAATTTACAAAATAATTAACGAAAGTTAGGGAGAAATTAATGAAAAAAATACTTTTTCTATTTTTAATGGTATCAACTTTAAGTTTTTCTGAAGTTGTAAAAGCTAAGGTTGTTGCAATATACGGAGGAGATAGTTTTCAAGTTTTAATAGGAAATAAAAAGCAAAATGTAAAACTATATGGGATAACTGCTCCAGACCAAAAAGAATCTTGGGGGCCAAAATCTAAAGAATCCCTTAGTTTATTTCTTTTAAATAAAAATGTTTCTTTAGAAATAAAATCACAAAGTAATTCTGGAATGTCTGTAATAGTCTATTCTGGTAAAGAAAATATCAATATGAAAATGATAAATAGCGGAAATGTTAAATTTATTGGGAAAGACGCCAAATTTAAAGAAGCTCAAAACAAAGCTAAGAAAAACAAAAAAGGGCTTTGGGCAAAAGAAGTGGAAGAAGAAAATTTTCCTAAAGACGGCAAAGGTAAAGACAATAAAAAAGGTAAATAGTAATTAAAAAGGAGCTTGTTTTCAAAACAAGCTCCTTTTTAATTTATATAATTTCAAATTCTTCTAAAAGTTTAGAATAAACTTTAACACCTTCCACCAAAACCTCTTCTACAAAATTAAATCCGCAATTATGAAGTGGATTTACATATCCAAGTTCTTCGTTTTTTACTCCTAAGAAAAAGAATAATCCGCTAACAGCTTCTTGATAGTATGCGAAATCCTCTGCAAGCATTACAGGTTCTAGCTCTACATATTCAAAATCTTGCGTTGCATTTCTAAATTTTTCATACAGATAAGGAGTGTTTACAACTGGTGGATACATAGGTCTAATGTCAGAAGTAATTTCTACTCCATAAGCTAGTTCAAATCCTCTATGAATATCTTCCATTCTTTTTACTATTTTTTCAAAAAGTTCCTTACTAAAAGTTCTGCAAGTTCCTTCAATTTTAACAGTTTCAGCTATAATATTTCTAGCTCCTCCACCTTCGATTTTACCAAAGGTAAGAACAGCACTATCAAGAGGTGAAACATTTCTGCTTACTATTGATTGATAAGCTTCAATAAGTTTTGCAGTAATCAAAACAGTATCTATAGTTGTGTGTGGCATAGCTCCGTGACCACTTTTTCCACGAATGATTATATCAATTTCACCAGTTTGAGCCATAAATGGACCGGGTCTAGTTCCAATAACTCCTTCAGCTAAACTTGGGAAAAGATGTAATCCAAATACCGCTTTAACATTATATTTAGAAAGATACCCTTCATCTACAATGAATTTA
>Ga0183099_1001075_pt1 | contig 16670 bp, 17 predicted proteins | sample Biomet1_FD_127788 | JGI IMG/M metagenome (GOLD analysis project Ga0183099, IMG submission 127788) | Microbial communities from bioreactor (seeded with anoxic lake sediment) at LBNL, California, USA - Biofuel metagenome 1 | ecosystem: Engineered > Bioreactor > Anaerobic > Unclassified ... | reverse complement strand
ATCAGGCGGATCTCCGCCGCGGTCGCATCGCCGTTGGCGGCAATCAGATCATAACCGCCAGTGGTATCGGTAATGATCACATCACGCGTGCAGTACGCAAGCGAAGCTCACGAGCAAACACTTCCATCAGGCGGATCTCCGCCGCGGTCGCATCGCCGTTGGCGGCAATCAGATCATAACCGCCAGTGGTATCGGTAATGATCACATCACGCACGGCTTGCTCTTCCACCAGCAATTCGTAGATAGTGCGTTCCGCTTCGTATTTATTCACTCCGCTGGCCATGGTGGCGTTGCCCTGCGGATCGAGATCAACCAGCAGAACCTTACGGCGTGTCGCCGCCATTGACGCAGCCAAATTGACACTGGTAGTGGTTTTACCAACCCCACCTTTCTGGTTTGCTATGGCAATGACTTTTCCCACTGTAGCGGATCCTAAAGTTGTTTTTTCACAATGATCAGATGGCGTTCGGCATCCAGCTGCGGCACGTCAAGACGATGCGAACTCACCAGCGTAAACCCTGCCGGTAAGGCCGTCAGCTCGTCTTGCGGATACAAACCTTTCAGCGCCAGAAAAACGCCCTGTGGTGCCGGTAAGTGATGGCACCAGTTCAGCATATCGGTCAGCGACGCAAACGCCCGGCTCAATACTCCATCAAAACCTTGTTCGTCATGGAAATCCTCGACCCGCGTCTGCACGGCGACGACATTTTTTAAGCCTAATTCCATGATCACCTGGCGGATAAAGCGAATGCGCTTGCCGAGGCTATCCAGTAACACGAACTGTTTATCCGGTTGCACAATGGCCAGCGGCAGACCCGGTAAGCCGGGGCCGGTGCCCACATCGATGAAACGGGCACCGTGCAGATGCGGCGCCACCACGATGCTATCGAGAATATGGCGTACCAGCATGGCTTCCGGTTCACGCACCGAAGTCAGATTGTATGCCTTGTTCCACTTGTGCAGCAACCCGACCAGCGCCAGCAGTTGCTGTTTCTGCTGATCGGACAGCGATATATCGGCTTGTTGCAGCAGTGATTCCAGCTGCGGAAGTAATGTTTGCATATAATCAGGCCGTTTTACGCAGCAAGCCACGTTTTTTCAGATGAACTAACAAAATAGAGATCGCCGCCGGTGTCACCCCAGAGATACGGGATGCCTGACCCACGGTTTGTGGTTTGGTATCGTTGAGTTTGATGATCACCTCTTTGGATAACCCCGGTACTTCGTTGTAATCCAGTGTCAGCGGTAACAAGGTCTCTTCGTGACGCAGTTGTTTGTCGATCTCATCTTGCTGACGATCGATATAACCGGCGTATTTTACCTGAATTTCAATCTGTTCCGACGCTTGTGGATGCTCAATGCCCGGGCCAATGCCGTCGATCGCCATCAGATCCTGATAATTGACTTCCGGACGACGCAGCAGATCCTCCAGACTGGCCGCACGGCTCAGCGGGGTTTTCAGGATCTGGTTCAGCGCTTCGGTAGCCGGATGCTGTGGTTGGATCCAGCACTCCTGCAGGCGCTGTTGCTCCTGTGCCATCATTTCCAGCTTGTGATTGAAGAAGGACCAGCGTTCATCGTCGACCAGCCCCAAATCGCGTCCTATGGCGGTTAAACGCAAGTCAGCGTTATCTTCCCGCAACAGCAAACGGTATTCCGCACGACTGGTAAACATACGGTACGGTTCTTTGGTGCCCAGCGTGGACAGATCGTCCATCAACACGCCGATATAGGCCTGATCCCGACGCGGTGACCACGGATCTTTATCCTGTGCACGCAGAGCGGCGTTGATCCCGGCCAGCATGCCTTGTGCCGCCGCTTCTTCGTAACCGGTAGTGCCGTTGATCTGGCCGGCAAAAAACAGGTTTTGCAGACATTTGTTTTCCATGTTCGGTTTCAGATCGCGCGGGTCGAAGAAATCATATTCGATCGCATAACCCGGGCGGGCGATATGGGCATTCTCAAACCCTTTCATCGACCGCACGATCTGCACCTGTACGTCAAACGGCAGGCTGGTTGAGATCCCATTTGGATACAACTCTTGCGTAGTTAACCCTTCCGGCTCGATAAAGATCTGGTGGGCGTCTTTGTCGGCAAAACGCATGATCTTGTCTTCGATCGACGGGCAATAACGCGGGCCGATCCCTTCGATCACGCCGGCATACATCGGGCTGCGATCCAGATTGGCACGGATCACATCGTGCGTTTGATTGTTAGTATGCGTGATAAAACAAGGCACTTGGCGTGGATGCTGCTCACGTTTACCTAAAAATGAGAATACCGGTACCGGATCGTCACCCAATTGCATCTGTAATTGGGAAAAATCGACCGAACGCGCATCAATACGCGGTGGCGTACCGGTTTTTAAGCGACCGACACGCAGTGGCATTTCGCGCATGCGTTCAGCCAAAGTGACTGAGGCCGGATCACCGGAGCGGCCACCGCGGTAATGTTCCATGCCGATATGGATCAGGCCGTTTAAGAAAGTACCGGCGGTCAGCACCACGGTTTTCGCCAGAATACGGATCCCAGCTTGGGTGACTACGCCACAGACACGATCGCCTTCGAGGATCAGATCATCACAGGCTTGCTGGAATAACTGCAGGTTCGGGTAGTTTTCCAGTATGTGGCGAATAGTTTGTTTGTACAGCAGACGATCCGCTTGCGCACGGGTGGCTCGTACTGCCGGGCCTTTTGAAGAATTCAGAATGCGGAATTGGATCCCGGCGTGATCAATGGCGCGTGCCATGATGCCGCCCATGGCATCCACTTCTTTGACCAAGTGGCCTTTACCGATCCCTCCGATGGCTGGGTTACAAGACATATGTCCTAATGTCTCAATGTTGTGGGTCAGCAGCAGGGTTTTCATGCCCATGCGTGCTGCTGCGGTTGCGGCTTCAGTACCCGCATGACCTCCGCCAACCACAATCACATCGAATTGATCATGATACTGCATATGCAAACTCCAATTTCGGCCATCAAGGATCGTTGTTCAGTGGGGCGCATATTCTAGCGGGTTTACGGGATCAATAAAATCAAAGAACGATCGAGAGGAAGAATGTGATCGCTAATTAGATCTAGGATCTTTTAATGATCTTCTTATTGATCTCTATTATATAGATCGCGGTTATCTGTTAATAACTTAAAAATGATCAGATTGATCAAGGTGTTGAGATGGATCCAATCCTGTGGTTTTTACCGGATCCTGGCCGGTTGAACATGGGTATAACCACGGTTGTTATGCACAGACCCGAGTGGGCTATGTAGTTGTTAATAGGATAAAAAGAGGTTACCCAGAGGGTTTACGGCTGGTTATGCACAAAACTTTTTTTCATGATCCTTATCTGTGGGTATCCTCGGTTTTAGGCGGATCGTGTTGTCAGTGAACTGTGGATAAAGCTGTGCAAGGCTTTTTAGCGCTCGATCGTTTTCAGCAGTGGATAAGATCATAAAAGAAAAACGGGATCACGTCACGGGTTGGTGGTGATCCCGACAAGGCGGCATGATCAGTTCAGCAGAGTGTGCCATTTGGAGAACCATTCATCCGCGGCATCTTCCGGAATGTCGTGCGCCGTGACATCGATTTCCAGTCGCTCACCGATTTTTTGCGCGCCAGATTGTTCTAATAATTGATCCAGCAGACGGCCGGCGGCACAAAAAGTATCGTAATTTCGATCGCCCAAGGCGACCACGGCATAGCGTAATGAGGTTTGCTGCGGCGGTTGCTTGGCGAGCTGTTCGGTGAAGGGTTGCAGGTTATCGGGTACCTGACCGGCACCATGGGTTGACGAGACGATCAACCAGATGGCATTCGGCTGTTGCTTGGCTTTGAGGGTTTCTAAGCTGGCCTGGTAATGCAAAATGGTGTCGTGATCTTTTGCCTGTAATTGTTGTGCCAGGTGTTCTGCGACATATTCTGCCGCACCCAGGGTGGAACCGATGATGATATCGATATGGGCCATGTTTATTCCTTAATAAAAAAGGAGCCCTGAGGCTCCCTTTGTCACGCAGTATGCAGGCCGAAGGCTACACGCGACGTTTGAATTCACCGGTACGGGTGTCGATTTCGATCTTGTCGCCGATTTTAACGAAATCTGCAACAGAGATAGTAGCGTCAGTACCTTTCAGCTTAGCTGGTTTCATTACTTTACCGGAAGTATCGCCACGCACTGATGGTTCAGTGTATTCCACTTCACGCACGATAGTGATTGGCAGTTCCATGGAGATCGCTTTGCCATCGTAGAAGGTCACTTCACAGATGTCTTCCATACCGTCGATCAGGTAGCTCAGTACGTCGCCCAGGTTTTCTTTTTCGATGTCGTATTGGTTGTATTCAGTATCCATGAACACATACATTGGATCAGCGAAGTAAGAATAAGTACATTCTTTACGTTCCAGCTGTACGGTGTCCAATTTGTCATCGGCTTTGAACACAGTTTCAGCACCTGCGCCAGACAGCAGGTTCTTCATTTTCATTTTCACAACGGCAGAGTTACGGCCGGATTTGTTGAATTCGGTTTTCAGTACGACCATTGGGTCTTTACCGATCATGATGACGTTACCGACACGGATTTCCTGAGCGATTTTCATGTGTTCAATTCCTGAATTGAGCTTAGCTATAGATTTACGCGCAACATTCTAGCTGTTTTTCGACAAAATGCACCAATTGGCTGGCTAAATTTCCACCAGCAAGCGCAGTTTGCGGCCATTGTTGTGCCTGTTGCTGCCATTCTGACCAGTATGGTTGTAATGCCGACCAGCTCTGGATCAGCTCAGCCGGATGGGCCTGATTAAAGCAAAGAAACAGTTGTTGTACGGCAGCGGCCAGTTCCGGCGTCATATTTTGTGTATAGCGCTCAATAAAGGCCTGTAATTTATCCAGATGTGCCTCTTCTTCCTGCGGATATATGTGCCACAGAAATGGGCGAGCAGCCCACTGTGCCCGTAAGAAGGAGTCTTCGCCGCGCACAATGTTGAAATCACAGCTCCATAACAGCTGATCGTAAGCGCTTTGCTCGGTCATCGGCAGCACTTCCACCGTCAGCGCACCTTGCTGCCAGCAGCCACCCGCCTGACAAACTTCGGCGGGTAACAGTGCGGATAAACTGTTCAGCGTGCGACCAGCCGGGATCAGACAACGCACCGGCGTGGAGTGGCTCTGCCAGCACTTAAACAGGGCGGGCAGGGCGGTATTTTCGTAACTGAACAGGCTGATAAACAGTTCATCGGGTTGCGGGGGCAGTAGGTGGCGCTGTTTGCAAAACTGCTGCCGCTGTTCGCGTTGCTGTTGCCATTGCTGTCGTGCGGCAAACAGCGTGTTTTCGCACAATAGGCCGCCACTTTTCGCGCTGAAGCCGGGGAAAAAGAAAAATTTAGTCAGTTGATCTTGTCGGGATGGCAGCCCGTGACAGCCGTCGATCCAGCTTTCGGCAGTCAGGTATTCCAGATTCAGCCACACCGGCGGTCGTTCCATTTGTTGCATGCTGTGTCGCAGGCTCAGCGGTAGTTCGCAGGCAAAGGCTTCAATCACCACCTGACCGGGCCGCACATCGGCAGTAAAGTTGGCATTCCAGTGACCGATCAACACATTGTCGATGGTTTGTGCCGATAATGTCGTATCCAGCTGCGGGCATAAGCGCTGAAAGCTGGCCAGATCATCAACCCACAGACGCACCGGTAGCTGATTTTCATTCGCCAGTTGCCGGGCGAGGCGCCAGGTCACGCCAATATCGCCGTAATTATCGACGACGCTACAAAAAATATCCCAGTAAGGAATGGCAATCGGGGGCATAGGCTTCATCATCTGGCAAGATAGTGGCAGGATCGTAGCAGAAAATCAGGCAAAATAGCCGGGTTGACGGATTTAACCAAGAGAGAGTTATGCAAGCAAATCTGATGTTGTTGGTGACGGCCGCCATCTGGGGTTTTGCCTTTGTGGCGCAACGGGTTGCCATGGATCACATGGGGCCATTTTCCTTTAATGCCGTGCGTTTTTTACTTGGCGCTGCCTCGTTATTACCGCTGATCTGGTTCTTTTCGCGCAAAAAAGCGATTGCGACGACAACTGCTGCCAAAACGTCGGTCTGGCTGGCAGGTGGGGTAGCGGGTGCTATTTTGTTTATTGCTGCGGCATTACAACAGGTGGGGTTGTTGTATACCACCGCCGCCAAAGCCGGATTTATCACCGGGTTATATATGATCCTGGTGCCGTTTTTGGGGTTGTTTCTACGCCATGTCACCGGGTTAAATGCCTGGCTGGGGGCGCTACTGGCGCTGGTCGGGCTGTATCTGCTGAGCATTAATGCCGACTTTTCCATGTCACGCGGCGATTTTCTGATGTTTGTCGGCGCTATTTTCTGGGCTTGCCATATTTTGTGGATCGATTTTATCGGCCGGCGAGTCGATGCGTTGCAATTATCTGCCGTCCAGTTTCTGGCCTGTGGTCTGCTAAGCTCAGTCATGGCGTTCTGGCAGGAAATACCGACTCTGGCTTCTGTGTTGCTGGCCTGGCCGGCGGTGTTATTTGCCAGTTTTATCAGTGTGGGCTTAGCTTATACGTTGCAGGTGGTGGCACAGAAAAAAGCCAAACCGGCGCATGCCGCCATTATTATGAGTATGGAAGCGGTGTTTGCCGCGATTGGTGGGGTGGTGTTTCTGGATGAAAGTTTACCAATGCGCGGCTGGATTGGCTGTGGTTTGATGATGACGGGCATGTTGTTATCGCAGATCCCGTTGCCTAAATTTAGCAATGCTGCTGCGTAAATAAAAAAGTATTAATCCATAAGGAGCCGGGCATGTCTTTTCGTCTGAATGAGTTGGCACAACCACTGATGGCATTGCTGCTGCTGGTAGCGATTGTGATCGCATCGTTTCTGGTCATTGCGCCATTTCTGGTGGCGACGCTGTGGGCGATCATCGTGGTCTCGGCAACTTGGGATCAATTCGCCTGGTTATCCGCACGCCTGGGTGGCCGCGATGGTTTGGCGGCCAGCTTACTGGTCGGTCTGTTGATGCTGTTTATCATGGTGCCGCTGGTGCTGGCATCGGTGGAGTTTGCCCAGCAACTGACCAGTCTGGCGCGGGAATTACAGCAACAAATTGAATCTGGTATCTGGCCGGCGTTGCCGCTGTGGCTACAACATCTGCCGTATGCCGGGGAGTGGTTACAGACTCAATGGCTGGCACTGCAGCAGCAAGATCTGCAAGTATTAACGCCATTGAAAGGATTGATCGCACCGCTTGCGAAAATCATGCTCAGTATGGCCGGATCATTTGGTGCCGGTATGCTGATGCTGCTGATCAGTTTGCTGATCGCAGGGGTGTTGTATGCCAATGGTGACACCATTCATCGCTGGGTGCTGGCATTCAGCCATAAGGTGGCGCCGACAGAAGGGGCGCGTCTGTTGACGGTTGCACACACTACGATCCGCGGTGTGGTGAATGGCTTTATCGGTGCGGCGATCGCACAAGGGGCGTTTGCCTGGTTTGGATATGCCTTGGCTGGGGTGCCACATGCGCTGAGTTTTGGACTGGCGACCTGTTTATTTTCCATTATTCCCGGTGGCCCGATGTTGCTGGCCCTGCCGGCGATTGGCTGGTTGTATCAGCAGGGATCGGTGGGCTGGGCGATCTTTGTGGCGGTCTGGACTCTGTTTGCCGTGGGTTCCATCGATAATGTGGTGAAAACACTGGTGATTGGTCGCAGCAGCCCATTACCAATTGTGCTGATCCTGTTCGGGGTTGCGGGGGGCGCCATGAGTTTTGGTCTGCTGGGCGTCTTTTTAGGCCCGATCTTGCTGGCGCTGGTGTATGCGTTATTGAAAAACTGGGTGAATGCCGACGAGAACGTGGTAAAACTCAGTAAATAGCTAGGCAGCCGGGGTTTGCCAGTCGGTCCCGGCCAGTTTTTCCGCCAGATAATCAATCAGCGTTTTTACCTTCAGAGACAGATGTTTACGCGAAGGATACACCGCGTGAATACCAAAGGCCGGGCCAGACCATTCCGACAGAAATGTCGCCAGCCGACCCTCTCTGATATCTGGCCCGACCTGAAATATGGGTTGCAGCGCAATGCCTTGTCCTGCCAGCACAACAGCTCGGATGGTGTCACCATTATTGGTGTGCATTCTGGCTTTAACCGCAATCGCGCGCTCACCGTTAGTGGCGGAGTGAAAATGCCAGATATCACCGGTCGGCAGATAGGAATAAGAGATGGCCTGATGCTGTGTCAGCTCTTCAGGTGTGGCCGGAATACCGTATTTTTCCAGATAACTCGGTGAGGCACACAGCACGGCGTGACTGTTGGCCAAACGGCGCGACACCAGCGAAGAATCGGCCAAATTACCGATGCGGATCGCCAGATCAAAGCCTTCTTCCAGCAGATCGACGCGGCGATCGTTTAACTCAATATCCAGCGTGATCGCCGGATGCTTCTCCATAAATTCGGCCCAGAGCGGGGCGAGATAGCGTGTGCCGAAGGTGAGAGGTGCATTGATCCGGATATTGCCGACCAGACTGGCGTTGTTGGCGCCGACGGCGCTATCGGCGTCATCCAGATCAGCCAGAATTTGTTTGGCGCGCTGGTAGTAATCGCGACCGGCTTCGGTCAGGGCAACACGGCGGGTGGAACGTTGGAGCAGGCGAACACCAAGGTAGGTTTCCAGCTCCTGGATATAGCGGGATATAGCGGCTTTCGAGCTATGTAGACGTTGTGCGGCAGCCACAAAACTGCCACTTTCCACTACCGCAATCAGAGCGTTTAAGCTGCGCAGACGATCCATTCATTGTTCCGATTTCTGAAATAGTTAATCTTCATAATGGCTATTTATCTGTGCCTGGCAAATCAATAGAGTAAACCTATGCCAACGGAAAATGGTTACATAATTAAGATGGTCATGCAGTGACGGATCTCACAACGCATCACCAATATTGATTCAGGAGTAACAAAAAATGAAAAAATCATTATCCCGTATCGCTGCTGTTGCTGTGTTCTCACTGTTCGCAGTATCGGCTGCTCAGGCTGCGGTAGAAACTTATCGTGTTCACGGTACCGTACAACAGATTGATGCGGCCAACAAGAAAGTGACCTTGTCACAAGATGCCGTCACTGAACTGGGTTGGCCGGTACGTACCATGACCTACAAAGTGGATGGTGACAACGTGCTGACTGGCGTCACTGCTGGGCAGACAGTCGATGCGACTTTCACCACAACATCACCGTATAACGCATCGATTCATTTTATCACCCCAACGGCACATTAATTCAGATCTCACCGGTCAGCATAGCGGTTGGCCGGTGATTTGATGTTATGCTTTCAGGCCTGTATGACTGCCTGAATTCACCTCATGTTTACACAACAGCATCTGCTCCAGTTAGCCCGCACTCCGATGCCCTTCGGCAAATATCAGGGGCGCATGCTGATTGACCTGCCGGAAGAATATCTGCTCTGGTTTGCGAAAAAAGGTTTCCCGCAAGGTGCCTTGGGCGAGCTGATGGCTCTGTGTCTGGAAATCAAAATCGAAGGGCTGGATCAGTTGATTAAACCGCTGAAACAATCCTGATTGTTCTGTTTATTCTTGCCCGTTTTACTCGTAAGACCGCTAAAATAGTATTTCGCTCTTTTATATATTTACATATCGGAATATCTCGATATATAGTAATGCTAATCTGTTCAGGTATAAATTATGAACAATCAAGAAGTCGATACCATCATCAAGGCTCTGGCTAATCCGGCGCGGCGGGATATTTTATCCTGGCTGAAAAATCCGGCGCTGGAGTTTCCGGAACAAACCAGTCCGTATACTGATGGTGTTTGTGTTGGACAGATCTATCTCCGGGCGGGTTTATCGCAATCAACTGTTTCTGCGCATCTGGCGACGTTACAGCGTGCCGGATTACTCTCTTCCAAGCGGTTGGGGCAGTGGGTGTATTACCAGCGTAATGAAGCCGTGATCGATGAATTTACTGCCCATATGAAACAGGCATTGTAATTTAACTCAGGAGTCTTACATGACGACCTTATTTGATCCGATCCAGATGGGCGAGCTATCGCTGCCAAACCGTATCATCATGGCTCCACTAACTCGTTGCCGTGCCAGTGCCGGGCGGGTGCCGAATGCGCTGATGGCGGAATATTATGTGCAGCGTGCCAGTGCCGGCCTGATTATCAGCGAAGCGACCTCGGTCACGCCGATGGGCGTCGGCTATCCCGATACGCCGGGGATCTGGTCGGATGAACAGGTCGAAGGCTGGAAGCTGGTGACCGATGCGGTCCACCAGGCAGGTGGTCGCATCGTGTTACAGTTATGGCATGTCGGACGTATTTCGGACCCAGTCTATTTAAATGGCGAACTGCCGGTAGCGCCGAGTGCGATTGCAGCGGAAGGTCATGTTAGTCTGGTGCGTCCAATGAAAGGCTTTGAAGTGCCGCGCGCACTGGAGCTGGATGAGATCCCGGCTATCGTGGCGGCTTACCGTAAAGGTGCTGAAAACGCGAAAAAAGCCGGTTTTGATGGCGTAGAAGTGCATGGCGCGAATGGTTATCTGCTCGATCAGTTCCTGCAAAGCTCGACGAATCTGCGCACCGATGCCTACGGTGGCAGCATTGAAAACCGCGCGCGTCTGATGCTGGAAGTGACCGATGCGGTAATTTCCGTCTGGGGTGCCGGCCGCGTTGGTATGCACCTGGCCCCGCGTGGTGATTCGCATTCGATGGGGGATAGTGATCCGTTAGCGACCTTCAGTTATGTTGCCTCGGAACTGGGTAAACGTCAGATTGCTTTTATCTTTACCCGCGAACATTTCAATGCACCGGGATTAACGCCTGCGTTGAAACAGGCTTTTGGCGGTGCGTTTATCGCCAACGAGCAATTAACCGCCGAAACGGCACAGCAAGTTTTGAATGAAGGCCATGCGGATGCGGTCGCTTTCGGGAAACAATTTATCGCAAATCCCGATCTGGTTGCGCGTTTCCAGCAGCAAGCGCCATTAAATGAACTGCGGGCTGATAAAATGTACGCTGTCGGAGCGGAAGGTTATACCGATTATCCGACACTGTAACGGCATCATCGGGAAGAAAAAGGTATCTGCGGATACCTTTTCTTTTTAAGTGCATTCCATATTCAGATGAAACATTGTAACTATTTCATCTGCCTGATAATTTGCGGGTATATTCGCGATACCGTTAGAATCAGTTATCCGTAAAAATATCATGTCGGAGTTGAGTGCATGAGTGACAAACCGATCAGCAGCAGAAAACAGCAGGCTTTGGAAACCAAAGCCCGGATCTATCAAACTGCATTGTCTCTGATGGAAAAGAAAAACTATCAAAGCATTACGATTGAAGAGATCAGTAAGTCTGCCGGCGTTTCGGTTGGTGCGTTCTATCACTATTTTAAATCGAAGAACGATATTTTTTTCGAAATTTACCAGGAAGCAGATCGCTACTTTGAAGAGCATGTCGCTGTTGAATTGCAGGCGCCGCCGGGTTTGCCGCGGATCCTGGAATATTTTGCGCACTATGCCGGTTATTGTCAGCGAGTGGGTCTGGATACCGTAAAATCACTGTATAACCCGGATAATAAATTATTCATCAAATATGACCGCTTTATGCTGCAACTGCTAAAACAAGTGGTGAGTGATGCACAAACACGCCGGTTACTCACTACCACCCTGGATGCCCAACAGATCACGGAATATTTGCTGATTGCTGCCCGCGGCATCGTCTGTGACTGGTGTTTGCATGATGGCCGCTATGATCTGAATGACGCCATGCAACGCTACATTGCCCGCTTATTACCCATTTTTATGCCGTCAGCCGCGTCATAATTAACGTTTCACCCTGCTTGCTTCTCTTCTGGCCGCCAGCACAGCGGCTGTTTTGTTGATCTGATTCAAATTCCGCTATTTTTTCCCGATTCCGCGCCGCTACAGGATTGACCATTACGTAACCACTTTCTATGCTGAATCAATTCACTGAACCTATTCGGTGATTTTAAGCGTTATTACCACTTTCTTGTCGTGTTAATCGTAGTAGGCAGGTGGCTCTATGTTGAACAGCAATAACTCTCGCAATATTAATAATCGTACCATTCCATTATCCGGCAATAGCGATATCTATCTGGCTACCGAAGCCATAAAACCCTGTTCTGTACCCCGCAATGTCATGATTATTGGCGGCGGTGTTGCTGGCATGGAAGCGGCGCGCGTTGCTGCCCGACGCGGGCATAAAGTGGAGTTGTATGAACAGAAAGGTCGTTTAGGGGGCAATTTAATTGCCGCAGGCATGCCGGACTTTAAAAAAGAGTGTCATGCATTGATCCATTGGTATGGCAGTGAGCTGCATGAGTTGAATGTGCCGGTACACCTGCACTCCTATATCGAAGAAGAGGCTATTCTACAAAGCAGAGCGGATGTCGTGATTATTGCTACCGGTTCCACGCCGTTAAAACAGGCTGTGCCGGGGTTTAATAATACGTTTAGCGCGGAAACGGTGTTAGCTGGCAAGAAAGACCCGGGAAAAACGGTGATCATCTCCGGTGGCGGGCTGGTGGGCTGTGAAATCGCCCTCTGGTTATGTAATCAGGGCAAACAAGTCATACTGGTCGAGAAACAAAATCAAATTCTGCCAGTGAGTCATGAGTTAAGTTACAGCAGTACGGAAACGCTGAAACGGCTACTGCCGCAAAAAGGCATTATCGTGAAAACAGATACCGTGATTTCACACGCTACCGAGGCGGGCGTGGTCTTGTTGTCTGATGGTCAGGCTACCATTCAAGCTGCCGATTCGGTGGTTACTGCGATCGGGTATCAATCGAATAATGCGTTATATGAGCAGCTGCAAACGGAAGTAAAAGACATTTATTTGCTGGGTGATGCCAGACAAGTCAAAAATATCATGTATGCCGTTCGTGATGCCTATGATGTAGCCAGTCAGATATGATGTGACTGACACAAAGATTCTGACATTGTTATCAGTCAAAGCATGCGGTTTTCGGCACGTCGCGGCTATACTTGGTGCAATTTGATCCGCTACCTGAGCGCAGTAGCGGTTTATTACGAATTACATCAATAATCGGGTAATAGAATGAACGATATGACTATAACGCAAGAGCAGGTGAATGCAGCCGCAGATGCTATCTGTGCTGAAGGCAATAAACCAACAGTGTTAGATGTGCGTAAGCGCTTACAAACCGGCACTATCTCAGCTGTTTGGCGTCTGTTTCAGGTATGGCAATCGGCGCAGGTGATGCCGGCCGAGCAGGATATTTCCGTTCCTTCCGAACTACTGCGCCCTCTGGAAGAGTTTATTACCCGTCAGGTTGCTGCCGTTAAATCGCAATTTGAAAATGAAATTGAAACATTACGCCAGATCAACAGCGAATTAATGGCGGAAATTGATAAGCAAGAACAGCAATTAACCCTGCAAGGGGTTGAGCTGAATTCTGCCCGCGCGATTAAAAATGAAGTCTCTGGCCGGTTTGAACAGCTGAATTCAGAGCTGAAACGCGCCAAAGAAGAGATTGAGCTGGAAAAAGAGTCGGCCACGCAATCTCGGATGGAATTGGTTAAATCGCAGCTGAAACTGGAATCGGTGCCGCGCTTAGAAGCCGATCTGGATCAGTTGTATAAAACGCTGGAGCAAGAGCGGGTAGCGAAACTGAATGCGGAGCACAGCACCAAAGCACTGACCGCTAAGCTGGAAACTGAAGTCGCAGCGCGTAAAAAAGCTGAAAACGATTTACTGGAGTTGTTGCGTCGGAAAGAAGAGAGTGCCGTTCGCGCGTAACGAGCAAGTGCGCTATTCAGCATGATTACTGCGGCGGAGTCAGTGATGACTCCGCTTTTTATTGCAGCAAAATTATTTGCCAATACAAAACGACGAGAAAATCCGCCCTAGCAAATCATCCGCGCTGAAGGCACCGGTGATCTCACTTAAGGCTTCCTGTGCCATGCGCAGTTCTTCAGCAACCAGTTCCCCGGCCCGATAGACTTCCAGTTGTACTTTCGCTTCTTCCAGATTAGATGAAGCGCGCTCAATAGCATCCAGATGGCGACGGCGGGCAATAAAGCCGCCTTCCAGCGTGCTCTGGAACCCCATGCAGGCTTTCAGATGCTCACGTAAAGTGTCTAACCCCAGCCCGGTTTTTGCCGAGATCGGATATACCGCATAGCCATTTTCTTCGCTGACCGTCAGCGCTTCACCGGTCAGATCGGCTTTATTGCGGATCACGGTAATGCCGAGATTTTCTGGTAACCGATCAACAAAATCCGGCCAGAGGTCATGCGGGTTACGCGCATCGGTGGTGGTGCCATCGACCATAAACAAGACGCGATCCGCTTGTTCGATTTCGGCCCAGGCGCGCTCGATACCGATTTTTTCCACGGTATCGGTGGTGTCCCGCAAACCGGCGGTATCAATGATATGCAGTGGCATGCCGTCGAGATGAATGTGTTCACGCAAGACATCACGGGTGGTGCCAGCAATCTCGGTGACGATGGCGGATTCGCGACCGGCCAGCGCATTCAGCAGACTCGATTTCCCGGCATTCGGACGACCCGCAATCACCACTTTCATGCCATCACGGAGCAGAGCACCTTGCCGAGCTTCACGGTTTACCTGCGCTAAATCATCCATCACCCCATACAGTGCCTTGGCAATTTTTCCGTCGGAGAGAAAATCGATCTCTTCTTCCGGAAAATCAATGGCCGCTTCGACATAAATGCGCAGGTTTGTCAGCGAACCGACCAGCTGGTGGATGCGCTGTGAAAACTCGCCTTGCAGCGATTGCATGGCAGAACGTGCCGCCTGTTCGCTGGTGGCTTCAATCAGATCGGCAATGGCTTCGGCTTGTGCCAGATCCAATTTGTCATTCATAAACGCCCGCTCAGAGAATTCACCAGGGCGGGCAAGACGAACACCGGAAATGGTCAGAATACGCTTTAGTAGCATATCCAGCACCACAGGGCCACCATGCCCTTGCAGTTCCAGCACATCTTCACCGGTGAAGCTGTACGGCGCTTTAAACAGCAACGCGATACCTTGATCCAGTGCTTTACCATCCGCATCACAAAAAGGCAGCAGTTCTGCATGGCGTAGTTTCGGGATCTTGCCCAGCACTTGCTCTGCGACATGACTGCACTGCGGGCCGGAAATACGCAGGATACCGATACCACCGCGTCCGGGTGGTGTGGCAAGCGCAACGATAGTATCTGTATACATGAGCATTCTCTGAATAGCGTTCTTGATGAAATTGTAATGAATATTACGCGGAAAGCCGAATAAAAAGCCCCGCAAAAAGCGGGGCTCAAAGGTCAACCGGAAGAATATTATTTCTTACGGCTATGCAGACCTTTTTTCTCCAGCTGACGGAAGATAATTGTCTGTTGCGTGATAGTAACAATGTTACTCACAACCCAGTACAACGTCAGACCAGATGGGAACCACAGGAACATGAAAGTGAAGATGATCGGCATGAACTGCATCACTTTCTGCTGCATTGGATCGGTCACTGTAGTTGGACTCATCTTCTGGATGTACCACATGGTGGCACCCATCAGCAGTGGCAATACGTAGTATGGATCTTTCACTGACAAGTCAGTCAGCCACAGGGCAAATGGCGCATGACGCAGTTCTACCGATTCCATCAGTGTCCAGTACAGCGCGATGAAGATTGGCATCTGGACTAACAGCGGGAAACAGCCACCCAGCGGGTTAACTTTCTCTTCTTTGTACAGTTCCATCATCGCCTGAGACATTTTCTGGCGATCATCACCCAGACGTTCGCGCAGGGCAGTCAATTTTGGCTGCAGCAGGCGCATTTTAGCCATAGAAGTGTATTGCGCTTTTGACAGTGGATACATACCACCACGCACAATCAGGGTGATCAGAATAATCGCCACACCCCAGTTCCCAACTAAACCATGCAGGAACTGCAACAGTTGGAACAGCGGCTGAGCGATGAACCACAAGTAACCGTAATCAACCGTCAGATCTAAATGCTGAGCCACGGCTGCCATTTGATCTTGCAGTTTAGGGCCAATCCACAGGCTGCTGCCCACCACAGCTTCTGCGTTAGCTGCGATAGTCGTGATAGGTAATTTGACACCGATGATAGCTTCACCGCTCTCTTTTACATCCGACTTAACATTCACCGCTTTGCTGTAAATGTGGTTTTGCGCATCGGCTTTACCCGTCCAGGCGGTCACGAAATAGTGCTGCAACATACCAGCCCAGCCCGCCTGTGTAGTGGCGTCCAGCTTGGTTTCAGCCATATCTGCGAACTTGATCTTTTCGTAGCGTTGCTCAGAAGTTGAATAAGCAGCACCGTGGAAGGCACTGGCCATCATACCTGGGCTGCTGCTATCAGCAGGTGCTGCGATCGTCTGTTTCAGCTGACCGTAGAATTGAACCTCCAGCGGCTGAGCAGAAACGTTTTTAACCTGATAATCAACACCAACGGCGTAGTTATCACGTTTCATGACAAAACGTTTGGTGAAAGTATTACCTTTGGCATCGGTGTATACCATTGGTACCACCAGCTCATCTTTACCATCGGCCAGTGTAAATTCAGTTCCGGTAGCGGTATAAACCGGGCGGATCGCCTGATTATCGACACCATCACGGCCAATCAGACCACTTTGCGCGATATATTGACGTTGTGGTTTCTTT
>Ga0183099_1001074_pt1 | contig 16679 bp, 13 predicted proteins | sample Biomet1_FD_127788 | JGI IMG/M metagenome (GOLD analysis project Ga0183099, IMG submission 127788) | Microbial communities from bioreactor (seeded with anoxic lake sediment) at LBNL, California, USA - Biofuel metagenome 1 | ecosystem: Engineered > Bioreactor > Anaerobic > Unclassified ... | reverse complement strand
TCAGTTACAGATAATTGCAAGGTTCCTTGAAAGTGCTTCTTTTCTCATAGCTCCACTATTCTTGGTACGCACTGGAGAGAATCAGAATGACCATTATAATTTTGCTTTATTAATTAGCCTTAGCAATTACCCCCTCTTCCATATAGTAGTACAGCTATTCAGCGTCTATTTTATATATGTAATATTCCTTATTGTGTGGAAATCAAGAGCTCGCTTGGAAAATCGATATCTTATAGTTCTGGGAGTCAGCTACTTTTTTGTAGGGAGCCTCGATTTTTTGAGCACACTCTCATTCCGTGGAATGGGGATATTTTCCGGGTTTGGTATAAACCTCACTGCTCAGTTACAGATAATTGCAAGGTTCCTTGAAAGTGCTTCTTTTCTCATAGCTCCACTATTCTTGGTACGCACTGGAGAGAATCAGAAGGGAAATGTCACAATTCTTGAAAGTGCAGCTTTCGCCTGGAAAGCCTTTCTTATATACACAGTAGTTACTGTTACCTGCCTGATTTTAATCTTTTTTTTCCAGAATTTCCCGGATTTTTATATCCAAGGTTCAGGATTTACTCAATTCCAAATAGTAAGTGGATACTTAACTCTTTTCCTGCTCCTCTGCGCATTTTTTCTCCTGTATATAGTCAGGGACAGATTCGAAGAAAAGGTCTTCAGTTTGCTCTCAATATCCATAATCCTTACTATCTTTGCAGAGCTGTCCTTTGTATTTTACAGTCAAATGAACGAAGCTCCTGACGTTATAGGTCTCTCCTTTAAATTATTGTCTTTTTACCTGATTTATAAGGCAATCGTAGATATCGGGTTTGAGGAGCCTTGCAGTCTGCTCTTCAGGGAGCTTAAACACCGAGAAGAAGATTTCAGGCAGAAAGCCGTCTTCCTTGGGGACGAGTACTGTCATGTTTGTAGAATGATAGGCAAGAAATACCTGACTGAATACCGAAGTGCTGAGGAAGAAGATGATCCAGAAAATGATCCAGACAGTTATAATTCTTACATGCAAAATTTCCAGGGAATCGGATTTCAATTTAATAAGGATTTTAAATTGGTATTTCTACACGGTCCTGTTGAGGAAATGACAGGTTATCCAAAGCAGGATTTTCTCTCCGGAAAAGTTGACTGGCAGGAAATAATCATACCTGAAGACCGTCCTGTTATTTCTAAAGAAAGGGAGAAATTAAATCTAAACTTTATTGTCGAAAACGAGTTCAGGATAAAGAAAAAAGACGGGGAGATAAAATGGGTAAGGGAAATCATCCAGAAAATCTCGGGCGAATCTGAAAGTTCAGGAAAGTTCCAAGGTCTGGTTTATGATATCACTGAACGAAAAATGGCTGAAGAAACTTTGGAAAAAATAGATAAAATTCGAGTAAAAGAGGTCCATCACCGGATAAAAAACAATCTTCAGGTAATCTCATCTCTCCTCAGCCTGCAGGCAGAAAAATTCGAAGACAAAGAGGTTATTGAGGCTTTCAGAGAGAGCCAGAACCGCGTTGCGTCCATAGCAATGATCCATGAGGAACTCCATAAGAGTGAAAGCACGGATGCTCTCGATTTTGCAGATTACCTGCGAAAACTAACCGCAGATCTTTTCAGTTCATATAACGTAGGAAACAGAAACATAGGCCTCAAATTGAACCTTGAACAGGTTTATCTGGGCATGGATACTGCAATCCCTCTTGGAATTATTGTAAACGAGCTCGTTTCAAATGCCCTGAAGCATGCTTTTCCCTCGGGAAAAGGAGGCGAAATCGACATTAATTTTTGTAGAACCGAAACTTTTGCCGCAAAGTATGGTATCTCAGGCCAGGATAAAGACTGTCCAGATGGCGAAGAATGTACAAATAAAGATAATTTCCGTTATATACTTACAGTAGCCGATAATGGGAGAGGAATTCCCAGAGAAATTGACTTTCAAAATACTGACTCCCTGGGGCTCCAGCTTGTAAATATTCTTGTCGAACAAATCGACGGCTGTATCAAGCTTAAAAGGAGCTACGGAACAGAATATGTTATCTGTTTCAGCAAAGGAAAATAAGAATTTAAAATTTCAGAACACCTGTCCATCCCAGATTCTTCATTTTCTCAAAATCGTTTTCTCTTACCTTAGCTACGTAAAAAAGAGCCCACTTTAAAAAAGTTTTCTTGAGGTAACTGTATGAAACGCAACACAAAGGAATGGAAAGAAAAAAGGGCCGAATTTCTCAGAGGCAAGACCTGTGCGTGGTGCGGGTCTTCCGATTCCCTGTGTATTCACATTCCCAGGGTTTTTTCTCCGGCGCAGGTTAGCTCCGAAATTTACAGTGCTGCGTATGCCAGGTTCAGGGAGGTTTACAGGCATAGATACCAGAAGTTCAATTGTATTCCAACCGGTAAACACCGTCACAAAAGCCACCCGGCCTGGCATAAAGCCTCAACTGTACATAAAATCGAGCCTGACCACACTGACCTTGAGGACCAGCTTGTTGAGGTTCTCCTTGACTCAGGAGAAGGCAATTTCAAAAAGCTTTATCATGAATGGCTTGAAGAAACCGGGATTAAAGAGTTAATTGAAGAAGAAATTAAGAAAACAGAGGAAGAATGCGAGTCTCTGACAAATGCAATTGTGCTCTGTAAACGCTGTCATTTTGCAAGTCTCAGGGGTATGAATCTCTGCCCTACATGCAGGAATAAATATAAGTCCGTAAACTATGAGACCTGCTTTGACTGCCTGCCTGACGAAAAAAAAGCGGAGTTTCGGGAAAGGCAAAACCGATAGGCTTCCTGAGAATTCTGAGATTCCCCTCTAAATCATTCTTTGCATCCTGTAATTCCTGAAAATACCTTTTCAAAGAAGAGCCCAGCCGCCTCCTCCACATGCCCTGCAAGTTCCATTCTCAAGACTCCCGGATCCGTTACAGAGAGGACATCCTATTGCAGGCTGAGCAACGAGCACATCACCCTGTCCCCCACAAGCTTCACAAATTCCACCATTAGCATGTCCGGTTCCACTACAAAGAGAGCATTTTTCCGGAGCGTATTCGGTATCTATATAGCTATGAAGCATCTTATCACCTTCAAAGGTACAATTACAGAAATATTATCTGAAAAAATCTTTTTGATACATATTTTCGGCTTTCTGGGTTAAAAGCTCTTTCAAAAAGATAAAAAGGAAAAAGTTATAACTTAACTGCCGGCTTTTCTCTTCTTTCGGCATCAATGGGCTTTTTTCATTTTAATACCAAATATTCTTAATAGAGTTTGAGAAGCTGCAAAAATTTGATTCTCAAAATTAATTAAAAATTTTTCTCTCTAAATTTCCCTATTTTAATTGCCAGTTTCAGCAATGCATTTTGTCGCAGGATACCGTATTCCCGGGTGGTTGAGGCTGTTTGCCAGCTTGGTATCCCCGAAAATAAAGGAACGCTTTTTCAAAAAAAATCTTTTTTTCTGTCTTTTCTTTCTAATATTTATCCCTAAATTTATACTTAGTAACATCAAATATTACTTTTAATGATTCCGGTAGTTTTAAGTAACATCAAAAAAATAATATTTATTGGAGGAGATATTTTGGAGCTGTGCCCGGGGGCGCGGGCTTTGAAACGGATGTCTCCTAAAATCTAGGGAGTTGGAACTATGGCAGATCGAAATAATCCAGAGTTTTTGTCAGCAGGAACCATAAAAAAGGATAAAGTCGTCAATAGGGCAGGAGAAGACCTTGGGAAGATTGAAGAATTAATGATTGACCTTCAGGACGGAAGGGTAGCATATGCAGTACTTTCTTTCGGCGGATTCCTGGGCATGGGCGATAAGCTGTTTGCTATCCCCTGGCAGGCTCTTTCATTGAAGCCGCACGAGCACGCTTTCTTACTTGATATCCCCAAGGATGTCCTGGAAAAAGCAGAAGTTTTGATAAAGACCACTGGCCTACGACCAACCGCGAGTGGCTTGCTACGATGTACAGCTACTACGGATACCAGCCTTACTGGCAGACAAAGAGAATAGAAAGTCGACCAGGCATTATCTGAGCCTTAACCGGGCAAGCAGATACAGGTGTCAATTATACTGGCGGACAGGGATGCTGGAATAAATTCAACCTGGGAAGAAATTTAAATTTGCGCCTGAAGTCCAGGCGCTTAAATGTATATCCTTTAAAATCTAGGGAGTTGGGAACTATGGCAAATCGAAACAATCCCGATTTTTTGTCAGCAAGCACAATAAAAGGGGATAAGGTCGTCAACAGAGCTGGAGAGGACTTTGGGAAGATTGAAGAATTAATGATTGACCTTCAGGATGGAAGGGTAGCATATGCTGTACTTTCTTTTGGTGGGTTCCTGGGCATGGGCGATAAGCTGTTTGCCATTCCCTGGAAGGCTCTTTCACTGAGGCTCCATGAGCACGCTTTCACTCTTGATGTTCCCAAGGATGTTCTGGAAAAAGCAGAAGGCTTTGATAAAGACAACTGGCCTGTAACTACCCATGAGTGGCTTTCCAATGTGTACAGCTACTACGGATACCAGCCTTACTGGCAGACAGGAGTGGCAGAAAAAACCGGAATTTCGACAGGAATGCCTGGAGGGAGAGAATCCGAAAGGATGGCCCGGATGGAAACAGAGAGACGGACTGGAATGCCGGGTGAGACAGAATCCGACAGGATGTCCCGCATGGGAAGTACGGCGGGTAGAGATAATCCTGACTTTTTGTCAGCAGATACGATAAAAAGTGATAAGATAGTCAATAAAGCTGGAGATGACCTTGGGAAGATTGAAGAATTAATGATTGATCTTCAGGATGGAAAAATAGCATATGCCGTACTCTCACACGGTGGAATCCTGGGTATAGGCAGCAAATTGTTTGCTATTCCCTGGCAGGCTCTTACTCTGAGAGTGCATGAGCACGCTTTCGTCCTTGATATTACTAAAGAAACCTTTGAAAAGGCAGAAGGTTTTGATAAGGACAACTGGCCTTTAACTCGTGAAGAACTCTCCAGAACCTACACCTACTATGGATACCAGCCTTACTGGCAGACAGGAATGGCGGCACCGGCAGCAGGAGTTTCGGCAGGAGTGCCTAGAGAGACCGAATCCGAAAGGATAGCTCGGATGGAAAGAGAAACAAAGGTCCGGACTGTAAGTACAACAGGTAGAGAGATGCCGGACTTTTTGTCAGCAGGCACGATAAAAAAGGATAAAGTCGTCAACAGAGCTGGAGAGGATCTTGGGAAGATTGAAGAATTAATGATTGATCTCGAAAATGGGAGGATAGCATATGCAGTGATTTCCTTTGGTGGATTCCTGGGTATGGCCGATAAGCTGTTTGCTATTCCCTGGCAGGCTCTTTCATTGAGGCTGCACGAGCACGCCTTCCTACTTGACATTCCTAAAGAAACTCTGGAAAAAGCAGAAGGCTTTGATAAGGACAACTGGCCTTTAACGCGTGAAGAACTCTCCAGAACCTACACATATTATGGATACCAGCCTTACTGGCAGAGAGAAGTGACCGAAAGAGCTAGGAGAGAAGCGACCGAAAGAGCTGGAATACCTAGAGAGGCCGAATCCCGAAGGATGAGCCGGACGGAAGAGAAGCCATTAGAGACAGCAGAAGAGAGAATGGCCCGGCAAGATGCAGAAAGAATAGAAAAGCAGGAAGAGATAGTCACAGACAAAGAAAAGCGGGAGCAGCTAGAAAGAGAAAAAGTGATAGCAGAGAGACGGGAACATAAATACAAATGATAAACACATAAGGGAGACATATTTAAAATGTCTCCCCCGATTAAATCGGGTTTATGGTAATATATGAGTCTATAAGTCAAACCGGGCTCACTGCAAAAGTTGGATCTGCCTTTTAATCGACTTCAAATCGATTAAAAGGATTTAATTTTTGGTTAATTTCGGTTAATTTTCGGTTGAGTTCCAGTTAAGTTCCAGTTTACACCTTTTCTTATTTATTGATCATGTTTTACGAATTAGATTGTCTTTTTCTGTCAAAAGCCTTGCAAGAAGCGATTTTTTGATTTCTACCGCATTACTGGGGCAAAGTTCACGACAGCAGTAACATAAAATGCATTTCTCCTGATTGATCTTAAAACTCCCGTCTTCGAGCCGTTCTACAGCATGGGGAGAGCAGTTTAAATAACAGGCTCCGCAGTGAGTGCATTTTCTCCTGTTGATCCTGGGATAAATCTTATAGTATTTACCCAGGTTGCGGGTAAGAAAGGAAGGGGCTGTACTGACTCCTCCGCTGGACGGTTTGAATTTCATTTTGACTTCTGTTAATGGAGTTCCAACCACAACAGGACACTGGTTTCCAAAGCCTTTTTTCATGGCTCCTGTAGTCGTGGGAATTTTGAGGGGGTCAAAGCCTATCATTTCCGCAGCAACAATGTCCAGGGAAACACAATCCTGGCTTGCCAGAATTACCCCGGAATTTACTGTTTTCCCATGAGAGGGCCCGTTTTCTTCCATGCCAATAACTCCGTCCATAACTGCAAAGCCGGGCCTGACAACCGAGTACACGTCGGCGACAGCTTCACCAAAAAGATCCCTTTTTCCAAGAAGATGTGCTTCTTTTCGGCACCTTAGAGGGAGAGTGCCGAAAAAGTTCTTGACCGCACCTGTGTAATAGGTAAGCTCATGAGTTTTTAATTTTGGAAGGGATATTACCACATCGGCTTCAAGGACAGGATTTGCAATGTATAGTTTACGAAATTGCAATGGGTCAGGGACATCTACAAGGGTAAAGCCTGCAGTTTCAAAATTTATGACCTTTGCTCCGGCCTTTCGGGCAGCTTCTTCTATACCTGAAACTTTCAGGGCTTTTGAGGTAGCTCCTGGCCTTGAGATTCCAGCTCCGTCCCCTACTACAGGTTTTCCTCCGGCCTGAAGCACGAACTCGCACATTGACGCTACAACTGAAGGATGAGTTGTTACTGCACTTTCAGGAGGAGCAACTGCAATGATATTTGGTTTCAGAAGTACGCTGTCACCTTGTTGGATTATATTCTCAAGGCCTCCGAGAAGCTCAAGAGCTTCTGCTATAGCTTTTTTTGTGTCAGAATAATCAGGGCAGCGGACTATGGATACTCTATTCACGGCTGGAAAATAAATGGGTTTATTATTGAATTTCTTTCCGGTTCGAATTAATTGACTTTCTTCTTGAGTTCTTATCTTAATTTCTTTCCGGTTCGAATTAATTGACTTTCTTCTTGAGTTCTTATCTTAATTTCTTATCGGTTTTTGATTCCTATCCTTAAATCTATTTCTTCAGCTATGCTTTCGAGCTCATCGAAAATCCTTTCCGAGTCCTTTCGCATTTCTTTTACCGCAGCTTTCAGGCTTCCCCCGCGCAGATATACCAGACGTTTTTTCCTATAAAGGAGACCTGAATCGTTAAGGTTCCTGAGATGATGGTTTACTCTGGATATTTTTATCTCAAGGTCTTCAGCAAGGGCTTCTGAGGAAATTATTTCGTCATTTGAGAGTTTGTCAAGCAGGCTAAAGACTATCTTGGTCGCAGTACTTTCCGTATCCCTACCTGAAGAAAAGCCAAAACTATCGCATAACCATAGAAGATCCTCTTCCAGACTTTTGGCGTGAGGTTTTTCAAGATATCTGAGGATTATCTGTTGAACCATCAGTGTATATTTTACAATATCTTCTATATATAGTTTCTTTTTATTTTATCGACATCATTTCGATTTTTTGGGAATCGTATTTATTTTTCCAGCAATTCTTATATATAAGTTCCACATTATATGCAGATAGTCGGGCGTACGAGCGCTCAATATATTGACCAATCCCATACTGACTTATAGCTACCAGTTAATGTTCAGCTGACATGGGGTAACTTACGCATAAAGGAGGAACAATAAAGTGATTATCAGACCAATTGGCGAACGAGTCTTGCTTAAGCACCAGAAGAAACAAGAAGTTACAAAAGGTGGGATCTATATTCCGGAGTCTGCACGGCAGGAGAAAAAGGAAGGTATTGTTATTGCTGTAGGGACTTTTGAAGATGGAAAGGAGCTTCCTCTGAAGAAAGGTGACCATGTGATCTACGGGGGATATCAGTCAGATGAAATTGAAATTGACGATGAAAAGTACCTTTTTGTCGACTTTAAGGACGTCATGGCAACAGTTACGGAAGAATAATGTTGAGTGAGGCCGATTCTGAAGAACATAGTGTAAGAGTACATTCAAATTTAATTCAGGCAACTTAAGAGTATATTCAGATTTGATTCCGGAAAATATTTGATTTTAATCTAGGTGAATATGGATGGCTTCAAAGCAGATAATGTTTGACGAAAGTGCAAGAAAGGCACTTTTAAATGGTGTGGACAAGGTTGCAAATACTGTCAAGATCACTCTTGGTCCGAAGGGACGTTATGTTGTGCTGGACAAAAGTACAAAACCTGTGGTCACAAACGACGGGGTAACCATTGCAAAGGAAATCGAGCTTCATGACAAGTTCGAAAATATGGGGGCTAAGCTTGTCAAAGAAGTTGCTTCCAAAACTCAGGATAATACCGGAGATGGAACAACTACTGCAACTCTTCTTGCTCAAAGCATGATCCGGGAGGGCCTGAAAAATATCAGCGCTGGAGCAAATCCGATAGATGTTAAGAAAGGTATCGAGATTGCAACAGAAAAAGTTGTAGGTTATCTCAAGAGCAAGAGCGTTGAAGTAAAAGGCAAGGAAAAAGTCATACAGGTAGCTACAATTTCCGCAAACAACGATGAAGAGATAGGCAACTTGATCGCTGATGCCATGGAAAGAGTCGGCTATAACGGGGTAATTACGGTTGAGGATTCCAAAACAATGGAAACCAGCTTGGACGTTGTAGAAGGAATGCAGTTCGACCGGGGTTTTGTATCTCCTTATATGGCAACCGATACCGAGAAGATGATCTGCGAGTTTGACGATCCTTACGTCCTGATCACGGATAAGAAAATCAACAGCATGAAACAGATTGTCCCCGTGCTTGAAAAAGTCGCCTCTGAAGGCCGTTCCCTCCTTATTATTGCCGAAGACGTCGATGGGGATGCACAGGCCGCCCTTATCCTGAATATCATTCGCGGAGCACTGAGGGTCTGTGCTGTCAAAGCTCCAGGTTTTGGAAATGAAAGAAAGGAAATGCTTGAAGATATTGCTGTGCTGACCGGCGGGCAGGTAATTAGTGAAGAAAAAGGCGTGAAACTTGAGGAATTCGAAGATTATATGCTCGGAAGTGCCAGAAAAGTCACAGTTGATAACCATAAAACCATTATTGTAGAAGGCAGGGGAGATAAAGCAAAGATTAATGAAAGGGTTAAGCTCATCGAAGCCCAGGTTAATATTGCAGATGCGGATTACAGGAAGACTGAACTCAAAAAACGCCAGGCAAAGTTAGGAGGCGGGGTTGCAGTAATCAAGGTGGGAGCTGCAACCGAAACCGAGCTGAAAGAGAAAAAGATGAGAATTGACGATGCTCTTAATGCAACAAAAGCTGCAGTTGAAGAAGGAGTGGTTACCGGGGGTGGAATAAGCCTTTTCCGTGCAGCTTCCATTCTGGATTCCCTGAAACTTGAAGGTGACAGAGAGATAGGTGTAAAGATAATCCAGAGAGCTATCGAGGAACCGGTACGCCAGATCGCTACAAACGCAGGCAAAGAAGGAGCTGAAATCGTTGCAACCATCAGGGCTGAATCCAGCGAGTTTTTTGGATACAACGCAAAGAAGGATATTTTTGAAGACCTTTTCGAAGCAGGTGTTATCGACCCTACAAAAGTAGTTAGAAGCGCCCTCCAGAACGCTGCCTCAATTGCAGGGATGGTACTTACAACTGAAGCTCTTGTCACTGACTTCGATGAAGAAAAGGATGAAAGGACATCTGCAATCATTATTTGATTTTAATTTTTTTCTTTTTTCTCGTTTTTTTCTTTTTTATTTTTTTACTTTGTTACTTTTCTTGCTTTTTACTTTTTATCCTTTTGCTTCTTTTTCCCTTTTTTAATTTCTATTTTTTTCGTTTTTTCAGCTTATCTTGTTTTTGGCCTAACTCTTTTTATTTTATTTATACGTTATTTATTTCTAATATCATATTTATCAATAGCCATAATTATTAATTTGCGATCTTGTCGTATTACTCTTCATACATTTGGCTGCAGATTTTAGCCCAATTTACAACGGAATCTTCTACTGAAAAGGTGAAAATAAGTATGTTTGAAGTTTACTGTGACTCTTCCTTTAATGAAGGTGAGGACTCTTATATCGGTTGTACAGTACTTCGCGACGGCAAGCAGATCCACCAGTCTACAACAAAGGTTCCTGATGCTCCTAAAAATAACCTTGACTGTGAACTTGAGGCCCTTAATTTTGCTGTAACCCTGACCAGTGTCTTTTCCGAAGGCGACCGGGATATTACCATTTATAATGATTCTACTGAGGCCGTAAAAGCTTTCCAGAAGGAAAGGCCGAAAATCGAAAAGAAATTTCCGGGGCTCAGCATTAATTTTGAATATATTCCACGCGAAAAGGTAAATCAGGCAATTGCAGACAGCTTATCTAAAAAATTTCCGGTGTTTCTATTGAATATTCCTACCTGTGAGGTGGAGCCTTTTTCCCGGAGGGAAGATCTTCTTTCCGATATTGCCCGAAACGGGCGCAATATCCTTTATCTGGAGAAAGTCGAAGAAAAATCCACGAATAAGAAAACCTGCTACAGGCTGATCATCCGTACAATGGATAAAATCCTTTCAGATGATCGGTTTTATCTTATAAAAAAAGGAGGTCCGGGCACGCAGGTAAAAGTTGCAGAAGAAATAAGGAAAGACCTGTCCGACTCACTGGTTCTCTCTTCGCTGGAAGCAAAAGGTGTCAGGCTTGAAAACTCCTACTTCCTGCTGACGGACGAAACCTGGGGGCTTCGGGGTACGGACAATCAGACCTGCTCCATTCTTCCAGGCTCAGTTCGCCACAGGATTATTTGCGATGAAGTGGACCGATCTCCTCAAAATCTCTTCAGAAGAACCGAACGTTTCAGGTAATTTTAAACCGCTGCGCCACAACCGTTGCGCCGCTTGACCACGCCGTTACGAGGGGATTTTCGATCAAACCTTTTCTCAAAAGGTTCGTGTTGTGCCGTTTGATCACGCCGTTGCTAGGGTTTTTCGCTAAAGCTTTTTTGAAAAGGCTTGTAGTACCTAATATTTATGGGTATTCCAACCTATATACCATAGGGGGTGCAAAATTACGGTAGAATATCCTGAAAGTAAGATGCGACAGGCTGTTTCCGATATTCAGCAGGACGCTGGAAAAGAATACGAAGGAAAGGCCGAAAAGCCGAAAAAACCCGATGAAGAGGAGGCTCAGTGCCCTGGCGTTCCGTCAGGTGAGAGTTGTATATCCTGTCTTGAAATGCCTGAGGAGCAGCGCAGAACTTTTATTCTGGAAATACAACAGGTGGCAGAAAAGATACTCAAAGCCCATGGAATTATAAAAGAAGTTACTGACCTTTTGAAGGGCGAATGGTTTCTTAAGCTCCAGAAACCCGGGTTTGAGAAGAAACTGGTTCTTGCAAAGTACGGGGAAGAGATTTTCATAGGACTTTATACTTACTCGGACGATGTACCTATTCCTGATCCTAACCTTGTTTTGCTCTCACAGAACGGGTTCTGGTACCCGCAGAGAATCGAGGAAAAATTTGAGGAAACGGTTTCTTCCTTCTTTACAGGGGCATATGGGGACTACGACTTCCTTAATATTATTCCTGAAAATCTTGAACAATTCCAGATTTTCCAGCTAAATTTTGCGAAAACACTTGAAAGTCAGGGCTGGGGTAGTCCGGATATAGAAATTCTCAAAAAAATTAGACCAAGAAATTAAGCTACATTATAAAACTGATTTCATACTAGAAATTAAATTTTTTCCTTTCTGTCTTCTCAATTCTGATTCGGTTTTTTCCCACAGAATATTTAAATCTTGAAAGCATACGCAGTTTTAGGTATAGCTTCAGTGATGTTACTTGCTTTTACCTCAGCCCCTTTCACAATAATTGATTTCAGAAGGTCTTTTATGTTTTCGATAAACTCCGAATGCATCCTCTCCAAAAAATCTGAAGATATCCCCCCTTTCTATGTGATGGAAGTGCTGGAAAGTGCCCAGGCTCTGGAAGCTGAGGGAAGACACATAATTCACCTCGAGGTCGGAGAGCCTGATTTTCCTACGGCTCCCCATATATGTGAGGCCGCATGTGCTGCTATTGGTCGAGGGGCCACAAAATACACTCACAGCCAGGGACTTCTTCCGCTCAGAGAGGCAATAGTTGAATCTTACCACCGGAAGTTCGGAGTTGATCTGAGCCCGGATCAGGTTATTGTAACCTCTGGCACAAGTCCTGGTCTCTTGATGGTTTTCATGGCTTTGCTTGAGAAAATGGATGAAGTAATAATGTCGAACCCTCATTATGCCTGCTATCCAAATTTCGTTAAATACCTTGGTGGAACTCCTGTTTTTGTTTACACGAGCGAGGCAAATGGGTTTGCCCTTGAACCCGAAACAGTAAGGCAGTGCCTGAGCTCGAATACTAAAGCCATCCTTATCAACAGTCCTTCAAACCCTGGTGGTCATGTTATGTCTCCGGAAAGCTTGCAGGGCCTTGCCGAGATCGCGGATGAAAAAGGAATTCCTATTGTTTCGGACGAGATCTACCAGGGCCTGATCTATAGCGGTGATGATCATACTATCCTGGAATATACAAAGAATGCTTTTGTCCTGAACGGCTTTTCCAAACTGTACGCGATGACCGGTTGGAGGCTCGGCTATATTATCTGTCCTCCTGAATGTATCCGTGCAATTCAAAAAATCCACCAGAACTTTTTCATCTGCGCCAATTCCTTTGTCCAAGAGGGAGGAGTCGCGGCCCTGAAAGGTTCACAGGAACACGTTGCCGAGATGGTCCAGACATATAATACACGCCGTCAGTATATGTTGAAAAGGCTCATCGGAATGGGTCTTGACGTACGCAAAGAGCCGATTGGAGCTTTTTATGTCCTTGCCGATGCTCGCAAGTACAGCAGCGACTCCCTGGAACTGAGCCGCCGCATCCTTAACGAGGCCAGCGTTGCAGTTACGCCAGGAATCGATTTTGGAAACGGGGCCGAAGGTTATCTGCGTTTCTCCTATGCCAACAGCATCGAAAATATAAAAGAAGGTATGGACAGGCTGGAAGCCTTTTTGGAAAAAGAACTTGAATGATGAGAATTTAATAATCGAGTAACGATCAATTTTTTCTTCTTTTATCTCCCTCTTATCGATCTTTTTCTCCTTTTATCTAGCTGCGATCAATCTTTCCATTTTTATAGTATTTTTAAGCTGACCTTATACTCTTTCTAAGCCTGCTTCTTCCCATGTTTTTCAAAATCCGGAGAGGCTGCTCTGGGTCTTGTCGTTTTTTTCCGGACAGAAAAGCCCTGTTATTATCCAGGTCCCATACGTGAAATGCGTCCCCATGATAAAGTAAAGTTCCCTTTCTTTCATGAGATCAAAGAAATGATCTTTTATTTTCCTTTCTACGGCCGCCGGTTCCTGCTCGTCTCTTATAATGTTCCTTATGGTTTCATTGAATTCCCAGTCGAGAAGGATTATTTTGTGCCCCCCTGCAGGCCTTCTCTCCATCGCACCTGAAAAAATACTTGACCTCGACAGGCATTCTGGCGGTTTTTTCTCCCTTTTCCAGAAAATCTCCTATGAGATTAAAATACTGCTGCCGGCCATAAGCCTCAGTGCTGTTCACTTTTATCTCGATATTCAGTATCTCCGGCTTTACAACTCCAAGACTTGCTCCCTCGATATTCAGCCTTTCTATATACTTTACGAGCGGCAGGACAAGCTCTTTTATTTCCCTCTCTTTAAGGGATTTTTCCAGATTCACATGACTGAGGACTTTCCTGCTCTCCCACCTGATATCATGCTCAGGTTTAGTAACCGTGACTTCAAGTAGGTCATTCTTTTTGAAATCAATCCTTCCCCATATCTGAATCCCAGAGGATAGAGCCTCAGTAGTTCTCCGTGCTTATTGACGCCGATCATCCCGACGGCATGCCCATCTCCATTCTTTTTACTTTTTTCAGGGGTTGCTCTGACAATGACCACTATTTCTTCTTTTTCGCGCCTCAAAGTGAAAACCTTGGCTGATATTGAGCAGGTAAAAGAAGATTGGGTCTGCAATATATTAACTGTTGGGGAAGTAACGTGAAAGTGTTTTGAATCTAAAAACAATAGCGGTATAAATGATAACGGTAAAGCGATCATAACTGATCCCATTGGACCTATCTTATTGGGCACATTTGCAGCTTTTGCCCTGCTATATCCGCTTTCGTTTTTCGGGTCACTTTTTTTTGTTGCCATCAACCGGAAAAAATCCGATAAATGGTTTCTGGGACTCCCTCTCCCTATTGTACTCCTAACATTGATCTTAAGCCTGTTATGCCTGTACTTACGCCTGTATATCCCAGAAGAACTGTTTGTTCTTCTTCTTGTGCTTGTAGCGCCAGCTTCCTTACTATTCATCCAGTCCATATCCGAAGAACTGAGGGGATCAGCAGAAAAAACAGCTAAAGAGGTTAGCATTTATGCGGCCATAACCGGTCTCATGTACTTCGTGGATACCATTTCACAAATAGATGATTCCACTGTCTATAACATTTTCATACTCATGTCTCTGCTATACGCGGTCATTGGGCTTCCCTGTATAGGGGTATGTCTGGTGCTTATGGCAAAAGAAAAACAACCTGGTGTATCGACTTCAAAGCGTGTTCACAAGCCTAGCTTTTGAATAGATCTATCGATCAACGAATTTCCCGCAAAAAAAGGGATTTATTTTGAAATCGATGCACTAGTAAATATAAAATAGATAGAAATCCAAAAATTAACGAAAAGTAAATTAAAAAAGGTGGGGCTGGTGAGATTCGAACTCACGATCGACGGGTATCTCCGAACAACTGCTTTAACAGTTTTAGTTCTGGTGAGCATCTATCAGTGCTCCAACGGTTCCTCATTATCCTGCCCCGTCGGGAAAGACTCGGTATACCCGTTGTTCATCATTTATCCGCTGGAGCCCATCGCCATGCCGGGCTAGGCCACAGCCCCTTAACAAGGATACTCAAATATCCTTCTTCTTTTAAATAGTTAACGGCAAGAAATAATGTTTTTGAGGAAAGCCACTACATTTACAAAAAAGAGAGAAATTATTTTATCCGCAATAAAAGTGCCTATTTATTTAGCTATAGTCATAAAAATGCCATTACTTTAGTCATTTCCAATTTTGCCAGGCATAGATCACCTGTATGCAGTTTCAGAGCATCAACAAACTGTGCAGGCACTTCTGCAGTAAGAGTTTTGTTATATCTAACAAGTTTAAGTGTAATACGCTTTTTTGGTCCCTTATTGACTATACTATTGATACGGGCGGAGTAAGTGTTGTCATCTTGATTTTCAGAACTGGAGCCAGGCAAAAGGATAGTTATGTTTTCAGGATGAATTCCCCAGGAAACTTGATCTCCAGATTTGAATCTCTGAGTTTTTATCCTTAAACTCATGTCTTCGATTTTTAAAACTGTACTTTTTGATTCTTCATCATATTTTTCAACATAAGCGCCATTGAAAATATTGGAGATGCCAACTAACCCTGCCACATACAGGTTTTTAGGATGATAAAATATTTCCTCCGGGGTCCCGAACTGCTGAGCTTTCCCTCCGTATAAGACAAGAATTTTATCGGCCAGCAGGAAAGCTTCTTCCAGACTGTGAGTGATAAATAACAAAGGTATTCCAATTTTGGTTTGCAGATTTTTTATCTTTTCTGCAAGTTCGGTTCTTATTTCCAGATCAAGTGCAGAGAAAGGCTCATCCAGAAGCAAAATCTCAGGTTTAGGAGCCAGTGCCCTTGCCAGAGCAACTCTCTGTTTCTGCCCACCTGACAGCTGAGATGGGTATCTGGTCTCCAACTCCTCAATATGAAGAAGATTCAGCATTTCCAGAACCCTATCTTCCTTTGCTTCTTTCTCCCAACCTTTGAGCCCGCATTCTATGTTTTTTCTTACACTCATGTGAGGAAAAAGAGTATAATTCTGGAAAACATAACCCAGGTTGCGTTTCTGGATCGGAAGATTGATTTTCTTGTCTTTGTCGAAATAAACTTTATTTCCTACGGTTATTTTTCCATCATCAAGTTCTGTAATCCCGGCAATGCATTTAAACAAAGTGGTCTTTCCTGATCCTGAAGGCCCAAAAAGTACGACAAGTTCGTTTTCCATTTCAAAGCTGACATCTAATGTAAAGGATTTCTTAACGCCTTTTTTTCCATTGTAATCAGCTTCATTATACTGTTTTTTAAGGTCAATTTTAACGCCCAAAATTATACCTCTAATTTTCCTACGAATCGTCCGGTTAGAGATATAGCCAGCAGGGATATAAGAATAAGGATTAAGACAAGAGTCTGAGCAAGTTCATCATTGCCTGCCTGAAAAGCGCTGTATATTGAGATAGACATTGTGTTTGTTTTTCCCGGAATATTCCCTGCCAGCATAAGGGTTGCTCCGAATTCTCCGACAGCCCTTGCGAAACTGTATATTGAGATAGACATTGTGTTTGTTTTTCCCGGAATATTCCCTGCCAGCATAAGGGTTGCTCCGAATTCTCCGACAGCCCTT
>Ga0183099_1001073_pt1 | contig 16696 bp, 18 predicted proteins | sample Biomet1_FD_127788 | JGI IMG/M metagenome (GOLD analysis project Ga0183099, IMG submission 127788) | Microbial communities from bioreactor (seeded with anoxic lake sediment) at LBNL, California, USA - Biofuel metagenome 1 | ecosystem: Engineered > Bioreactor > Anaerobic > Unclassified ... | reverse complement strand
AGATCGATGTTTAATAGAGCAAGTGTAGAATTATTAAGAGCCAAGGCTATATACGGAGGATATTACCCCCTAAATTGACGAAGAACCAAAAAAATAAAATGTAATGTTGCAATATGGTTACATTATAGATTCAGAAATGATATTCATGATGTGTGCAAGACGCATTGTTGTTATCTTTATTAGAATTGGTTGTGGTGTGTTTTCTGAAAAAGGTAATTTACTTATTGGTATAATTAATTTGCCCAAATATATATTTTTTGTCATAATTTTGTTATCTTTGCATCATTAGGCACTAAATTATTGTAAATCACAGATAATCTAAATAATGTCGTGAATATTCTTCTTTAAGATAAAGATGAAAACACAGTAAGGCGAACTCCTTAATTTACTGAAATAGGAAAAAGAGAGCAAGCAGAAAGTACTTAATCTATTTAAGAGTTAAGCTATGGAATTGAATGATAAAATTATAATCTATACCGCAAGCGATGGACAGACGGAATTGAAAGTACGTTTGGAACACGACACTATATGGCTGTCGCAAGCACAAATGTCAGAACTATTTTCAACAGATAGAACTGTAATATTGCGCCACATCAATAATGTATATAAAACGGAAGAACTAAATTTCGATTCAACTTGTGCAAAAATTGCACAGGTTCGGCAAGAGGGAAAACGTACCGTTATTCGTGAAATCCCTTTTTATAATCTTGATATGATAATATCTGTAGGATATCGTGTAAACTCAAAAAATGCTACCGCTTTTCGCCGTTGGGCAAATCGTATTTTAAAAGACTATATTGTAAAAGGATATGCTATAAATAATAGTATTGCTTCAAAAAAATATGAAGAGCTTTGTCATTTAGTGCAGATTTTAGGCCGTACAGTCAACTCACAACCAGAACTAACGACTGATGAAAGTCACGAATTAATTAGTGTGGTTTCCGATTATACTTATGCTCTAGATACACTTGACCGTTATGACTATCAACAGCTCACAGTGGAACAAACAACACAAGAGGAGCTTTTCCATGCTACTTACGATAATGCGATGGCAGCTATTCAACAGTTAAAAGTGAAGTTCGGTGAAAGTCGATGGTTTGGAAATGAGAAGGATGATTCTTTTAAGAGTTCTGTTGGACAGATTTATCAAACTTTTGGAGGTGTTGATTTATACCCTTCAGTAGAAGAAAAGGCAGCTATGTTACTATATCTAGTGACAAAAAATCATTCTTTCAGTGATGGAAATAAACGTATTGCGGCTACATTGTTCTTATGGTTTATGCAGAATAATGGTATTCTATATAATACAAATCGCAGAAAACGTATTAGCGACGGAACGCTCGTTGCACTTACATTGATGATTGCCGAGAGTCGTACTGAAGAGAAGGATACCATGGTTAAAGTGGTTGTAAACCTTATTAATAAAAATAGCAATGAGTAAAGATAATAATATAAGAATGGGAAATTATACTTGTGAGATAAATTCTATAAATAAAGCAGATTTTTATGATATAGAATTATTTTTCATTTCAATTATATTACAACAAATTGTTGTTTATTTAAAAGAAAATTTACTAACAAAGAAATTACTGTCTTTGGTTTTATCAAAGATGGCCAATAAAAACACGATTATATGAGTAGTATATATTTTAATCCATCCGAATATATTCGGAATCTTCAACAGTTATTAGTATCAGACAAGAAGAAAATAGGATTTCTTTTTGGGGCAGGGACTTCGTTAGTTAATAATCCAATAACCAAGCAAGCATATGTTCCTGCAATCAAAAAAATGACAGAACTAGTAGAAGACAAAGTTAATAAAAACGTGATTTATAAAGCTGCAATTGAAGAAATCAAAACGGAATTAGGAGAACGATATACAATTGAAACTTTATTGTCTAATTTGGAATTAAAAAAACAAGTAATAGGAATAAGTATAATAAACGGATTAAAAAAATCAGATGTTGATGAATTAATAAAGTCAATAAAAGATGAAATTCGAGATTTAGTTAGTATTCATGCTACAAAAGATCAAATTGACATTAAAAGCTTAGTACATACTGATTTTGCAGAATGGATAGGTAAAGCTGATAGAAAGTGTGCCGTAGAAATATTTACAACAAATTATGACTATCTATTTGAAATGGGCTTAGAGTATAAATCAATCCCTTATTATGACGGATTTACAGGAAGTTATCAGCCTTTCTTCAATGGAGAATCTGTAGATGATATGTCATTCTTACCAACTCAAACAAAATTATGGAAAATTCATGGTTCGTTGGGATGGCATTATGACGAAGCGATAAAACGTATATTGAGAAAAGATTCTGATAGTAAAGATATTTTGATTTATCCATCAACTTTAAAATATGACCAATCACGTAAGCAACCTTATACAGCTTTAGGTGATAGATTAACAAATTTCATCAAACAAGATGACACTGTATTAATAGTTTGCGGGTATTCTTTTGGCGATGAACATATTAATGAAAGAATAAATACGGCCTTATCATCTAATCATTTAAGCCATGTTTATGTACTATATTATGATTTGGAAAGGGGAGAAGATGGAAAGAAAACAAGCACATTAACTATTGATTGCCCTATGGCAAAAATAGCTTCGGCTAATCGTAAAATCTCATTATTTGGATCTCGTTCTGCTGTAATCGGAGGCGTTTTCGGTAATTGGAAACTTAAAAGAGAGCCTGATAAGGATGATTCTATCAATATAGATTTGTATTATGATGAGGATGCATATAATAATTTAGATGATGAAAAGAACAAGGAACTAAAACAAGTATGGTCAGGTGAGGGTGAATTAGTTCTACCTGATTTTTCAAGATTTGTATACTTTTTAAAGAAAATGGTATTTCCAAATATAACAGAAACTGGTAATCATGAATAGACAAACAGAAGTCGGTGAAATTATTAGTGTCAGTGGCAATGTTATTACTGTACAGCTTTCAGATACGATAAAATCAAATATGCCAGTAATTAATGGTATTGTATATCGAATTGGACAAATTGGATCTTTTTTAAAGATTCCATTAGGTTATTGTTATTTATATGGAATCGTTACTCAAATAGGAGCATCTGCAATACCCGAAAAACTAAAAATGGAAGGAAAAGATTTTTCTAAGTTAAGCAACAGGCAATTTTTGAATATTACACTTATAGGAGAACAAAGTGGACGAAAATTTGAAAGGGGAGTCTCGCAATCACCTACTACTGGTGATAAAGTTCATTTGGTTACAATTGATGATTTAGAAACTATATATGGTGGATATAATGAAGCAAATTCTATTACAGTTGGTAATATAAGTATATCAGAAAGCCTTAATGCAAAACTTGATTTAGATAAACTAGTTTCACGACATTGTGCTATATTAGGTTCTACTGGAAGTGGAAAATCAAACGCAGTTGGTGTTTTGCTAAAAGCAATTGCTGATAAGAACTTTAAAAGTTCTCGTATTCTTGTAATAGACCCACATGGTGAATACAACAGTATTTTAAAAGATAAATCAATTGTCTACAAAATAAGGGCTAGTATAAAAGATGAAGAAAAAGAACTATATATTCCGTTTTGGGCTTTACCTTTTGATGAGTTGATGAGTGTATTTTCTGGAAATATCACCGATTCTAATAAAGAATATATTAGATCACATATTGAAAAGGCAAAGAAAATGGTAGCTACAGAGAATGGTATAGACATTCAACAAGAATTAATAACGGCTGATACACCTATTCCATTTAATATTAAAAAATTGTGGTTTGATTTGGATGATTTTGAACGACAGACATACAAAGTACGTGCTAATCCAGGAACAATTACAGATAAAAAAGTTGTAGGTGATATTAACAACTTAATTTCTAATGAATACCAACCAGCAAGTGCTGGAGGTGGAAGTCCCTTCTTAAATAATCAAGCGAAAGGTATTCTATCCTTTTTGGATAGTATTCGATTAAAACTAAAAGATTCAACGTTTGATTTTTTATTTACCCCAGGTGAGTTTAGCCCTGATGAAAAAGGAACAGTAAAAAAGGAATTAAGTGATTTGTTATTTGAATGGTTGGGCGGAGAGAAACCTATTACCATTCTTGATTTATCTGGAATTCCTGCAGATATTATGACTTCAATATCAGGAACTCTACTAAAAATAATTTATGATGCACTTTTTTGGGGGCAAAATTTGCCCAATGGAGGCAAGGAACAACCTTTATTCATTGTTTTGGAGGAGGCTCATAATTACTTAAAAGCAGGGGAAAACTCAATATCCTCAAGAACTGTTCAAACTATAGCAAAAGAAGGGCGAAAATATGGAGTTGGTTTAGCATTAGTCACACAACGTCCTTCTGAACTGGATGAAACAGTATTAAGTCAATGTGGTACTATTATCGCATTGAGAATGAATAATGCCAAGGATCGAAGTTTTATTCGTTCAGCCGTTCAAGATGAATTACAAACAATGGTGGATTTATTACCTAGTTTACGAACAGGAGAAGGGCTTATTTCCGGAGAGGGAGTAAAAATTCCATCAAGAGTACAATTCTATAAATTAGCGGATGCACCAAAAGGAGCTGACCCAAAAGTATCTGAAAAATGGAATAAAGAAAATATAATGAATTTAGATCAATATAAACAATTATTATCTCTTTGGAGAAATCAAAAATTAAAGGAGGAATAAATATGAGTTATCCAAAAATGCATTCTGTAAGTTCTTCAAATGTTGATGAACTTGGTTATGACAACGAAAATCAAATGGTTTATGTTCGTTTTCAAAATGGAACATTGTACACTTATGCTAATGTTCCTTTATATGAATATGAGGCATTGGACAACGCTTCTTCAATAGGTTCATACTTAAATAGGAACTTTAAAAATGTTTATCCTTATCAAAGGATAGAGTAATTAAACTCTTATCTATGTATATGTTAAAGATGCAATGATTATATTTACTCTATAACAGAACGTGAAATTATAGGGCATCGTAACTATAAAAACGCGATTATACTACTATTAAGTAAATATTAATGACTTGCATTGCAAGCAGAAGATAGAGTTAAATAGTAAGCGCTTCAGAGAGGATGAAATCCTAATAAGATATGCCATTCTATCTGTGTCTTTGCTAATGATATTGATAACATTGGTAGAGGCTATATTCTTGTGGGTGTTGGTGAATATGGAAATGGACTGGCTAAGCGCCTCGTAGAAGGATTTCCTTTAGAAAACTTGGATAAAATTCAAAAGGATATCGTTGGCTGTTAAATAAGGCAGATCATTATTTATGTCTCTCGTGAATGTCATAGATGGCAAACATGTATACTTTTATTACATCTCGAAGAATATTACGATCTTTTAACAAGAAAAGATATTAGAAAATAAACAACTTAAATTATAATTAAAGAATAAAATATGGAAGTTAATTTGTTATTAGGATTTATCAGTGCAGTTGCTACTTTTGCATGTGCTTGGTTAGGAGCTCTGCTTCATCGTAAAACAGAAAGAATAAAAATTATGGAAGGGCAACTTTCTGAAAAAAGATATTCTGCCTATGCTAAACTTTATGATTTCTTTTATGAAATGTTTAAGGCAACAAAGGATAGTCGGAATATGGATAACACAGATATGCGTAATAATCTTATAGATGCTAAAAAAGAACTTATTATGTATGGGACTGATGATGTAATTTTTGCTTTGAACAAATATTTAAGTTCCCTTACCGAATTTGATATTAATAGGCAGTTGGATTGCTTTTTAGGATGTCATGTTGTTAATACGGAAAGATATGTGTGGAAAGACGAAGGTTGACAGAGACTCTATCTTATTAAATATTATGCAAGATAAGAAGGAACTACAAAAATTTAAGAAAATGAAACTAAATAATTCTGCAATTTAGATTTGCTGTTTTGATTTAATGTGGTGAATAAAATAGAATCTTTATTAAAGTACATAACTCTTACACTGATAAAAAGTAAAAATCCTGTAAATCAAAGATTTACAGGATTTTTGTACCCAGACCCGGGCTCGAACCGGGATGAATTGCTCCACTGGTGTTTGAGACCAGCGCGTCTACCAATTCCGCCATCTGGGCGAGACGTCTTTTATTAAGACGGTGCAAAGGTACATAATAATTTTGAATGTGCAAAGTTTTTATGAGAAAAGTGTTGATTAAGGATAAGGTTTGATTAAAAAACAAAAAATACTTTGCAATTTCGTTTTTAATATTTAATTTCGTACCAAAATAAAGAAATGACTATGAACAAGACGCCAAATAACAATTTTTGCGTGATATTAGCTGGTGGCAAAGGTCGAAGATTGTGGCCTTGCAGCCGTGAAAGCTATCCAAAACAATTTATTGATTTCTTCGGTTCAGGGAAGACTCAATTGCAGCAGACTTATGAACGCTTTGCTAAGATTATTCCCCAAGAAAATATTTTTATAAATACTAACGAGACATATTTAGATATAGTCAAAGAACAGTTGCCTAATGTTCCTGAAAACAGGATCATGGCTGAACCTATATATCGTAACACCGCTCCGAGTGTCGCATGGGCTGCACATAGAATATTGAAAATGTGTCCGGACGCAAATCTTATTGTTTCGCCTTCTGACCAAACCGTAATCAATGAAGACGCATTTAAAAATAATGTGATTGAAGGTTTTGAATTTGTAGAGAAAAACAACTGTTTGCTAACAATGGGCGTGAAGCCGACTCGCCCTGAACCTGGTTATGGATATGTGCAGATAGGTGATAATACTGATTTCGATGATATCTATAAGGTTCAGTCATTTATAGAGAAACCTGAGCGTGAATTCGCACGTGTATTTATGGAGAGCGGTGAATGGTATTGGAACACGGGTATATTTCTCTCTAATGTGAGATATCTTGCCGATAGCCTTTATAAGTTGTTACCTGTGGTATTGCGTAAGTTAGATCAGAATAATGAAGACTGGAAAATAGAGGATGAAAACTTGTTCGTGAAGGAGAACTTCCCTTTATATCCTAATCTGTCAATTGACTTTGGAGTATTGGAAAAGTCAGATAACGTGTTTGTGAAAAGATGCAACTTTGGTTGGGCTGATCTAGGAACATGGCACGGGATATATGAGTCTATGCAAAAGAGTGGGGATGATAATGTTGTTATAAACTCTGATGTGATTTTGGAAAATTCCCATAGTAATGTAATTAAACTCCCAAAAGATAGACTTGCCGTTATTAATGGGCTTGATGGTTACATAGTTGCAGAAAAAGATAATGTATTGTTGATTTGCAAGAAAGAGGATTCTTCGGCTCTTGTAAGAAAATATGTCACAGAGGTGCAAATGAAGAAAGGCGATAAATTTATCTAATGTGATAATATAAAAATAAAAAAGGTAAGAATAAGTAGTGTATTACTTTATTCTTACCTTCTTTGTTTTATTTGTGTTTACAATTTTTGAAATTCTTTGTAAATCTTATCAGCGGTTTCCTCAAACTCAGTTTCTGTTAGTTTTACGTGATGCTTAAAGTCTACATCAGCTTCGCTGTTCATTGGCAGCAAATGGATGTGTGCATGATTCACTTCAAGACCAAGTACGACTTGAGCGACTTTCTTACAAGGAAACGCTGCTTTGATAGCCTTTGCTACTTTCTTCGAAAAGACCTCAAATTCAGCTAATTCAGTATCTTCCATATCAAAGATATAGTCAACTTCCTTGCGTGGAACCACTAATGTGTGTCCCTTTGTTACTGGGTCGATATCAAGAAAAGCGTAGAACTTATCACTTTCTGCGCATTTGTAGCTTGGAATTTCTCCTGCTGCAATCTTTGAAAATATAGTGCTCATCTTTTTTGAATTAAAAGTTAAGGAGTAAAGCAATAATTAATCAATGCTGATTTTATCGATACGCAACTTTATAACGCCTCGTGGAATTTTTACCTCTACGACGTCGCCAACTTTATGATTAAGCAATCCCTGTGCAATAGGTGTCTTAATGCTTATCTTGCCCTGTTTGAGGTTAGCCTCGCTCTCGCTGACGATAGAGTAGATCATCTTAGATTTTGTTGCCATGTTAGTCATTTCCACCTTAGACATAATCTGTACGGCGTCAGTGCTGAGGCGAGATGTATCAACGATCTTAGCCTCGGCTATAGCAATTTTAATCTTGTTTATTTTATCTTCGAGATGAGCTTGTGCCTCTTTAGCGGCATCATACTCAGAATTTTCACTTAAATCACCTTTGTCGCAGGCTTCAGCAATTGCGGCTGATGCCTTTGGGCGCTCTACTGATTGGAGCCTTTTAAGATCTGCTACTAGTTTATCGTAGCCTTCTTGTGACATGTAAGCCATAATGTTTTAATTTATTATTAATTAATATTACGAAGTTTTGGCGAGGACAATAAAATAAAGAATTCCGACATCATGTGGTGTCGGAATTCTGTATCCTATAATATGCTCGCTATGTTTTATATTTCTTTTTGCAAAGTTAGATATTATATTTGAATTAAACAAGTTTTTGCGAGATATTTATATTATAATATAATGCAAAATGCGGGCTGTTATCGCACACAGACTTGATTTATATCATGAAAACCAAAATAAAAATATAATTTCAGTCTTAATAGCTTGACGCTAAAGAATATTTGGAATATCTTTGCAACGTGTTTTTCATAGTATTAGATTTAAGGTTAACAAAGGTTGGGACTCAGCGGAGTCCCTTTTTTTGTTTTATGGCTATTGATGAAACTGATAGTTGTTGCTATCGAAAAAACCAATAGCCGCTATCGTAATAAACACGCATCATTATTTTCGTAGGTAACGATATGGTATTACCTTTGCTTCGAATTTATAAATAAGTATTTCGATATGAATAATCAGGTTATAATGTGGAGTGTTGTCGTAGCTGTATTGTTATTGATGTTTTGTTTCAGAATAATCAACAAGTTTCATAATTCAATAAATCATCACAATATTATTGAGATTGGAGACGATTACTCAATATACGGCTCAGAAGATGACGTTCTCTAATAACACCCCTGTTGATGTACGTGATGCTTATGTGTTCCTGGCTGAATATGCAGCATGGTTGTTAGGATGTGGCGCAACATGTATTAGGATAACCAAGAATGTTACGCGAATTGCTGAGGCCTGGAATCTCAAAACAGAGATTACAATCATGCCTAGTTCCGTGCATCTGAGTGTTTTCGATAATGATACAAAGCAGTCGTTTATTTATTTGAAACGAAAGCCTAGGACTGGTATTAGTTTTTATAAAAATACACGACTTAGCGAATTAAGTTGGGCGATATCTGACGCAAAGGTAAGCTTTGAAGAAGCGCGTGAACGCTTTAATAAGATTATAACTGCGCCTTATACAAATAAATGGCTTGTGTTAGTGCTCACTTCGCTAGCAAATATGTCTTTTTGCCGTTTGTTTGGTGGTGATCCAATGGCAATGCTTATAGTCTTTGTAGCAACATTTGCTGGATTTAGACTGAAGCAAATGATGCTAGAGGATGGATTTGATGACAGAGTAGTATTCTTCGTCTGTTCTTTTTTCTCAGCAGTTATAGGCTCGGCAGGATATGTCTTCAATATTGGAACTACGCCAGAACTGGCCGTTGGAACAAGCGTTTTATATCTTGTACCAGGTATCCCATATATCAATTCGTTGAGTGATATGCTGGATGGACATTATCTAGTGTCTTTTAGTCGATTTATGGGAGCTGCAATGCTGACCTTCTGCTTGTCATGTGGACTTGCTGCAGGAATGTTATTGATGAATTTGAAGATATTTTAGCAGACGGATTGATTGTTCTTTTGTGAATATAAGTTTTAGCACACAAAATATATAGTGAATAGATGTTTTTCTTAGAAATTTTTCAGGATGCATTCTTTGCAGCTTTAGCGGGAATAGGATTCGCAAGTATAAGTAACCCACCAAAACAGGCTTATAAATACTGCGCTTTTATCGCTGGAATGGGGCATGCAACGCGATTTATACTGATGAACAGTAGTCTTCATTGGGGGATTATAAATGCAAGTTTCATAGCGGCTCTTGTTATAGGATGTTTGGCGGTATTGCTGTCAAGTTATGCTAAATGTCCACCTGAGACTTTTTCTTTTCCGTCTCTTCTTCCAATGATCCCTGGAATATATGCTTATCACACAATAGAAGGATTAGTTTTTTGTTTGTCAGCTCAAAAAGAAGAATTATTCAATCATTATTTGTATCTTTGTACATCGAATGGATTTACTTGTTCATTTGATATCTTGGGTATGGTGCTGGGAGTCACAGTTCCGATTTTCATATTTAAGAAGTTTTCATTCAGAGTTACACGATACAATAATTAAAAGAATTTATGGAATTAAGACAGTTGAGATATTTCCTAAAGGCTTCAGAAACACTGAACTTTTCTGAAGCTTCTAAAGAACTTTTCATAACGCAGAGTACGCTTTCACAGCAGATAAGGCAGTTGGAGCGTGAACTGGGAGTGTCTCTATTCCAGCGTAATAGTCATGAAGTGCTGCTTACTGAAAATGGAGAGCAGCTGCTTCCTTATGCAAGAAAGACTATTATAGATGCCGATACATGCGTGGAAAGCATGAACGACTTGAAAGAAATGATCGGTGGAACTCTGAACATCGGTGTTACATATACCTTCAGCCCGTTGCTAACGGATTCTCTTCTTGAATTTATGAAGAGTTATCCTAAGGTGAAACTTAATATATACTATAAGCCAATGACTGAGCTTATGGATATGTTGCAACAGAGAGAGGTTGATTTTGTGTTGGCTTTCAAGCCTACACGAAGATATGAACATATTGAGAGTCACGTCCTTTTCAATAATAGGCTTAATGTTGTGGTAAATGAAAGCCATCCGCTTGCTAGTCATAAATCCATTTCTCTTTCAGAACTGGAACGCTATGATATGGCACTACCGGCTTTAGGACTTCAGGCACGCAATACATTTGATGATATATGTTCGAATACTGACCATGAATATAAGGTCAGAATAGAACTTAATGACGTTAGTATCTTGTTGAAGCTTATTAGAGAAACGAGTTATGTCACTGTACTTGCCGAAACGACTATTCATGATGAAGAAAAATTGATAGGTATACCTCTTGATGGAGTCAATGATAACATGGAAGGATGTGTTCATCTTTTGAAAAATGCGTATGTTAAAAACAGTGCACGCGAGTTTTATAGGCTATTAAGTGAGTCAAATTCGATAAAAAAATATTCTGCATTAGCAGATTTGATATAAAAAATATTACTCGGCTATGGTGAAAACTAATAGCCAAACCTCAAAATAATCATTTTAGTGTATGAAAAAACCGTCATTAGATTGTGAAACCTGATGGCGGTTTAATTTTTTATACGTATTTATAGTTGATTACAACTCAAATTTGTAACCAAGTGTAACCTGAAATACGCTGTTTTTTGAGTCGTAACCATCGACAATCTTTGTTGTACCGAAGTTGTAGCGACCGTCAACTACAAAATTGTTGTATTCGTAAGAAATACCTACAGGAATTGAAAAGTCCATAGTTTTTGCGTCAAAGCTGCTAGAATAACTAAAACTTCCTTCACTTCCAGAGAGTTTGCTGTTTACATTAAAACCAGGTTGGATACCAAGTTTAATAGCAAGACCTACATAAACATTTGCAAGAATAGGAACGTTGATGCTACCTGTTATTCTTCATATTCAATATATCCGCCTTTGGAATTTACGTGCTCAATGAGGCTTTTAAATATAATATCATTATTAAGTATCTCGGCATTACCAGTAAGGATCATTTGTTTTCTAGCTCTTGTAATTGCCACATTCAATTTGCGGTCAATAATATGATCATCTTCTTCAAAACAATTACTTGTTAGGAAGTCTAACTGATAACGATTCTGGATGGTGAACGAATATATGATTACATCTCGCTGACTTCCTTGATATCTCTCAACAGTATCTATACTTATATCTTCTAGTTCAGGGATACCAAGTTTTTCAATTTCTTTTCTTATCATTGAAATCTGATTGCGATAGGGTACTATCACTCCTACAGTTTTGTCAGCATTGAATTTAACTCCATAAAATCTGTATATGCGTCTTAGTATATCTGTCACTATTTTAGCTTCTTCTGAATTTACCTTGTCTGATATATTAGGTTCTTTACAGAATATTGAAGGAATGAATACCATTCGGTGAGCCTTTAATGCATCATCAAGATAGTCAATTGATTCCAATGAATATTCAAGTTGCTTTTTTGTCTGATGTTCTAGAGGAACTGGTTGCAGATTTTCCTTATAATAAAACATCTTGTTTGGGAATTCCGCAATGTCAGGATGCATGCGTCCTTGACGTCTTAGCACACCAGTAAACTCATTTCTGTTATTGGCATTCTCAATATGTATAAGTCTTTCAAATAATGAGTTTCGACAGTTGTCAAGGCAAATATTGTTAAGGCTTACATCATTTACAGATGAAACCGCAGAATCTTGCTGAACTACTGCCGGTAACTGTTTGTAGTCGCCAATAAGAACGAACTTGGAATCAGCTTGAGCCAATAGTCCGATGATGTTCGGTTCAAGGATTTGACTTGCCTCGTCAACAATAACAGTTGAGAAGTGCTTTAGATTGAACAGGTAAGATTTGCCTTGGATTGTTGATGTTGTGCCAACGATTACTTTGCAATCTAAAATCTTTTGCCTTATGACATTTAATTTCGGACAGTTTTCTATTATCTGTGATAATAGGTGTTGTTTGTATTTTGTGTCACAAGTAAACTCGTTGCCTATACGTATATAATCTATCTTGTTGTCACTCAGCATTCCACATATTTCATCAACAGCTCTGTTGGTATAGCTCATAAGCAAAATTGATTGGTCGGAACTTATAGATTCTCTCACCATATATTGCAGAGCCATACTTGTTTTACCTGTCCCCGGAGGACCTACAAGTAAGAAATAGTCAAGTGCCTGTTTAGCTTTAAGTATAATTTCATCATACGATGGATTATAACTGCGGCTTAATTGTATGCTTTCATCTTTGCGTGGTTGACGTTGAGCCAAAAGTAAGTCTTTAAAACTTTGTCGGGACGTGATAAACTTATGAAGCGAACGGATAGCGGAAGTCGTAGATGCATCACTACCACTATGTTCTATTGCATAAGTAGTGTCGGTAAACACAGACGAATTTTGCTGCCCATCGGTTAAATGCACTGTAATACTATTTGAATGTATGTCAGTGATGTTACCCTTAAATAATATAGTCTTTCTTACATCAGGTTCAGCGTCTTCCTTATATGCGTACATATATATCATGTCGCCAATCCTGAAGTTTGGAAGAAAGTCTGCGCCTTGGTCTGGAACATTAAAGGTTATCGTGTCGTAACCATTAAAGTCATTACTCTTCTCCTTCTTTACTATTCGTAAGTTGGTATAGATATTTCCTGTTTCCTTCTTCTCAGTTAAAGGCATATTCCACAAGTCAGCAATGCTGTTGCCTACGCCTTCCTGTGAACCAACCTTACTAGCCAACTGCTCCCGGTACACAAATGTCATCATTCGATTGAAGTATGACTTTTCCAAACTTGATAGATTGTGCAATGGCGTTAGCAGTTCATCGAATCTTGGTAAGATCCAATTGTTGAAAAAGTTGTTGCTAAGTTGGTTTTCATTCAACGTTTCGGGCGTGAGCTCTTCTATAACTCCGTCAAAACCATTTATGGCGAAGCTGAATTCATTTGCCACTAGCTGGTTTCTGAATTTAATAGCTTCACGGAACAGCTTTTGGTAGAAGTTCACAACAACGAGTCCACCTGGAAGTGGATATCTAGAATAGAGTAGTCTTATATCAGTTTTGTTGCTGCCTACGTGGAAATTCTGTTTAAGTACACCATAATACAATAACAACTGCACATAGTGGTCTTCTTTCTGAAAACTTCCGTATTCATTTGGTTGATTAATCTGTATATTGTAGTTGCTTCCTGATTTTTGCTCAACAAGTAGAGAAAAATCATTCGTCATAAGGTCGGCACGTCCCTGTATTCCTAGTTGCTCGCATATAAACGACGGCTCAAGTATTGCACTGCTTTTACTTTCAGAAGATATATAGTTATTTCTAATGTAATCAACAATTTCCAGTATGTTTTTTGTCTGTCTTATTGATGCCAGACGGAAATCCTCCTTTTTGTTTAAATCAGGACACGTGCAATATTCCAAAGCTTTCTCTTTGAAATTCTTCTTAAATGTTTCTGTCCAGTCATAATTCTCTTTGCTGTTTATAATATCGTCAAGAGCGCTTCCCGCGAAATTACCTATTAGTATAGCTTGACTGTTGGCTACAGCAGACATGCTGTTTACTGTATATGACAAGGGATTATGTCCATATTCGGTGAAGCATCTTGCAATGCTACTTATATCTATAAGAAAGTCTGGCTCAATTACAATTATAGAAGCTTCACTACTTCCATCATATTCTTCCAAAGGTGAAGTGACGTCTATAAGATTTATCTGCATACCTTCTTTTAATATGTCATCAAGATATGCTTGTTCTTCTTTTAGATGTATGCTGATTTCGCGGTTTGTAGAATCCTGATCAATTTCGGCAGTAAGATATTTTTCGTCAAAATTCTTTACTATACAGCGTATATAACGATAGTCTATATGACGAAATTCTTGCTGCGGTTTATCTTCGACAGGTAGTAAGCCTACCAACGAAGAAGGAATATCTGTGTCAAAAACAGCTGAAATGAATATAGCCAATGCACGGCAATCATACATAAGATCGCTTTTGTCAATAGCCTGTGCATGATTACTGTTACGCCTCATTCGTTGAATGGCAATTGCATCAGTTGTAGCCACATGATGTTTTTTGCAAAGAAAGTCTACTTGAGAAAATAAGTTACCGAAAGCAAGGTTGTTGCCTGTCAGTCCCTGACTGCATACCAGAACAAGAGTCTCATGAAGCATCTTGTTTATAGGTGAGCCCTCATCCGCGCGAATAATATCAAGGATGCGGTCAAAGAGTTCATTGCTTGATATGAAATTAGACATCTGTATTCTTTTCCCAATCAAGAAGTTGCTTCTTTAGTTCTTTTCCCCAATGGTATTCCCCAAGAGTTCCGTCTTTATGTATGATGCGGTGACAAGGCACAAGCATTGCGATAGAATTCTGAGCTACAGCAGTGGCTACAGCTCTTACTGCCTTAGGTTCACCAATGCGTTCAGCCAATTCCTGATAAGAAATAGTTTCACCTTTTTGTACTTTCATAACTTCTTTCCAAACTTTAAGTTGGAATTCGGTGCCGTGAAGGTCTATGTCTATTTCATGGTCGTAGCCGTCAAAGATGATCCTCTTTACGGTATCAGCCATTATATCATCTTGTGTAGTAGGAGTGTACACGCCCCAATGAGAAGCGAGTTCGTGGATAGCCTCCATTTTATTATATCCTAAAAACTGTAGGTCGCAGATAGCCTTTGACCTGCATGCTACTACAATTGTTCCGAATTTACATTCTGCGAAACCATAAACTATTTCTGTATCCATAAATTATTGTCCTCCAAGTCTTTCAAAAAATGTTATTACCTCTTCCCATGTCTTAAATTCCTCACTACCGTACTCTATTGCGGTACCCATGAAATTCTCGTCAGGAGAAGAATCAACCATATAGTCTCCATAAAGCAGATGTTTCTGGTTGGTAAATATGATGTGGTTGTATGCAGGTGCTGAAATGTATTCCTCAACCCAATTCTGAACTTTTTCTGTATATTCGTGATTGTTAGTTGGTGCCTCTGCGACTATATATACGTTATAGTTTTCTATCAGCATTTCATAAGCCTTATGCATGCTACTTACTGGTTTGTTGTAGCTGTCATGCATTGCGTCATAGTTGATATAAACAATTGGGCGTTCCTTTGCTTGTTGTTTGTCGTCAATCCATCTTATTATAGGAATAAGATAGTGTAACGCGACCTTGTCAATCAGTCTGTGCTCACCATGGAAATATATTGCATTTGGATAGTGACTTCTAAAAATATCAAAAGTGTGTACAACAGGATCGTTGTCTCCAAACATACCGATAACTCTGTTTTTGTCATCATTATCAATGTCGGTGAAACTTTGTTCTGTTAGATCTTTATATTCTTTAATCAGTGACTTGTTAACTATAATTTCATTCACTCCATCTTTACGTGGGTTTTGAAATTCCTGTCGTCCTGTCATACTGCTCATGGTGTCGCCCATTTGAAAAGCAGGATTAACAAGTATTCTGTCAAAGCCATGTAGCATTTCTGTTAACATACCACCCATTGAAGTGCCGATAATCAAGTCTGGTTTTTCATTTTCTGCCATAGACTTCAATAACAGCATTGCTTCTTCTGGATGTACAGGAATATCTTCTGCTATGATTTTAGCTTCAGGCATAAGCTCTTGAAGCATCTTCACTGTTCCGCTTTGTGCTGAAGAAAGGAAACCGTGAACATACATAATCTTTTTTCCCGCCATAAGTTCGGGAAACTGCTTGATATAAGGATTCTCCATTGTTTTAATATTTTCTTATGCAAAGATAGTGCAAACGAGAACAAAATCATTAAGTTTACTTATCTGTTTTGTCGAGTGCCGCCTTATCTTATGCAAAGATAGTGCAAACGAGAACAAAATCATTAAGTTTACTTATCTGTTTTGTCGAGTGCCGCCTTATCTTATGCAAAGAT
>Ga0183099_1001072_pt1 | contig 16700 bp, 18 predicted proteins | sample Biomet1_FD_127788 | JGI IMG/M metagenome (GOLD analysis project Ga0183099, IMG submission 127788) | Microbial communities from bioreactor (seeded with anoxic lake sediment) at LBNL, California, USA - Biofuel metagenome 1 | ecosystem: Engineered > Bioreactor > Anaerobic > Unclassified ... | reverse complement strand
ATAATAGTATTGCCTTTGGCAATTTTTCACGTTATTATGGGATATAATATGCAAACAAGCGGATTTGAATGCTGTTGTAGAAAAATTTAAACAGCAAGAAACAAAAGGCGGTTTTTTGTTGTACCTACCGCTTGTCGTCATGGTAGTCTTGATGGTTGTACCTAAGATTTTCCCTCAGAGCATCCCGGACCCAGGCTTACCTTTAACCTTTGTTATTGCTATTGCTTTAGCTTGTCTTAGTGAGCATGATTTTTCCGTACCACAGGTTGCCAAAGATGGTGTTAACGATATTTTGCCTATTGTCAGCTTGTTATTAGGTGTGGGCATGCTTTTGGAGATTATGACCATGGTTGGGCTAAGAGGCTACATTGTTGTCAATATATTAGGACTTCCGTCTTATCTGTTACTTCTTGGTATGGCTATAACTTTACCTGCTTTAGGTGGAATCTCCGTTTTTGGGTCTGCAAGCGTATTGGGTGTGCCGTTTGCTTTAGGGTTATTAGGTTCCAACCAAATAATTATAATTTCTGCCCTTTCCTTAATTGCAGCAATGGGGAGCTTTACACCACCTGTTGCTTTGACACCGGTTGTTACAGCTCAGGTTATTGGAGAGCCTAATTATATGGAGCTAACAAAGCCTTGTCTAATACCTATTGCGGTAGCAATTATTGTTGGTATGCTTATTATTCAATTCGCAGAGCCTGTTGCGAAAATACTTTTATAGGAGGGACGCAGATATGATGAAATTGGTTTATCAGATAATTCTTGCGCTAATATCTGTTATATTGATTTGGGATATGTTCACACAGAAGGAAGTTAACATTCAGGTAATGGCAGCCATGACGCTAATTCCGTTTATTTTGCGGCTCGCTATGATAGTGTGAGGAGGCTATACGATGAAAGGAACCTATAAGACAGCTGGCATTATGATGGCAGTTGTTGTGATACTTATTTCTCTTGTGACACCACAGTATAAGGCAAGAAGAATTCCTGCTAAAATCAACGCTGGGCCGGGCGTAACGGCAGTTAAGCATTTAAGCGATTATTTTAGTGGGTTAAAGGATACGGCTGGAGATACAGAGGTATATATTTTGGATAGTGGCAAACCGGGAGGAACTATTTTTGTCCTAGGAGGTACTCATCCAAATGAGCCGGCGGGTTATTTGGCGGCTACGTTATTAGTTGAAAACGCTAAACCTGCAGAGGGCCGATTAATTGTCATACCAAGAGGCAACAACAGTGGTTTTAGTCACTCTGATGCTATGGAGGGTACGCCTTCGTATATTTATATCAAAACCGCTCATGGTGATCGGCAGTTCCGTTTTGGTTCTCGTGCTACGAATCCTATTGATCAATGGCCTGATCCTGATATTTATGTCCATGCCGGTTCGGGACAAACTTTGGCCGGTAGTGATACGCGTAATTTAAATAGAGCTTATCCAGGCCGTGCTGATGGTAACTTCACTGAACAAGTTGCTTATGGCATAATGCAAGTTATTAAAACCGAAAAACCGGATATCTCCGTAGATTTACACGAAGCATCTCCTGAGTATCCGGTAATCAACGCTATGGTTGCCCACGAAAGAGCTATGGATTTAATTGCTGCCGAAGCGGTAATGGACTTGCAGCTAGATGGTATAGAGATGCGCCTTGAACCTTCTCCAAATAATTTCCATGGTTTATCTCATCGTGAGTGGGGAGATTATAGTGATACTTTGGCAACTCTTATGGAAACAGCTAATCCTTCTCAAGGTCGTTTGCGTGGAAAAGTTTCTAGTACAAGTATTATAGATGGCAAGGATCCTTTATATGTGCAAGCGGCTAAGCAGGGACGTTTATTTGTGCCATTTACGGATGCAGGACATCCTATAGAAGAACGTGTAGGCCGACATATTTCAGGTATAATGGAACTAATCAAGGTTTTTGACGCTAAAAAGGCACAACATATTATTATTAAAAATGTGCCCTCTTACCAAGAGTTGCAAAAAAATGGGCTAGGTTTCTATTTATAAGGTGTAGTAAAAATTCTGCTGTGTTTGTTGGTGTTATGCGGCAGTGTTCCATATGTTGAAATTGGTTGTTGGATCGGAGGAAATGCGATATGATTAAAAAGTACCTATACATTACTTTTTTAGTATTAGCGCTTATTTTAAGCGGCTGTGCTGATGGGAACAAGAAGACTGTTGTTAACGCAGATAAGACGTTACCGGAATCGGTGCCTCAAATGGTTACCACTGTTCAGCTAATGAAGGACACCCCTTATGCTACCCCTGCTTATATCTACGAATCAGCTAACCCTGGTCCCGCGGTAATGGTAGTAGGTGGTGTGCATGGTAATGAACCGGCAGGCGCCGAGGCTGCAAAAAAATTCTGTGATGTTAAACTAATAAAGGGAACTTTAATCGTTATTCCAAGGGCCAATGAAACAGCATTGCAGGGAAATATTAGAACATTGCCGGAGGTAGGGGATTTAAATCGTGCTTATCCAGGCAAAGAGGATGGAACACCATCTCAGCAACTTACTTATGGTATTGTACGACTTATGAAACAGTACAAGGTTGCCATGGTACTTGATTTGCATGAGGGCTATGCTTTTAATGCCGAAAATAAAGAATCGGTGGGCGAAAGTATTTTGCCGGGCAAGGATGATGTAAGTGCTCTTTTAGCTATGGACGCTATGGAATATGTTAATAAGGATATTACGGAGGACAAAAAGAAATTTAATATCTTAGCTAATCCTATTGCGGGCAGCACTGCCTATTATGCAAATACCGTTCTTAAGGTTCCTGCTTTTACAATAGAGACTAGTGATAAACAGCCTATAGAGGATAGGGTAAAATACAGCTTTACTATTGCTAAATTTTTAGTGGCCAGCACAGGTATCATTGCAAAATAATTCATAAAAAGGTGTTGCCTATGAATCAGTTGTTATTTTATTTTGTGATATTGGTGTTGTTCTTGGCATTTTTATACGTAGAAAATAGGCGTCATATGTGTAACCTGGCACGGCTTTCTTTAAGGATTCATGTAAATGGAACTAGAGGAAAGTCCAGTGTAACCAGGCTTATTGCTGCTGGGCTTAGAAGCGGTAAGTATAAGGTGTTTGCAAAGACTACCGGTACTGAGCCAAAACTTATTTTCTCTGATGGCAGGGAAGAGCTTATTAGCAGACGAGGACCGGCCAATATTCGAGAGAATATTAAACTTATAAAAACAGCTGTGGATAATGGTGCTGACACAATAGTTTTCGAATGTATGGCCATCCGCCCTGAACTACAGGCTTTTTGTGAAAGGCGTCTCATACAATCGAATATAGGAGTTATAACTAATATCCGCGCTGACCATGAAGATGTCATGGGAAGTAGTTTAATAGAGGTGGCAGCCGCCTTAAGCAATACTATTCCAACAGATGGGATTTTAGTTACTACACCCCAAACAAAAACGCTATTGGCAAAATACTGTAAAAATACTCAAGTTTTTGTAGCGGACTACTTAGAATTGCAACAGGTGGTGCTTCAAGGATTTACTTATGAGGTAGTGCCTGAAAATGTAGCACTTGCCCTTAAAGTTTGCGAACTGGCTGGTATAGATTCTGCAACAGCTCTTAGGGGAATGAGAGAGGCTAAACCTGATGCGGGTAATTCGCATATTTCTGAATTTGTGGCTTGCGGAAAGCAAATAAAAGTAATTGATGTTCTGGCAGCTAATGATCCGGAATCAACGCTTTGGCTATGGAACTATTATTTGAAGGAGCAGGATAGGGTAGTAGTATTGCTGAATTGTCGTAAAGATAGAAAATTTCGCACGGTGCAGTTATGTAAGTTGTTTGCCAAAAAACCTATAAATGCTATAATTATAGCAGGTGATACCGGGTTTGCTATGTTAACCTTACTTAGGCAGGGTGTCCTTAAGGATAAGATTTTTTTGTTGCGAACGGAAACAAATGCTTTTAAAAATCTGTTAGATATAATGGCTAAAATAAAGGGTGAAAAGCTTACTGTTTTTGCTGCGGGTAATATCAAAGGTTTATCTGAAGAATTCCGTGCAAAGTTGAATGGGGGATAGGGAATATGCATTTGTATTTATTTTCGGGAATTGCTATTTCCTTACTTATTACTGAGCTTACGGGGTTTTCTCCTGGTGGCATAGTCGTTGCTGGGTATTTATCGATGTTTATTTTGCAGCCAAGGTGGATTGTTGGTACTATCTTGGCTGCTCTTCTTACATATGGACTTGTCGAGTTGGTTAAGAATTATGCGTTGCTATATGGGCGTCGCCTATTCGTAGCTTATTTGCTGGTAGGAATTCTTTTTTCTCAGGTAGCATCATATCTTTTGCTTCTTTATCCAATGCATAATTTGGGCCTTTCAGTCATTGGCTACTTAATCCCTGGACTTATTGCCAAAGATTTCGCCAAGCAGGGTATTTCTGTTACGGTGCTATGGTTATCAGTAGCTGTTGTTCTAACTAGGCTGGTTGTCCTAGTAGGGGAAAGCTGATGATGGCAATGAAAAGAAAAACTATTTTGATAAGCCTTACTATTATCAACATATTTTTTTTCCTGTTTTGTAGGCAGTATATTTTTTTGCAGAAAAGCAAGCTTAACGGCATGGAGATGGAAGCTGTGGCAAAAACTATTACGGCCCAGCAGGTCATTGGCAGTAAGTTAATAGGTGAGGAATACACTCCTATTACTACTACAATGGGAGCCCACGATGCAAAAATATTGTCACAGGAGCCCGATTTTGCTGCTGTTATTGTAGATATGTTAAGTCGTGCCGGAGTTAAACCAGGCGATGTAGTCGCCGTAAATATGTCTAGCTCTTTTCCTGCACTTAACATTGCTACAATATCCGCAATAGATGCGATGAGTGCTAGACCTGTAGTTGTTAGCTCGGTAGGGGCGTCAAGCTGGGGGGCAAATCGTGCGAATTATACTTGGTTGGATATGGAGCAAAGTTTAGTTAAGGCTGACATTTGGACGTGGAAATCCAGTGCTGTTACTATCGGCGGAGGGCAAGACCAAGGACATGGGTTATCTGAAGAAGGCATAGCAGATATACATTTGGCTATTGCGCGTTCAGAAGTCCCTTTTATAAACAGTGCTTCTCTGACGGAGGCCATTGATAAACGCATAGCCTTGTACAAAGAAGCCAACAATGGGGTTTTGCCAAACGTTTTGCTTAATGTTGGTGGTAATCACGTTATTTTTGGAGAGCATGGACATGATGCCTTTTTGCGCCAAGGGTTAACAAGAGGATATCGCCCTTCCTTAACAATAAATAATGGCTTAGCTGCAGAATTTATTAAAACAAATCGGGCAGTAATTCATTTAATTAATATTCGCCGCCTTGCTGCAGAATATGGTATTAATAATGGTGCTCAACCAGGAACAAGCAAGGTGTTTTATACAACGATTTTACCTAGGGGTTTAAAAGTTGGCATTTGTTGTTGGATTATCGGGATGCTTTTGCTATTGTATTATGGCAAAAGGAAAGAGTGGTGGCAGTGAACCAACTAAGGGATATTGCACAAAATAACCGGCGTTTAATCATTTGGGGAATAGTGCTTATGATTATTGGTTTACAAGCGCCGTCCATTATTAGACTTGAATACTCCGGTATTATGGAAAGAATATTGCACAGTATTGATACGGGAAACATTAATAGTTTGTTAATGGCTGCTATTCGTCTAGTGGTGATGAATACCATTCGTGCGTTGCCTATTTACTTGGGCGCGCTCCTTTTTGCGGAAGGAGTTGGCGCCTTTCAGTCAGGAAGTGCTTGGTGGATCCGGTGGTTGATAGTTTTTTTTATTCCTTTTATCTATGAGGGCATTTATTATCTCCATGGCGTAACCTACGATTTTGGTGTTCCTGCTATTACCATGACGCTAGTTATATTGATCGTTAGCAAAATGAAAAACTTGAATAAGAGCATCGCATATAAATGTGTGGTTGTCATCTTACTTTTATTTGGGGTTGAGTGGTTGGACATTGTGCCAATACTAAGTCCCTATCATTTTGGTAGAGGGTCCTTGTCCGATTTAATAAAAACTACATCGTACCTTAATAATGCCAACGAAATTTTTAATCTGTTAGGGATTTCCATATGCATTATCTGTGTTGTCAATGCTTCATTATTAGCTCATTTGCTTAACCTTTATACTGTAGAGCTGCATGATATGGAGCAGAATCTAGAACTGGAACAGCTGAACCATCAAATGACAATGCAAATAATGGAAAATAGATCTTTGCGTGAAATTAAGGCACTGGTTCATGACCTCAAAACACCTTTAACTAGTATTCAAGGGCTAGCAGGAGTGATTTCTATATCCGGTGATAGTGAGATGGCAAAGAAATATGCAAACTATATAAGTAGCCTTGTGGATAAGATGAGTACTATGGTTAATGAATTGCTCAATGATGATAGTCAACAAACTATCAGGGTGGAAGAATTGGTGCGGTATGCAATGGCTCACGTTCCACAGCTTAATAGCATAGGAACTTTTGAGCTGAATGTTAAAGCTAATCCAGTTGTTAGTGTAAATAAAATAAGGTTCTCAAGAGCTATTATAAATATACTGCAAAATGCTTTAGAAGCTATTGACCAAGAGACGGGTTATATAAAGCTTACGGTAGAAGAAGACCAGAGTAAAGTTGTTTTGACTGTGATTGATAATGGTAAAAGGTTTTCTGGGAGATGTAGAAAATATATGGAAGGTAGGGTTTTCTTTAAAAAATTCTACCGGATTAGGAATGCCTTATGTTTTAGAAGTAGTTGAAAAGTATGGTGGCACTGTTAAAGCCAGTAATAGGATTGCTGGTGGAGCAAGATTTGTAATAACTCTACCGGAGGTAAAAGAGTATGAATAAAATAACAAGAATTATGGCAGTTGACGACGAGCCAGATATTCTATATACGTTAAAAGCTATTGGTACTGCAGTTGGTTGGGATGTTTATACTGAGAGCAATAGTATGGCAGCTGTAGATGAATTGGAAAAAATTAAACCTGATATTATTCTTATGGATTATCACATGCCACAGCAGAGTGGTGTTTTAACAGTTAAGAAGATACGAGAAATTGATAATAAGGTTCCAATCATTGTTTTAACTATTGATGATGGACAAGAACTGGCTAATGAATTTTTGGAGGCAGGAGCCAGTGATTTTGCTACTAAGCCTATAAAAGTACCGGATTTGGTGGCTAGGATTAACGTTCATTTGAAATTGGTAGAAAAGGAAATGGAAGTAGAACGGAAAAACATAGTTAATAAATGCATCAATGCGGCTACTTTAGAAATCATTTACGCATATTGTCGCTCTACTACGGATTGGTTTTATTTAGAAGATGTTGTTCAATCAGTTGGGTTGGCTTATCAGACAACGTCACGCTATGTGCAGTATTTAGTAGGTAGAGGAGAGCTTCAGGTATTAAATAATTATGGTAAAGTCGGACGTCCTCGTAATAAATATAGATATTATAAAGCCGCGGTAGGAAAATAGGGAGAAGGGGGTAGTTCTTTGTTGTAGATATTGCATAACACTTAAAATACAAGAGTGCAAGTCCTTGACAAAAGTTAGACGTCTAACTATAATAAGGTTATGAAAAAGACAAAAGCAATTTCAACAATTAGTAAAATAAAAGAACATGCTAACAGCTTTATAATGCAAAGTCTTGTACAGCATGGTGTTCATGGATTAGTTCCTTCACATGGGGATATCCTTGTGGTTTTGTTTCACAGGCAGAAAGCGACCATGAAGGACATAGCGGATACTATTCATAGAACTAAGCCAACGGTAACTGTTTTAGTTGCCAAATTGGTAGACTTAAGGTTGGTTAAAAAGGAGCAGTCGCCTGAAGATGCAAGAGTCAGCTACGTAGAACTCACTAATAAGGGAAAAGAATTTAAAGAAGTTTTCGAAGATATTTCTTTAGAATTGACACAAAAGCTTTTTCAAGGATTTTCCGAGATTGAGCAAAAAAAGCTGGAAGCATATCTTGATAGAGTTTACTCTAATATAAGATGAAAATTTTAAAATATAGTAGTGGTATCTAAGCGAAAGCTTTTACAAATAAAAGCTTTAAAATTTTAAAGAAGAGGATGATAGACATGGAAAAACGTGATTTGATAATCGAAAACGTAAAGGCAGTTATAGCAGCGCCAAGTTGTTGCGCAGAATTAAAGGAAGTAGCTCAAAATTATTTAAAAGCGTTAAATACTACTACAGAAAAAGAAGCAGCTAAAAAATTAGTAGAAGAATTGAAAGAAGATATCCTGCCTATAGATGTAGTACTAGCATTTGCTTCTTCACCTGAGGGGGCAAAAGTTTTTGGTGAAGAAAAAGCGGCTGCGTTTGCTAAACAAGACTAAAAAGGTAAAAGCTGATGGTGGAAAGTACTGCTTCTGTCCGGCTTGTACGGCCGGGAGAAGATTTTGGATTTGAAGGAAGTTCTATTGTAAAGACAAAGGGCGTGGGTATTAGTAATGAAATGAACCCCTCTGTTTGACAAATAAGTCAAGCAGAGGGGTTCATTTCATTACTATGCTGGATAAAAAGTTATCAGTACATAGTGTTTTAAATACAGGCAAAATAGTTTTTAGCGATTACCTAACGGTGATCTTATTTTATTATCCTAGCTAAATTCACATCAGAAATTTGTTTGAAATGCTCTTTAACAAGTGCAATGAAATATTGAGAGTAAGTTGGAACATAATGTTTTTTATGGCGAATTAAACACATATTATGGAATACAGGTTTGTTGTGGAATAGAAGGGGAAAGATATTAACATCTTTGCCTAAGGATGATATTTGATTTAAGAGACTAATTTGGCTCATAAAGCAGGCGGCCAAAGAATTTGAACAAATTTGTGATGTTAAATGGGCATAGCGTGTAGACATATATACGTGGGGAATTATATCCGCTTCTTCAAAACATCTCATCATAATACTATGCAGACCATTGGGGGATTCAAAAATGAGAAAAGGTAGTTCTTTTATATCAGCAACGTTAATACCGTCCTTATTTTTGCTTTTAATATCCTTGTAGCATTGTGGATAATAACGCTTTAACAGTTTGTCGGATATACACAAATAAATTTGGCTTTTTTGCATAAACTCTTGGACGAGTAAAGGATGGATACCTAAAACGGCTGTCAAGGCCAAATCTATATCATCGTTTAAAAGCATTTCTTGCAGGACAGAGCTAATGGTATCTGTCAAATGTATTTCCACCTTGGGATAACGTTCGGAAAAGGCAGGTAGAACAACTGGCAGGCAATTCATGCCCCTTTGGGTACTGGCCCCAAAGCGAAGAAGTCCACTTTCCTGATTTTTAATATCATTGATAATATTTGCAACTTTTCTTTCTTCTTCTATAATATTGTGGGCTGCGGCTAACATTTGGATTCCAGCACCTGTAAGAGTCATTTTGGGTGTACGGCGGAAGAGTTCTACACCATACTCTTTTTCTAAACGCTGGATGTGATTGCTTAAGGTTTGTTGGGTAATGAACAAGCGCTCTGATGTCTTGGTCATAGTTAAGCCTTTGTTTAGATCTTTATTTAATTCTATGAAATAATATAGGCTAGTAATATCCATTTTTTTCTCCCTACAAATTTTCTTTGAGTGACCTCAATTTTTTTTTGTTTTTCTTAAGTCTACAAATATATTATTATTATAGCATAGAAAGAAATATTGTTTACAAAAGACAATGGGGTAGACAAAACAAAAAAATGAGGGGGGTTAAAGTATGTTTGGTGTTATAGTTGCTTTAATTGTGGTAGTTGTTTGTGGGTATTTAATTATTAATCGTTACAAGCCACAGGCCGTGCTTTTAGCTGGTGGGTTTTTTATGATGGCGGTTGCTATTATTGGTAATTATGGCCCGCTGGTTCCTGTTAAACAGGCTACAGGTTTTATTTGGTTTGACATATTCAAGTACTTAGATGAACTTATTTCCAGCAGGACAGCTGGTCTTGGCATGATGATTATGGTTTGTGCTGGGTTTGCCAGATACATGGATAAAATCAATGCTAGTAAAGCCATGGTTAGAGTAGCTGTTAAACCTTTAAGAAAACTAAGCTCCCCTTACCTGGTACTGTGCGGGGGTTATTTAATGGGACAAATACTGCATCCTTTTATTCCCAGTGCTTCCGGATTTGGCCTTTTGCTCATGGTCACAGTATATCCTATTTTTATTTCTTTAGGAATAAGCAAGAATTCTGCCGTCGCTGTCATTGCTACTAACGGTTGTTTGGATTTAGGCCCTACTTCCGGAAATTCTATTTTAGCTGCTAAATATGCAGGGATTACACCGATAGAATACTTTATCAATTATCAATTGCCACAGGCTGTAGTTATTTCTATAGTTGTGGTGACTGCCCATTATTTTGTGCAAAGATGGTTTGAAAAGAAATATGACGGTGGATTGGCACAGGGTTTTTCTCGTTATGAAGAAACTGTTGTAAAAAATAATGATGAGGGAGAAGGAAAGACCCCATTATTTTATGCCATACTTCCAGCAGTTCCATTAGTTCTTATTTTGGTGTTTGGCTATTTTAAAGTTGGCGGTATAAAAATGGATATTAATGTGGCTCTGTTTATTGGTATGTTAGTTGCATTATTCGCAGAGTTTGTTAGAACTCGCAATCTTAAGGCTGTCATGGACACTGTACAAACAATTTTTGATGGTATGGGAAAACAATTTGCTACGGTTATAACCTTGATTGTAGCTGGTGAAACTTTGGCCAAAGGTTTAACTTCTTTAGGTGTTATAAATACAGTTATTAATGCGGCTCAAGGAGCAGGGTTTGGTAAAGAACCTATGATTTTACTCATGAGTTCTATTATATTCATTACCTCCATTGTTATGGGTAGCGGTAATGCACCTTTCTTTGCTTTTTCCTCTTTTGCTCCTGATGTAGCGAAGCAAGTTGGTACTTCGGCTGTTAATTTTTTACTTCCGATGCAACTTTCTGCTAGTGTAGCTAGATCAATGAGTCCTATTACTGCTGTGGTTGTTGCTATTTCCGGGGTAGCAGGAGTTTCCCCTTTTGAAGTAGTTAAAAGAACAGTTATTCCATTAATACTGGGCATGATTACAGTGCAGATTATGACATTTTTAATGTTTTGATGATAATATATAAAAGGAGATTTTACAGATGCTTAATGAAAAAATTTGTTCCGCAATTGATGATCAAAAAGAAACTTTGCTCAATCTGAGTCATGAAATTCACGAACATCCGGAAATACGGTTTACAGAAAAAACGGCTGTTAAATTAATCCAAGAAGTTTTAGAGAAAAATGGGTTTGAATTTATCTGTCCTTGGGCAGGGTTAGATACTGCCTTCAAAGCAGTGTATCATGGTAAGCCAGGAGGTTCAACTTTAGCTTTTCTAGCTGAGTATGATGCACTGGAAAAGATAGGACACGGTTGTGGTCATAACTTGATTGCTACTATGTCGGTCGGTGCAGCATTAGGCCTTAAAACCCAAATGCAGGATATAGTTGGAGATATTGTTATTATGGGTTGCCCAGGTGAAGAAGGCGGTAAAGGCAAAGTAATTATGTTAAATAATAATGGCTTTGATGGTATTGATTATGCTATGATGATTCATCCAGCGGATTACAATATGATTCAAAGGACTGGGTTAGCTGCTGTAGTAGTAGACGTGGAATTCATTGGACAGTCCGCTCATTCTAAGCAACCTTCTGATGGAATTAATGCGTTAACTGCTCTTATCCAAATGTTTAATGGTATTGATGCTAGGCGGCAATGCTGGTCAGATAAAACCCGCTGTAATGGTATAATTACTGATGGAGGGACAGCCTCTAACGTTGTACCAGACTATGCAGCAGGTAAATTTACTGTGAGAGCAAGCACAGTAGCTGAATTAGAAAAAGTAGTAGATGATATGGAAAATATTGCTAAGGCAGCAGAGCTTATGGTAGGGGCGAAGGTAAACTTTAAGCCAGGTTATATTTCCAGCGAAAGATATTGTAATTTGGCCATGGATGAGCGTTTAAAAGCTCATGTCAAAGATTTTGGTATTGAAATGCAGTATCCACCTAAAAATTTATCAGCAGGTTCTTCAGATTTTGGCAACGTTTCCATGAAGCTGCCAGGCATTCATGCTTATCTTTCCATTGCAGAACAAGGTGAGAAGATTAAGAACCATACTAAAGAGTTTACTGCCGCTGCGATAAGTAAGAAGGCTGATGATATAATTTTAATAGGCGCAAAGAGTTTAGCTATGACAGCTTACGATATTTTGACAGATACTGCTTTGCAAAAAGATATTTCTGCTGAATTTGCTAAAGTACCTAAACGTTAGCATTCATTACAAACAAGAAGGGTAAATAAAAAATGATTAAGTTTGAATTAGAAAAATATTTATCTGATTTAGAGTATTTGGTCAATATTGATAGTAATGCCAGTGATAAACAAGGTGTGGAAAAAATAGCAACTTTTTTCAAACAAAAATTTTCTAAAGACGGCTGGTTCATAAAAGAACATTCTGCTAGCCTATTGTTAGGGCCATGCGTGGAAATTAGTAATACCCAGGATGACCAATATGACTTGTTGCTTTTGGGACATATGGATACAGTATTTGAGGTAGGCACAGCAGCACAGCGACCTTTTAAGATTTTAGGGGGACGTGCTTATGGCCCAGGGGTTACAGACATGAAATCAGGAGATTTAATGGGAGCCTATGTTATTGAAGGCATGGCAAATCAGCAAATCTTGGCTCCGCTTAAAGTCTGTTTAGCTTTAAACCCTGAGGAAGAAAAAGGTTCTAAATTTGTTCGGAAATGGTTAGAAGATTTAGCTAGAAAAAGTAAGTATGTTATTGTCCTAGAACATGCTAGGGGCGCTAATGAACATGTACAAGAGCGTAAAGGTTTAGGACGCTATACTTTCAAATTTCAAGGCATTGCTGCTCATGCCGGTAATAATCCTGAATTAGGAAGAAGTGCCATCACGGAAATGGCGTACTGGATTGGCAAGCTGACTGATTTAACCGATTTGGCTGAAGGTTTTACTATAAATATTGGTACGGTGGCAGGAGGAGAGGCAGCAAACATTGTTGCTTCTGAAGCTAATATGGTAGTAGATTTGCGGTTGGTAAGGCTGGAACAGGAAAAAAATTTTAACGATTGTATAATAAGACTGAAAGAACATGCCAAAGCGAAAGAGGTAAAAATAGAGGTGAGTGGTGGCATTACTAGACCTCCAATGTTCGTGACGTTAAAAACGGAGAAATTTATGACTCTTGTTAATAATGTTAGCGAAAATTTGGCTATGCCTTGCAAGTGGTGTAAAGCCGGCGGTGGTAGCGATGGTAATTTCTCTGCTGCTTTGGGGATACCTACTATTGATGGTTTTGGCCCTCTCGGAGGCAGTGCTCATACAGACAAAGAGTATTTGGAAGTAGAAGCGATTGAGCCAGCTGCAAAATTGTTACTGGAAATCATAAAAACATTGCGTCAAAAACTCTACAACCTATAAGTAGCGAGATGATATTGCTTCTAAACAACAAGAAATTATTACGAAAAAAGAGAAAAAAATAAAATAGCCTATATTTACTAGATAAGAGTAAATATAGGCTATTTTGCCTTGAGAAAATACGTTCTATGGTATAACATAATGCTTAGCTGACTTTTAGCCAGTCACCTGTATTGGAGAGGCTTGTACAATTATATACATTTGTCGCTGTTCTAATGCATACGTAATAATTAGTACCATCTTGATAAACATCACCGGCTTGTGGAAGACTATCTTCCTTCCATACTGTTTGCCCATAAAGAGTGGTCATATTTGCGCTAGTTAAAATGTTATCCGTATCTACTTTAAAAGCATTATCCGGGTTTGCTGCCGCATATTCCGCTAAAGTAGGATTAGCACTAGCAACTTGAGCGGAAACATATTGATTATAACGTAGTAAATATATTCCCGTAGAATCCTTGTAGAGAGCAGTATCTGTATTTGCTCCGTAGCCACTAGCTGCTTGAGCCAAAAAACTAGCCCAACTACTTGTGGTTAAACTATCCGCCACGCCGCTGGAACCACCGCCTGAAGTCGATCCTGTATAGGTAAGATACCATTCCACCGGTTCTTTGGAACCTTCTCCACAAGTATATGTAGCCCTGCCGTTTGTAATTCCATAAGAAGTATCTAGTGCTGTAAATCTGCGTGGTGTGCCATCATTTTGAGTGATTAGCATATCACTGCTAGGAGGGACAGGAACTGCCGCTAATAAGGAGTTACCGGTGCCATAATTAACTAATTGGTCAATAGTTGTAGGCGCTTCGCCTGTTCTTGCTTCATACACATTATAAGCACTATCTATAGCTCGCAAGTCTGCGAGCAACTTGGCACCATTTGCCGATGCTCGAGAATCCAAGAAGCGGGGAATAGCAATACCAGCTAAAATGCCTAATATGGCAATAACAATGACCAATTCAATTAGTGTAAAACCACGTTGTTTTTTCATATATATGCCCTTCTTTAGGTAAACTAAAATAATAGTTTTATTAATAAATAAAATAATGTATCGATGAAGTTAATTTTACTATATTTTCTTTTGGTTTGCAACAAATAGAGGGCGGTATTAATGTGAAAAATGAATTGCCCATAATTTTCACCTCTAAAATGCGAATTAATGTTAGCTGATTTAGTTTAAATTTTACTGAAAATTAAGAAATATGATTTTTTATAAAAGTTTTTTTGTAAAAAGAAGGATTAAAAAAAAAAATGACGAATAATTACTTAAAAGATAATGGAAAGCATTCCATAATACGGAATATAAAGGCGGCTTAAAATATTATAGATAAATAATGGGAGGAGTGTTTGTATGCAGTATGATGTTATGCATTTCGAAGCTTTGGGAGCAGAATCAGATCACTTAAAGGAATTAACAGAAAAGGCACAAAAAGAGGGGAGGCTTCCAAAAGATTTACAGTATTTAATAACGCCTGATGACTTGCAGACTTATATGAAAAAACATCCTGAGTTACAGTTACCAGATATTATTACAACTAAAACTCACTCTATATTGCCGTCTGAGTATTTGAAAGGAACTAAGAAGAGTGTTATAAGTCGTAGTGCCGGATATGATCATTTCGAGGCATTATCAAGTGTTATAAACTTGACTTCTCTGCGAAACTATTGCGTAAATGCAGTGGCACAAACAGCTATGAAGTTTTTATATGCTACCGCTGGAATGTTAAATGAATATACCCAAAATACATGCACCTTTGAAAGAAATAAATCTACATCATTTATAGAGCTTGGCAAGAGTAAGGTTGCAACAGTATTTGGAGTTGGTAAAATAGGAAAACGGACATATGAATTGTTAGAAGCAAATGGGTTGACTGTGCAGGGAGTTGATTTGAGATATAAAGAGCTTGATGAGCAGTATGACCATGCAGTTAAATTTGTTTCTAAAGAAGATGCTATAAAGAATAGCGATATTATTATTAATACTATGAATTTAACCAAGAGCAAAGAAAGTAAATTATATAATGTGGGCTATTTTTCAGAAGATTATTTATTGCAAGCTCCCAAAAAGTTAATAATTATTAATGTAACAAGAGGAGAGATTGCACCGGAGGCTGGACTATTAAATCTGTATAAGCAAGGGAAAATATTAGGCCTTGGATTGGATGTATTTACTAATGAGGCGTTGTTCTCAGAGTGTATAAATGGTCATGAAGAGTTTAAAACACAAGATAATATTGCAGCTAAGGTTATACTTGATAACGCAATTAATCGCAGTGCTAATTTTTATGTCCAACCCCATCAAGGATTTAATTCTGATTTAGCAGCAATTGAAAAGGCTAAGGATGCTATAGAGCATCTTTGCGAATGGTATAAAAACGACAAAAAGAAATTTGATGAACAATTACCATATTACGAAATATAAAGCTATTATCTGCATGGCAAAATAAGGTGTTTTTTTGTTATGTAATCGCAATAACATAAACAACTTTTAGATTATATTTAGAGCGGGCAATATAGCTGGTTTGGAAAACAAAAACGTCAATATTTACTCATTCCCTTTGTTGGAGCGAGTAAGTGTTGGCGTTTTTATAGAATAAAAAATATAATTAATAATTAGCATATAAAACTTTGTTTAGGTGAAATAATATTACTGCTAAAACATTAAATAGAAAATGTGATAGAATTTAATTAATATTAAATTATGAATAGAAAAGGATAATGCTTTGAAAAATATACCAAATTCTCTGTCACTTCTTCGCATCGCACTATCAGTAATCCTATTATTTATAGATAATAGGTTTGTTTTTTTGACAATATATTTAATTTGTGGATTGAGTGATGCTTTAGATGGCTATATTGCTAGGAGATATAAACTTGAAAGTAATGTAGGAGCAAAATTAGATAGCCTAGCTGATTTTATCTTTTTTATTACTTCCTTAACTTGTATGATACATTCATACGGGTTAAGAATACCTGATGCAATAATTATAGGTGGAATTATTGTGGTAGGTATTCGGCTATTGAATTTTGGTATTACAAAGAGAAAATTTAACCAATTTGGCATTCTTCATACAACCGGAAATAAATTGAGTGGACTAACATTTTTTTTGGTGTGTCCATGGGCAATCGTGAGTGGTGATATGCCAATAGCTATCATAATAATTCCGCTTTTATCGGCCCTAGAGGAAACACTT
>Ga0183099_1001071_pt1 | contig 16713 bp, 15 predicted proteins | sample Biomet1_FD_127788 | JGI IMG/M metagenome (GOLD analysis project Ga0183099, IMG submission 127788) | Microbial communities from bioreactor (seeded with anoxic lake sediment) at LBNL, California, USA - Biofuel metagenome 1 | ecosystem: Engineered > Bioreactor > Anaerobic > Unclassified ... | reverse complement strand
TGTTGTCAATTTTGTTGAAATGATGATTTTGAGTTTTCATACTTTAACCCGTTCAGCAGATATGCTTGGCATTGAAGAGGAAGAATCGAAATTCGAGAAATGGCTGACCAAAAAATTCGGAAAAAGCCTAACTGCCGTAGCCTCTGTTGTCGGGTCTGTGCTCGGTATCGGTCTTTCAATTTTACTTTTCCTATATCTGCCGTCCCTCATTTCCGATCTTACAATTGGAAAAACAGCTGATATAAAAATTTTGAAGAGTTTAGTGGAGGGTGTCACAAAAATGGCAATCTTCATCGCTTATGTTGGGCTTGTCGGATTGATTCCCGATATGAAGCGAACCTTTCAATACCATGGTGCGGAACACAAATCCATTTTCTGTCACGAATCCGAGGTTGAACTTACCCCCAAAAACGTAAAAAAGTTTTCCCGTTTTCATCCCCGTTGCGGCACCAGTTTTCTTGTGGTTATGATGGTAATCGGAATTCTTGTTTCTGTATTTTATATTAATTTCCCCCGCCCTCTTCGTGTTGCAACAAAACTGATAACCTTACCGTTAATTGTTGCACTCGGATATGAGTTTATTCGTTATGCCGGAAAACACAATAATTTACTGGTTCGCATTCTTTCTGCACCGGGGCTCTGGGTACAACGACTCACAACCAAAGAACCTGACGAAAAACAAATTGAAGTTGCAATCCGATCTTTAAAAGCGGCACTCCCTGACATTTACCCTGAAATTATAGAAGAATTACAGAAAAACGACAACAATGAACTGACAGATACAACATCGGAGGGACAATAACTGTCATATGACATACAGCGAATTTAAGGCATATGCAAAAACATATCTTGTAGGCAACGATGAGCATACTCTGTCTTTTGAAGCAGATACACTATTGCTGCATTTTGCAGGATTTAATAAATCAGAACTTCTATCAAGACGCTGTGAACAGATTCCGATCGAAATTCTCGACAATCTACTCTCGGCGGTCAGACGGCGCAGTGACGGTGAGCCGTTGCAATATATCATTGGTGAGTGGGAATTTTTCGGTCTGCGTATGTTTTGCGGAGACGGTTGTTTAATCCCCCGCCCCGAAACCGAAATGCTTGCAGAAATTGCAATCAAATTAATCCCGCAAGGTGGACATTTTCTTGATCTTTGCACTGGAAGCGGATGCATTTCCATCGCCATTCTGAATAACCGAAAGGATGTTACGGGCACGGCAGTGGATATCTCTAAAAAAGCTCTGAGCTATGCGAGAAAAAATGCAGCTTATCATGATGTTTCAAACAGGCTTGAAATTATTGAAGCCGATGTTTTTCATTTTGAACCGTTTAATATTCCGAATGTAATTGTTTCAAACCCCCCTTATATCAAATCGGTGGACATTCCGAAATTGGAAAAAGAACTCTATTACGAGCCGATTGAAGCACTTGATGGTGGACACGACGGACTTGATTTTTATAAAGTCATTACGCAAAAGTATAACAAATATCTGCATGTAAACTCCTATCTGCTGTTTGAAGTCGGATATGATATTTCCGATGAAGTTGCCGCAATTATGCGATATCATAAACTTCAAACAAATCAATTAAAAGACCTGTCGGGTATTGATCGGGTTTGTATCGGAAAAAAGAATGATTTTTGATCAAACCGCTGCGTTTCCGTCGTTCTATCATTTGTTGTTGTAATAGAATCGAAGGAACTTTACAATTCTTGCAATGGAAAATTCCGACATCCTTCCGATGATTCATTTTTTCCGCAGAAGCGCCCCCAAGGATTCAATCCTCGGGGGCACTTCCTGTTTTAAAACTTATTTTTCTTCAAATACGATATAATCAACAGAGAATGTTCCTGCCGCATCATATGGATCAAACCGAATTTGTTTCAACGTGCCAGTCCAAGTTGCATTGTCATAACAGTTAAATGTGAATTCTACCACTTTATCGCTTGAATTTGCACCAAGTGTTGTAGTAGAGCTGATACATTTTGTAGCGGTCCATGTATCATCTGCCACAGTGGTAAAGAATAAATTCGGCTTTGAAGTCGCAATGCTTCCGGAACTTGACCATTTCATTCCAACTCTTATCACCTGATACTTGCTCAGATCCATCGCACTGACTGGGATATAAACAATCGGATCATATCTGCCACCTGATTGTACTTTTGCTGTTGCATTCAAAAAACCGTCTTTTACAGCAGCTCCATCTTCGCAGTTGCCTAATGAGAATTTGCCTAACTGCCCGTCAGAAAAATCATAATTGATTGCGGTAGCTTTTACCCGCTCCGCTCTTTGTGCTGCTGCTTGTTTTGCTTCTTCTGCCTTCTTTGCTTCTTCTTCTTTTGCTTTCTCATCAGCTATTTTCTTTGCTTCAATTTCTTCCGCAGAAAGCTTCCTTTGTCTGCTTGATTTCAATGCAACTCTTGTAATAATTGTTGCCACTTCTTTGCGGGTGATATTTGCATTCGGATTGTAATTTCCTGCATCGTCCACACCTGTGATAATGCCTGAATTATATAGTTTTAGAATGGAATTGAAATTAACATTTGTGCTTGCAATGTCAGGAATCGATTTGAATTGATTGATTGCTGTGTAATAATCATCGGGAAGCGCTTTTGCAAAAAGAACGCCCATATCTGCTCTTGTAATCGGAGCGGTATAATCGGAGAACTGACCGCTTGTGATAATGCCTGCTTTTACAGCTGCATCAACATATGCCTGATACCAAGGGTCAGTGGTTGCCAGTTTTCCGGTTCTGCCATTATAAATTTCGTTTACGCGTGTCGCAAGTGTAATTGCTTCCGCAACGGTTACTTGACCGTCCGGTTCAAATGTTTTTTCGGATTTTCCGTTCATAAGACCGATTTTATAAGCGGTTGATACACTTGCATAATACCATGCACTATAACTGATGTCGCTGAATGTGGTGGGTGAAAACTTATTTGTTTCGGGGAAATAATTCTTTTCAGCAGGTGTAGTGGGTGTTGTTGTGGTAGTAGATGTAGTTGCTCCTGCCGGTGCTTCCTTCAAAAGCTTGATGGAATCGATTGAAAAAGAACCATCGTCATCAAAGGGATCGATGCGGAACCCTTTAATCGTACCGGTCCATTCTGCGTTTGCTCCCATATTGAAGGCATAATCAACAAATTTTCCGTCACTTGATTTCTTTACTGCAACGCTGATTGCTCTTTTTTCATCAAGGCCGAGATCGTTTGCTTTGAAATATACTTTGATTACGCTGCTATCCTTTGTTTTCATTTCATGCTTCATGCTTACCTGTATATATTTATATACCGAAGCATCCACTATTGTATTAGAAATTGAAATTGCGGGGTCATAACTTTGAAAATCTTTGGAGGAATTTGGTTTTGCGGTTCCGTTTAGGTAGCCGCCTGCGACCGTACCTTCGGCGTTTCCAAACGTCCAACCCTCAAGATCCCCTGCAGTATTGAACTCCCAGACTGTTTTCTGGTCTTCTGCCGATATAAACAATTGTACAGAGAGAATCATGAGCATTGCCAACGCGAAAGACAAAATTCGTTTCATATCTATTCTCCTTAAAAAAATATTTTTCCGCTACATTCTTCGTTAATTTTTCTGTAACGGAACTATTTTTATAATACCATATAGTTCAAATAATGTAAAGATATTTTCACAACATTCAATATGATTTGTCATATTGCACTATTGTTTTAGTGCACATTGCACAATTATAATGGATGATTTTTACTTTACAGTTGCATGTTTTCCGCAATTAAATTTCAAAACATAGCAGAAGGAATTTCAATTGACGTTTCTGCTGTCAAAAATGCAAAAAACGATAAAAATTACTTACGAAACCATACGTGATATTGAATTCTCTTCGCTTTCCGTCTATCCGCACCATTCTTATTTAAAGTTCATATTATATACTAAACAAATAATAGTGCGGAATGTGACTGTTTCTACACATTTTCACAATTTTAATACTATTTTATGCGAAGAATTGAAAGGAATGATATATTTTTTATGAACAGAGATATAAAAATTGGGACAATAGGAGGGGATTTAAGACAACTTGTCTGTGCAAAAGCACTTGCAGAAAAAGGATATGAAAGTGCAGTATTTGGATTTAATAATTATAAAGGCTCTTTTGGAGAAACCACCCGCTGTATTACAGCTGAAGATGCGGTGAGCGGTTCGGATGCAATTATCCTTCCGCTTCCCGTCAGTACAAACGGTAATTCTTTGAATACGCCTTTTTTAAATGTTGATATATCACTGGAATCATTGTTTTCGCTGATGAAAAAAGACCAACTTGTTTTAGCGGGTCATATCTGTGAAAAAACCAAATATCTGGCGGAAAAGAACGAAATAAATCTGATTGATTATTACGAAAGGGAAGAACTGCAGATATTAAACGCAATCCCTACTGCATTAGCGGTATCGCCATTGTTTTTTCGAACAATACCGCATATTTTTATACTATACATTCAATGTGTTTCATATAGTATACGAAGGAGGTGAGGTTGATGGTCATCAGTAACCTGCAAAAACAACAGTTTACCGAAGCAGTAAAACGCGGAGTGATCAAAGATCTTTACCGCAATGGAAAAATCACAGAGGAGCAATTTATCTGGCTGATGAAGTTACATACCCAATCTGCATAAACAAGCAAGGCGAACCAAAAAGAAAGGAGGAAACAAAATGCAACTCAGGGTATGTGCTTATTGCAGGGTTTCAACCGATAAAGACGACCAGTTGAATTCCTTGCAGAATCAAAAGGATTTTTTTGAAAGCTATATCAGAAATCACGAAAACTGGGAGCTTGTACATATCTGGGTCGACGAGGGCATCAGTGGCACTTCCACCAAAAAGCGTGTATCATTTAATCAAATGATCGAGGAATGTAAAAAGCGGAATGTAGATTTGGTGTTGACCAAAGAAGTTTCCCGATTTGCCAGAAATACTGTTGATACCCTTGAATATACCCGGTTGTTAAAGAGATATCAGGTAGGCGTTTTGTTTATTAACGACAACATTGATACAAGAGAAAATGACGGAGAATTCAGATTATCAATTATGGCATCCGTTGCACAGGAGGAATCCCGAAAAACGTCCGAACGTGTAAAATGGGGACAAAAACGCTCAATGGAAAAAGGACGGGTGTTCGGCAATGATACAACCTTCGGATTCATCACCAAAAACGGAACACTTTCCATCAATGTGGAAGAGGCAAAAACGGTTCAATTGATCTATCATAAATTTTTGAATGAAGGCAAAGGAACCCACGTGATTGCCCGTGAACTCTACGAAGCCGGGATCAATCCGCCAAAAACAACTTCCGGAAAATGGAGCAATATCATGATTTTGAGAATACTTCGCAATGAAAAGCACTGCGGGGATCTGATTCAAAAGAAGCACATCACTACTGATTATTTAACCCATAAAAAAATTCCAAACAATGGAATTGAAGATAAAATCCGCATCAACAACCACCATGAAGCAATCATTGACCGTGAAATGTGGGAACAAACACAGGCAGAATTAAAAAAGAGGAGTTCCGCTCTTCAAGAAAAATTGAAATACTCCAATCGATATTGGTGTTCGGGAAAAATCATCTGTGGCAATTGCGGCAGCCGTTTTGTTCAGAGGAAAAACAAAAATTATAGCACCTGGTCCTGTCACAACAAAGCGCATTACGGAAAATGGAAACGTAACCATCAGGGGGATGAGGTTGGTTGTAATATGCATATGCTGAACAACAAAGTGCTACTGACTTGCGTCAGACATGTATTGGAACAATTGGATACCAATACTGAAGAAATCACAAAAGAGTTAATTGCAGCGTTATCCGCTTCGACGGGTTTTGACTCTCGTGAAAATGCAATTGGTAAAATGAAGCAGCAGCTAAATGAGATTGCAAAAAAGAAAGCCAAACTTCTTGATGCATATTTTTCAGAGCGAATCACAGATGACGATCTGTCTTTGATGAAAGAAAAATACGAAAAAGAACGATTACATATTGTAACATCAATCGAACAAACCGAACGTCAAACGAAAATCATGGAACACCAAAAGCAACAACTGTCAGAACTCTCTCCTCTCATTAAAAACACTGTGCTTGATTCTGAGGATGTCTATGGTGAAACGATTGAAAAAATAACGGTTTATGATGACTGTATCACTGCAAAACCTTTTTTCCTACCGTTCCAGTTTAAACTTACCTATTCAACAAGCGGCTATAATGAAAACTATACGACAAGGATAACAAGCTGTGAAATGGAAGCTATCGGATGACTGATCTTGAGTTTTTTCCTGCTCCATCAGTCGTTTAAAGAAGCTTGACGAGACGTTGTCGCAAAAATACACGAACAAAAATAACCCTCCGCATTTTTGCACACCTGCATCAATACGGAGGGGAAATTATTTTATTTATGGAGGAAAGGAATAGTTGTTCCTGTTAATTGATCAATGTCTGTTGATCAATCGTCTGCATGACAATGTCTTGTTGGACATCCGGTTTCCCCTGTTCCTACAACTACACCGGGAAAAAACCGTACACAAGCCCGTTCTTGATTGGAGGGCTGACGGCAAACGACTCTGTCTGATCGATCAGCACAGGAATGATTGCAATCTTCATGATGTCTTCTTCTGCAGAATAATCTTTTTAAGCAACACATAGCAGAATCTCCTTTTCAGACTTATATTTTGGGAAGCTAACCCGCATCTGCGATTGCTCCCACTATCATTTTATGCCGCAAATATCAATAGGTTACAATTTTCATATCTAACAAAAAAGTCCGAACACCAACCATATGACTCTAACAGTCTCCGGCAGATGTCCGAACAGTTTGACGGGATCCTTTTTGACAAACAGATCTTTTGTCATTATCATCCTATGCGTTTTTTTGTGGAAACATTCCAAATGAGTTAATTTTCCGTCAAATACGACTGAATCCGTTTAACATCAAACAAAGAAATCTCATATACTGCAAGTAAAAGTGATAAATGGGAGTGATTCATATGACAACTAAGCCGCCGATTTTAAAAGCGGGTGATACATTTGGCATTGTCACACTGGGAAGTCCCCCGGATGCCGGTGTCGTAAAAGCTCGAATTGCTTATTTAGAAAGCCTTGGTTTTCGTGTTGTGTTGGGGGATTCCGTCTATGCAAGAGACGGTTTTTTGGCGGGAACCGATCAGAAACGGGCAGATGATTTGATGAAAATGTACCGAAATCCCATCGTAAAGGCAATTTTGCCGACAAGAGGCGGTGTAGGGGTTCAGGGAATTTTACCGTACCTTGATTACACCTATATTGCTGAAAATTCAAAAATTATATCCGGATATAGCGACATTACGATTTTACTTAATATCCTCTACCAATTTTCAAACCAAATTACATTTCACAGCTTAATGCTGATTGACTTTCGGAACAGCACTCCAGCTTATAACTTTAATCAATATTTTGCAGCCACATCAACAATGGTTTCGCCCCGGAAAATTTCAAATCCGCCTGGGATGCCAACAGTAAGTAAGGTAAAGGGAAATGTGACCGGACCGCTTGTCGGCGGCAACATCACATCCTTTCTTGGATCGCTTGGAACCCCTTATGAAATTGATACCAAAGGAAAAATCTTTTTCATTGAGGAAACACATGAACCCGTCAATACGGTATATCGATATTTGAGTCATCTGAAGTCAGCAGGCAAATTTCAAGACTGCATCGGCATTGTCATGGGAGAATGTTCCGGCTGTACGGATGAATATGACAAATCTTATCAAAGTTTGATTGATGAAGTCATGGTGCCACTGGGAAAACCTTTGATGACAAATCTCGCATCGGGACACGGTGTCTATAAAGCAACCCTACCGATTGGCGCAATGCTCAACCTGAATACAGATGAGAATACACTGACCTTGCTTGAGTCGACGGTGCGCTGACCATACTATATTTTCATTTTTTGTTTTTTCGATTGAATTCTTTTCGATACTATGATATAATATGAAAAAGAAACCTTTATGAAATTGCATATCAGATTTCTTTCAATTTGTCTGGGATGGCGAAACAAAGCACAGATACCTTCAAATGTATGATAAAAAATTGTAGAATATAAAAACGAGAGTTCACTTTATCTTTTAAAATAACGGAAAACAAAAATGGAGGAATGAATATGTTAAATCAAGAAGTCGCGATCTTAATCAACGAGCAAATCAACAAAGAGTTTTATTCATCCTATCTTTACCTGGATATGGCAGGCTATTATGCAGTCGAAAATCTCAAGGGCTTTGAAAATTGGTTTTTCGTTCAGGCACAGGAAGAAAGAGATCACGCATTGCTGTTTAGAACCTATCTTTTAAACAATGACCAATCGGTAACATTGCCCGCTATCGCAGCACCTGCAACCAATTTCAAAGAATTCAGCGAGCCTCTTGCCTTGACTTTAGCACACGAACAAACAGTAACGGCTTCCATCAACAACATTTATGCAGTTGCGCTCAAAACGCAGGATTTCCGTACGATGCAATTTTTAGACTGGTTTATAAAAGAGCAGGGCGAAGAAGAAAAAAATTCAACCGAATTAATCAAAAAATATGATCTGTTCGGAAAAGATTCCAAAGGATTATATATGCTTGATCAAGAACTCGGTGCCCGTATTTATGCACCACCGACCTTGGTGATATAACAAAAAACGATCTCCAGATAAAATAATCTTGTACAATTTAAGAAGCAGAAATATGATGAATCAATCTCATATTCCTGCTTCTTTTTTATTAATTTTTATTCGTCAGTTTCTTCAAACTGGTCTTTTCCTACTCCACAAACTGGGCATGTGAACTCTTCCGGCAATTCGCCAAAAGGAACATCTCCATCGTATTCGTATCCGCAGACAGAACAAACATACTTTTTCATGGCAACTCTCCTTCCGTTTTTATAATATGACAACGGAATCATCAAATTTTTTCAAAGTCAATCGCTCCGTGTTTACATATTGGGCAAATATAATCGGGTGGCAACGGCTCCCCCTCATAGATATATCCACAGATTTTACAACGATAGCCCTTTTTATCTTGATTCACCGGTTTTGGTTTAATGCTGCTGTAATAATAACTGTAAGTTACCGATTCCTTGCTCGATAATAATTTGGCATCTCTGATTTCCGCCTGAAACATCGTGTGTGTATTAAAATCAATGGTATTGACTACCTTACAGCTGAAATACGCATTTGTATTCTGTGTTAAATATAAAATGCCGTTTTCGCTTCGTTCGACCGTTTTGTCGTCTTGAAATTTATTGACTGTACGTCCCGATTGAAACCCAAACTGACGAAACACTTCAAATGGTGTTTCTGTTGTAAGTGCTGAAACATTAAACTGTTTTGCATTCATAATCATGTCATGCGTTAAATTCTGTTTGCTTACTGCAATAACTGATAACAACGGATCCCCAGTACTTGTCACCTGCATAAACGTATTGATGATACACCCATTGTCATAATTCGCATCATTCGCAGTTAAAACGTAAAGCCCGTATCCGACTTTATATAGTGCATTGCTGTCCATATGCCACTCCTCTTCCCATTATGAATTTGATCAGTCTTGTATCTGTGATTGGAATATTGTTAAAAAAGTAAAAATTCTTTATACCGATTTTCCGCTTGCTTTTGTGCTTCCTGACGGTTTTCATTGATACTGTCGAAATTTTTGACCAAAACAGTTACAACATTACCGTCAATCTCATTTCGTTTCGACATGTTGATTAAAATTTCCACCGCTTTCTCATCTGTCATCCCTTTCCGATACGGACGATCTTCTGTAATGGCGGTAAAGATATCAGCAACTGCCATAATTCTTGATCCCAAAGAAATAACATCACCCTTCAAATGAAACGGATATCCATTGCCGTTCAATTTTTCATGGTGATAGGCGGCCCATCTTTTAATGATTTCAAACTGCGGAATTTCTTCAAGCAGATGATAGGTATAATAGGTATGTGCGCGAACTTGTTCAAATTCTTTCTCTGTAAGCTTTCCGCCCTTTTCCAGAATATTGCTGTCAACCGCAAGCTTTCCCAAATCGTGTAAGTAACCGGAAATCAGCATGAGCTTTTGCTCATACGGAGAAAACGAAAGAAGTTTTGCAAGCAAAACCGCTGTTTTTGCAACTCCTGCAGAATGACGTGCAGTAAAGCTGCTTCTGAAGTCAATGATATTGGAAAAGACAAATGCAATATCAATTACTTCATCCAAATCCAACGCAATCATATCCATCATTCCAATTTCGGGAATCCTCGAAATTGGGGTAGTGTACGTTAAATCAAGCCATATATATTCCTTTTTGCCCAACTTGTTAAAAGCTTCAACAAGATTCGGTTCATACAAGGTATTTTTTCCATCCATAATTTCCTTTAACAGCCCAGGGAGTTGTGATAATACAGGTTTTGCTTTTTGAAGTTTGGCACAGGCGCGGTCTGCTAAATGGATGATGTGACTCTCTATCGGAACTGTCTCACCTTTATATTCACATCCCGCTCCATCCTTCCACGGAAGATGATGAAACTTAATAATATTGGCGACATCCCGTAACGGTTTAAAATTATGTAGAATTCTTGCTCCACGAAACGCATGATGATTGACATGAATGGGTTCGCTTTCCATGATTTCCAGTCGTTCAATATTTGATATTGCCCCGATGTCATGAATCAATGAGGCAAAAACAATATCTCTGCACTTGACAGAGGAAAACCCCAACTGTTCCGCCAACCGGTAGGAAAGGTAAGCAACCTGCTGATGATGGTTATGAATTTTAGGAGATACCAGATCAAGCGCATCAGAGAGACAACAAATGAATTGATAAAGATCGATTCTGATTTTTTCCACAGGATTCTCCTTGTTTTCTGTCCACTGCATCTTTTTAATTCAAACAGATTATGACAGTTTTTGAGGGTTACTCAAAATATGAAGAAACACAGTTACAATCTCTGGGTCAAATTGTTTACCAGAATTTTTTACCAACTCCTCAACTGCTTCGTGTTCCGCCATTGTTTTTTTATAGACTCTGCCCGTTGTCATTACTTCATATGCTTCTGCCACTGATATGATTCTTGACAGCAAGGGAATGTGTTTGGCTTTTAATTTTCGCGGATACCCCGTTCCGTCCCATCTTTCATGATGGCAAAGAACATATTCTGCAAGAGAAGAATATTCCTCGACCGATTTTAATATTTGATAGCCGGACTCAGCATGCCGGGTAATTTGTTCCCATTCGTTATCATTCAGTTCGTCCGGCTTATTTAAAATCACTTCAGGAACCATAATTTTTCCGATGTCGTGCAGATACCCCGCTAATTCAAGGACTTTTAGCTCCTCCGCTGATAAATCGAGTTCAAGTCCGATATAACGGCAAAGCTTACTGACCCTTTCGAAATGATTCTGTTCTTTTTCATATTTTTGATTCAAGGTGTCAACAATCAACTGAAGTGTTTGATTGCGCATTGCTTTGCTTGTTTTGATTTTATTTTTATACATGTTGGTTTCGGCTGCTTTTACAATGTCGTTGATATCCTGTACGCAATCTGTCTTGCAATCATACCCAACCGCTATGGAAATAATAACAGAATTTATTGTTTGTTCTCCGGAACGATTGATGATTCTTTTGCTAATCATATTCGATTGCAACTGATCTGTCCTTGGGAGAATCACCGTAAATTCATCTCCGCCGGTTCTTGCCACAATTCCATTCGCTCCGCATTCCGCTTGTATCATTTCAGCTACCTTTTTCAAAAGAACATCGCCCATTTCATGCCCAAACGCATCATTTGTCAACTTAAGTCCGTTCACATCAAGCATTAAAACAGAGATTGGTAGATTTTTTTCAACATCCAGACGCAGCAATTCTTCTTCAAAAAAGCGTCTATTATATAATCCTGTAAGGTAATCATGATAACTTAAATATTCAATTTCATTTCTGATTTTCTTCTTTTCCGTCACATCTCTGAAAACCAAAACAACGCCTTGTATTTCACCCTGTTTGTCTTTAATCGGCGCCGCACTGTCTTCGATGGATATTTCTGTTTTGTCTTTTTTGATCAATGCCGTGTGATTGGCAAGCTCAACAATTTCCCCGGTCTTCAAAACCTCCGCAATCGGATTTTCGGCTTTTTCACGGGATTGTTCATGAATAATCATAAATATTTTTTCAAAAGATGCTCCGATTGCCATATCGTAGGACCAACCGGTGAGCTTTTCAGCAACATGATTTAAAAATATCACCTTTTGGTTGATATCCACCGAAATGACACCGTCTCCAATGGACAGCAAGGTTGTCTTTAATTTTTCCTTTTCAATATAAAGGGCTTCTTCCATCAAGTGGCGTTGTGTAATGTCTCTTGCTGCCGCATAAATCAATTTACCATACGGATGAGAACGCCATTCAATATATTTATAGGTTCCGTCAAAACATTGATAACGATTTACAAAATTAAGCACCTGTTTTTTCTGCGCTAATTGCGACATCGCCATCAACGTCGACTCGACATCATCCGGGTGAATAAAATCAAGAAATTTCTTCTTTTGTAAATAATCCCGAGAATAGCCTAATATATGTTCCCAAGATTTATTCACCTTCACAAAATTTCCGTCAACATCGGCAATACACAAAAGATCCAAATTGACCGAAAAGAATCGATCCAATTCCTTTGTCTTTTCAATGAGTTCCTGTTCAGCGTGTTTTTGTTCTGTAATGTCGCTGATGTTGATGATAAATTTGTTTTTTCCATCTATTGCAATCCATACAATATCTGCCTGAAACCATCGTTCGTCTGGTTCCAACGGACATAAGTAAACGATCTTTTCTTTTTCTTTTGAATTTTTCGCTTTATTAAAAACTTCAATAAATCGGTTTGCCATTTCCTCTGGAAAAATATCGCTTAACGCTTTCCCGATCATTTCATGTTTAGGATAGAATAAAATATTGTTATGCGGCACAAGTGTATTTTCAAAAATATAAGACTCATTGAGTTCAAAAACAGCATCATTCAGTGCGGTAAGGAGTATTTTATGCTCATTTAACTCGAGTGTTTCTTTCGTAATATCGGTAAAGTAGGTAATAAAATGAAATTTTTCCGGCGAAATGATATTAATCCGATACCATTTATGAAAAGGTTCCGAATATTGTTCAAATTCCATTTTCCCGCCTTCGATTGCAATTTTTCCGTATTCTTTTATCCAGTTAAACCCATCATTGCGTATATCGGGGACAATTTCGCATATTTTTCTACCGATAATATCGTTCCGATTTAATCCGGTAAATCGTTCAAATGCAGAGTTTACCTCAATAAATTCGTAATCAACGGGTGTTCCGTCCTCATCACAAATTATCTTGTGGAATGCATATCCAACAGGCAGTTCTTCGATTAACTTTTTATAAAATTCACATTCCATATTTGATATCCTCTCTTGCCGGATATTGCAGATTCATGTCTTTGTAAAAGATTCTTTCTGTCCTAATCTCTGCAAATAAAGTGTAATATAAATTATTATACTTTATTTTAATGAATATTTCAAATATTTTTTTTTATCAATTCTATCAATCTTGCTGTGTTTCCTTCAAAAACACGATAATATTTCAGAGATCTCATTCTCTGCTACTTTCTTTTTGTTTTTCCCATAAATTGCGGTAAGAATGTTCTGACGAACGGTCATATTGGGAAAAAGCGCATAATTTTGAAATAAAAGCCCTGTTTCTCGTTTTTGTGGGGGCAAATTAATAAACATTCTGACCCTTGATTATCCATTTGGAACATTTACCGCACTCATCATCGGTATTTGCTTTTATAAAAGTGGAAATATTCGCAGCCTCACCTTATTCCCGGAGAATTCGTCGATGTGAAAACAAAAAATCACGGAATCATCAATGTAAAAACAGGGTTTTCCCTTTTTGGAGACGGAGAACCCTTCTCTATCGAGCCGTCCTATCCAATTCCGCTCGAAACTCCAATCGGTGTAATCCATGCGTAATTCGACAAAGAGAGAAGAATCCTTCGTGTCACCTTTTCCGGCGATCAAATTTTTGTTACTGAAAAAGAAAAAGAAATTAAGATATTAACCTCAGTTCAAAAACACTTAACCGGAATCAGCATAAACGGGGCTGCAACAGAAACTAATATTCTGACAATCCCATTGACCATTGAATTTTTGTACGAGGAAAAATAGTTCGAATTACAAGTGTAGAAAGTTCGGTATATTCACTTGACACGTGCAACTTTCAAATTTTTCATGGTGAATTCGAAAAGGATGGATGTACTCCGGAAAAGTGTGACAGATGTAACCTGTGCAGCCATTAATTTGATACCATTTCTATTGAAAAAAATATAACAGATACAAAGGGGTGGCTTTGAGCCACCTCTTTCCCTTTGTTGATGTATTTTTTCAAAATATATCCTATAAAAATCCATGACAATATCGCTAACACAGTCCCTACTGCAGAAGGCGCACTTGCAATTGCCATTAACGAAACCCCCTTTACAATACATAATGCAAATTGTTTGGTTTTGGGGTATGGTAGGGTTGGTAAAGTGTTGTGCCATTCTCTTTCCATGCTCGGCGCAACTGTTTCAGCTGCAGCAAGAAAATTCTCGGATTTTGCGTGGATCAAAGCAAACGGATATACGCCGATTCATATAGATGACATCGCAAACCTTGCACCGAAATGTGATATTATCTTCAATACCATCCCCAAATTGGTTCTCGGCAAAGAACTGCTTCATAAGATTGAAAATCGAACCCTGATTATCGATCTTGCTTCCAAACCCGGCGGGGTGGATTTCGACACTGCAAAAGAACTCGGTTTAAACGTAATCTGGGCATTATCCCTACCGGGAAAAACCGCACCGCTTACTTCGGGCAGAATCATCAGTGAAAGTATTTTAAATATACTGACAGAAAAGGGTGTGGTGTAGAATGCTCGGATATGCAATGTGCGGATCTTTTTGCAATTTAAAAGCCGCAATCAACCAACTTCGCATTCTCTCTCAAAGTGGAGAAGATATTCTACCGATTATGTCGCAAAATGCATATGATACAGATACGAAATTCGGAAATGCAAAGGATTTTATTGATGAGGTTGAAACCATCTGCGGTAAAAAGATTATTAAAGAAATTCGTGAGGCAGAACCGATTGGCCCTCAAATTTATCTCGACTGTCTTTGTATTGCCCCCTGTACGGGAAACACACTTGCAAAGCTTTCACACGGAATCTGTGATACCTCCGTCACGATGGCCGCAAAAGCACATTTGAGAAACGAACGCCCCCTTGTGCTTGCACTTGCTTCAAATGATGTTTTATCCTTGAATGCACCAAGCCTTGCAATTATGTTGCAACGGAAAAATGTATATATCGTTCCAATTGGTCAAGATGATGCCGTAAAAAAGCCAAGAAGTGCTGTTTGCCGCTTTGAATTGATTGGAGAAACGATAAAGGAAGCAAGACAGGGCAAACAAATTCAGCCGATTTTATGGTGTGATGGGTTTTGTTATTAAGTTACGTGATAAAAAGGGACGGTTTTTGCCGTCCCTCATTTTTTTGCAATAATCAAAACAGCCATAACCTCGTGTTATACTACCACGTTTCAGCCTTTTCTATATTATTAAATTTCTTTAAAATAAAATAAATAATAAATATATGTACTTAAATTTATAATTGATATTACAAATTTGCCTTGACTTGAAAGAAAAAAACGAATATAATATTAAGGTATATTAAATACTAAAATGGAATAGAATATAATTTTTTCAAAGCAGGGGGAAGCGAAATATGTCTATATCAAATCAAGATAAATTTTCAAAGGAAGGATTGACCTTTGACGACGTTCTTTTGGTACCGGGAAAAAGCGAAGTGTTGCCCTATCAGATTGATCTTGCAACAAGGCTCACCAAAAAGATTTCACTCAAAATTCCGCTCATGACCGCAGCGATGGATACTGTAACAGAATCCCGTATGGCAATCGCAATTGCACGGGAAGGCGGAATCGGCGTGATACATAAGAACATGCCGTTAGAACGGCAGATTGATGAAGTTTTAAAGGTAAAAAGAAGCGAATACGGTGTCATTTTCAACCCGTTTTATCTTTCCCCCGATCATTATGTTTATGAAGCAGATGAATTAATGGGCAAATACCGCATTTCCGGCGTTCCGATTTGCGCAAACAATAAGCTTGTTGGTATCATTACAAACCGTGATATGCGCTTTTTAAAGGATTTCAATGTAAAAATTTCCGAGGTCATGACAAAGGAAGGGCTTGTTACCGCACCAAAGGGAACAACCTTGAAAGAAGCGGAAATCATTCTCAGTAAACATAAAATTGAAAAACTTCCATTGGTGGACGAAGAAGGCGCTTTATGTGGACTCATTACCATCAAGGATATTGAAAAAGCAGAACGTTATCCCAACTCGGCAAAGGACAAAGACGGAAGATTGCTTTGCGCTGCCGCAATCGGTGTTACGAACGATGTGATGAATCGAGTTGAAGTATTATTAAATGCAGGTGCTGATGCTTTGGTTCTCGATTCCGCACACGGACATCAAAGAAACATCATCGACTGTGTTTATAAAATCAAATCCGCTTTTCCGGACTGTCAATTGATTGCTGGCAATATCGCAACCGCAGATGCAGCACACGAACTGATTTCCTGCGGTGCTGATGCGGTAAAAGTCGGAATCGGACCTGGTT
>Ga0183099_1001070_pt1 | contig 16718 bp, 14 predicted proteins | sample Biomet1_FD_127788 | JGI IMG/M metagenome (GOLD analysis project Ga0183099, IMG submission 127788) | Microbial communities from bioreactor (seeded with anoxic lake sediment) at LBNL, California, USA - Biofuel metagenome 1 | ecosystem: Engineered > Bioreactor > Anaerobic > Unclassified ... | reverse complement strand
ATGATGTCGTCCCGGGCGCCGATGGTCTCGGACACCTTGGCGGTGCCGGAGCGGATGAGGTCCTGCGCATTTCCGACCCACACGCCCGTGCCGTGAGAAAATCCGGAAAGGCGCACCAGCATGTCGAACTTGTCCGGCTGCGTGTCCACCAGCATCTGACGGGTGAAGGGCGTTCCGAATTCGGGCACGCCGATGGAGCCGGTCTGTCCGATAACGGGGTCGTCGTCCGGCAGGCCCAACGCCTTAGGGGACTTGAAAATGCTCATGGTCTCGGGGTCGTCCATACGGATCTTCGTCGCGTCCGTCCCCGTCAGGTCTTCCAGCATACGGATCATGGTGGGGTTATCATGCCCCAGCTCGTCCAGCTTCAGGAGGTAGTCCTCCATGAAGTGGTACTCGAGGTGGGTCGTAACGATGCCGCTGTCCGGGTCGTCCGCCGGGTGCTGGACAGGGCAGAAATCCGTCACATCCATATCCTGCGGAATGATGACGAGGCCGCCGGGGTGCTGACCGGTGGTGCGTTTAACCCCCACAAGCCCCATCGCAAGCCGGTTTTTCTCGGCGGAATTGGCCGTAAGACCATGCTCCTCCAAATATTTGAGCACATACCCGTAAGCGGTCTTGTCGGCGATGGTGCCGACGGTGCCGGCCTTAAAAACGTGGTCGGCGCCGAACAGGGTCTTGGTGTACTCATGGGCGTTCGCCTGATATTCCCCGGAGAAGTTCAGGTCAATATCCGGCACCTTGTCGCCCTTGATGCCCAAGAACGTCGCAAACGGGATGTCAAAGCCCTCTTTGGACATAGGGATGCCGCAGTGCGGGCAATTTTTTTCGGGCATGTCCGCGCCGCAGCCGAAGCCCTTTCCCGATTCGAAGTCCGTGTAGTAACATTTCTTGCACAGATAATGAGCCGGCAGGCTGTTGACCTCCGTGATGCCGGACAGGTACGCTACAAGGCTTGACCCGACGCTGCCCCGGCTGCCCACCAGATATCCGTGGGCCAGCGAGTCCGCCACAAGTTTCTGGGCGGACATATAAATGACGTCAAAGTGCCGGCCGAGGATGGTGTTCATCTCCATCTCCACGCGGTCGATGATGATTTTCTCCGGGTGAGCGCCGTACAGCTCCCGCAGCCGCCCGTAGACCAGATCCTTGAGCTGTCCGGCAGAGTTTTCAATAACCGGCGGGTACAGGTGCAGCTCCGGCAGCAGCGCCACCTGGCCTTCTATCATGTTCGCTATGGCGTTGGTGTTCTCCACTACAACCTCGTAGGCCTTCACCGGACCAAGATAACTGAACTCCTCCAGCATCTCGTCCGTCGTACGGAAATAAAGCGGCATATCCTTGTCGGCGTCTGCAAAGCCTTTTGCATTCAGCAGGATATGACGAAAGATCTCGTCCTCCGGATCCATAAAATGTACGTCGCAGGTGGCGCATACAGGTTTGCAGTATTCTTCCCCCAGTGCCACCACACGCCGGTTGTAGTCCCGCAGCTGCTCCTCGTTTGCGGCGGTGCCGTCCTCCAGCATGAAGGCGTTGTTGGCAATGGGCATGATCTCCAGATAGTCGTAGAACGTGACGATGCGAGCAAGCTCCGCGCGGCCCCGCTGCCGGACGATCGCCTGGAACAGGTCTCCCGCCTCGCAGGCGCTGCCGACGATGAGTCCCTCCCGGTGCTGCATCAGCAGGCTTTTCGGGATGATGGGGTTTTTGTGAAAATGCTCCAGGTGAGATCTGGAGATGAGCTCGTACAGGTTTTTGAGGCCCCTGCGGTTCTTCACGAGAATGCTGATGTGGCGGACGTGGGGGCGCTTGCCGGCCCGATCGCGCATTTGTGAGCAAGCGGCGTTCACCTGCGCAAAGCGTGTCACGCCCTTCTCCGCGAGCATTTTGATAAACCGTTCCATCATCCGGGCTACCACCGCCGCGTCGTCCACAGCCCGGTGATGGTTGAAGCTAGGCAGTCCCAGCCGGTCGGACACCACGTCAAGCTTATATTTTCGCAGATCCGGCAGCAGGCTCTGGGCGAGCGCGAGTGTGTCCACATAGGTGGGCCTAAAATTCAGGTGCGAGCGCTCCGCCGCCGCCGTGATGAAGCTCACATCGAAATCCGCGTTGTGGGCGCACAGCGTCCGCCCATTCACGAACTTCAAAAACATCGTCACAGCCTCGGCCTCGTCCGGCGCATCGAACACGTCGCGGTCGGTAATACCCGTGAGGTTCTGGATTTCCGGCGGGATGTTCATGCCTGGGTTTACAAACGTCTGAAACGTCTCGCCCATCTTCCCGTCCCGGACCGCGACCGCGCCGATTTCCGTAATACGTTCCCGCTCGTCGGAAAGGCCTGTAGTCTCGATGTCGAAGGCCACAAATCCGCCGCGCAGGTCGCCGTCTCCAGGGCCTCGCACGGCGGCGTTTTCATCCACGTCATTTACATAATATCCTTCTACGCCGTAAATGACCTTAATATTGCCGTTTTTGATGGCCTTGGAGGCATCCGGGAACGCCTGCGCCACGCCGTGGTCTGTGATGGCTATGGCGGGCATACCCCAGTAGGAGGCGCGCCGCACCGCGTCCGCTGGGTCGGTGAGGGCATCCATGGCGGAAAAGCGGGTGTGCAGGTGCAGCTCCACGCGCTTGACGGGGGCGTTATCCTTGCGCACGGAAGGCTTTTCAGCGAGCTGTATGCTCCGAGGTTCGAGCTGAGCCTCTTTGTCGAAGGTATTGAACTTCATACCGCCGGACACCGTAACGACCATACCGGGTTGGATTTTATTCACCACGGCGCAGTCGTCTTCCTTGGCAAAAAAGCGGCTTACACGGACGCTGCCGGTTCCATCCGTCATGTCGAAGGACAGCACCTTCGCGCCTAGGCGCTGGATGTCGCGGCTGTCGGAGGCAAACACCTTGCCTGTGACGATGACACGGTTCATATCCGCCGTAACCTGCCCGATTTGGGTAGGCTGGCCCTTGACAACCTTACCGTACAAAACCTCCCCCGTCTTGCCCTCGGACTTTCTCGGAGTCTCTTTCGGCCAGTCGGCGGCAATGTGCACCGCCGCGAGGCCGTATTCGCCGCGGATACGCTCCTCCAGCGCAAAAAGTTCCGCCGGCGCGGGCTCCGCCGGAAAAGAAGCGGCGACTTCCATCGCCATCTTCTCCCGGTTGACCGTAGCCGACGTCGCAAAGGCCTGTGTAAGCTCTCCGCAATTATTACAGCATGGGAACATTTCGAGAAATGCTATCTTGTCCAATCTCTATGTACTCCTAGTTTTTTTCAACGAGCGCCATCAGCTCATCCAAGAGCTGTGACTCCGGGATCTTCGTCTTAACGACCTGTCCCTTGGCAAATAGGCTTCCAAATCCGTTCCCGCCGGCCACGCCGAAATCCGCCTCGCGCGCCTCGCCGGGGCCGTTGACCTCGCAGCCCATAACGGCCACGGTGATGTCCCGGTCAAGAGCGGACAGCCGCTCCTCCGCCGCCCGAGCAAGGGAAATAAGATCGATGCGCGTACGCCCGCAGGTAGGACAGGAGACAAATTTAACGCCGCTACGACGCAGCCCTGCGGCTTTGAGGATGGCAATGCCCGCCCGGACTTCCTCTTCGGGATCGGCGGTGAGGGAGACGCGGATGGTGTCGCCGATGCCCTCCATCAGAAGCGTTCCGATGCCCACGGCGGAGTTTACAAGGCCCGCATAGCTCGTCCCTGCCTCCGTCACGCCGATGTGCAGCGGGCAATCGAAGCGGACCGATGCCAAGCGGTTTGCCGCCACCGTGGCAGCAGCGTCCGAAGCCTTGACCGACAGGGCGATGTTGTCAAAATCAAAGGCATGCAGCGCTTGAATTTCCTTTTCGGCACTTTCCACCAGTGCTTCGGGCGTGGGTCCGCCGTACTTTGCGAGCGCAGCTTTCTCGCAGGAACCGGAATTCACGCCGATCCGGATGGGGATGCCTCGCGCGGTACAGGCCCTTGCCACAAGGCCCACCCGGTCGGCGGAGCCGATGTTGCCGGGGTTGATGCGGATGGCGTCCGCTCCCGCCGCCGCAGCCTCCAGCGCGAGCCTGTGGTCAAAGTGGATGTCCGCCACGATGGGTATATTGATTCCCTCTTTCAGAACCCCGATGGCCATGGCCGCGTCCAGATTCGGTACCGCCACACGGATGATGTCGCACCCCAGTGCTTGCAGACGCTTCATCTGATCGAGCGTTGCGGAATAATCGACCGTCTTCGTATTGCACATGGACTGCACCGTGACCGGTGCGCCTCCGCCGACGGCCACGCCGCCGACCATAATTCTTTTCGTTTGTTCCCGTGTCATGACTTCGTAATAATCCTCGCAATGTCGTTATACATGACGTACACCATAAGCGCCATCAGCAGCAGCAGCCCGGCGGTGTTGATATAGCCCTCGTATTTTGGATTCACTTTCTGGCGGATTACGCGCTCAACAACCCAGGTGACGAGCAGGAAGAACACGCGTCCTCCGTCCAGCGCCGGCAGCGGCAGCAGGTTCACCACCGCAAGGTTGATGGCGATAAACGCCGTCAGATAGGCAATGTTGAGAAGCGCGTCGAAGACGCTGGGAGACTGGTTGCCTACTTGGGCAATGATATCCACAATGCCCACAGGACCGGTCATCTGTTTGATACTCACCGCGCCGGTGAAAAGATCGGATAGTCCCATCCAAACCTCGCGCACAAAGTCCAGCGAGCAATACCAGGAGTATTTCATCTGCGCGCCGAAGCCGGATTCCTTCACACCGAAGTAAAAGCCGTATTTCTGCACCGTCTCGCCGGTCTCCTCGTCCACATAGTCCCGCTGCACCATATAAAAGCGGTTCAGCGCCACCTTCTGGCCGTCGCGCAATACAACAATGTCCTTGTAGTCGCTGGTGTTGCGTGCCAGATACAGCGACACATCCGAGGAGGTATAAATGCGGTGGCCGTCGATCTTCCAGAACACGTCCCCCTGTTGCAGGCCGGATGTCGACTCATAAGGACAATTGTCCATAAAGTTGGTGATCGTAGGGGTCGTAAAACTGGGGAGCTGGGAAAAGAATACGACGATGAGCAAAAAGCCCAGCAAAAAATTCATGGCCGCGCCGGCCACCAGAATAACAAGCCGTTTCCAAGGCGCAGAATTTGTGAAAGCGCGGGGGTCGCCGGAGTCCGAGTCTTCGCCTTCCATGGCGCAGTAACCGCCGAACGGTAGACACCGCCAGGACACCTTGGTACCCCGCTTCGTCGTCTTCTGGGCGATGGCAGGTCCCATGCCGATGGCGAACTCCAGCACCTGCACGCCACAGGCGCGCGCCGCCAGAAAGTGTCCCAGTTCGTGTACGGCGATAAGAACGCCAAATACAAGGATGGCAACGAGAATATAGAGAGCTATGCTCATGTTTTCCCTTTCCTAATAATGCGTAAGGACATAGCCGCGCGCGGCCCTGTCCGCTTCTATTATATCCGCCAAAGACGGGTCTTCAACAAAACTTATGCGCCCGACAGCCTCGGCAACACTGTCATATATGGCGTTGTAGCCAAGTTGATGCGTTAAAAACAGCCCGACCGCCGCCTCGTTCGCCGCGCTCATCACGGCCGGGGCCGTACCGCCCTTTCGCGCGCAGTCCATCGCAAGGCCGAGGCAAGGGGTTTTTTCCAGATCCGGCGCCTCGAAGGTCAAATCCTTCATGCGCGTCCAGTCGAGCCGCTCGTAGGGCGATGGGGATCTGTCCGGCCACGTCAGCGCGTACTGGATGGGGAGGCCCATATCCGGCACCGCCATCTGCGCCAGAACCGTGCCGTCCGTAAGCTCCACCATGGAATGAACGACGCTCTGCGGATGCACGACCACCTGGATGTCGTCCGGCGTCACACCGAACAGGTGCATGGCCTCAATGAACTCCAAACCTTTGTTCATCATGGTGGCGCTGTCCACGGAAATCTTCGCACCCATACGCCAGTTGGGGTGACGTACCGCTTCCTCCGGCGTCACATTCGCCGTCTCATCGCGCGTCTTTCCCCGGAAGGGGCCGCCGGAACCCGTCAGCAAGATGCGGGCTAGCTCGCTTCTGCGTCCCTCCAAACACTGGAAGATGGCCGAATGCTCCGAGTCCACGGGGACGATTTCGGCACCGTAAGCTTTCGCCTCACGCAGCACGAGCGAGCCCGCGCACACGAGCGTCTCTTTGTTGGCAAGGCAGATACGTTTTTTCTGCGTGATAGCTTCCAGCGTCGGCCGAAGGCCAATGGAGCCGGACACCGCCGTCACCACGGCCTCGCAGGCAACCGACACCGCCTCGCACAGCCCCGCCTCGCCGGAGCCCACGGCAATGTCGGTATCCGCCAGAGAGATTTTTAAAAGGCGCGCGGCAGATTCGTCGTACGCCGCGACGAAGGAGGGCCGGAAGCGCCGGGCCTGCTCCTCCAGAAGCGTAATATTATGATTCGTCGTCATGGCCTCCACCCGGATGCCCAGATGGGCCGCCGCCGCGAGGGACTGACGCCCGATGGAGCCGGTGGAGCCAAGTACGGAGATTGAATTCATCATTTTAAAATACCGGCCACAGAAACAGCAGAATTTCCATCAGCGGCGCAGTAAACAGCACGCTGTCGAAACGATCCAGAATTCCTCCGTGGCCAGGTAGAAGTTTGCTGTAGTCTTTTATGCCGCAGGTTCGCTTGATGGCGGAAAACGTAAGGTCGCCGAGTTGGGCAAATACGCTGCCCAAACCGGCATACACCGTTAGCACGCCTTGGTTTACCGTCTTGCCCAGCGCGTGTATCAAAAGTCCGTACAGAAGCGCGCAGCTCACCGCGCCAAAGAGGCCGCCCAAGGCCCCGGCCACGGTCTTATGCGGGCTGACAGTGGGACAGAGTTTTTTCTTTCCGAACAGAGAACCGGAAAAAAACGCGAATATGTCCGTTCCAAAAGCGATGACAAATGGCAAAAACAGGATTTCCCATCCGAAACTCAGCCGCAGGTTCACCAGCGAGGAGAACATCAGCGGCAGAACGCCACCCGCCATGAGGAAGACCGCCATGTCCCCTGCGCAAAACGGATGCTGCATTTCCAGCGAGCGCATCAGCTCGACACCCGCATACGCAGTCAGCAAAAACAGAACCACGCCGTCATAGACGACACCCGCGCCGTAGGCCGCTCCCATCACCAGCGCATAACAGCCCGCGCTTGCGAAAATGAGCTGCATGAGCGCGACGCGGGGTACAGCGGCGTGCAACAACTCATAAGAGGCCGCCGACGCCAGCAGCCCCACCAGCACCGCCCACACGGCTACCGGCGTAAACGCACCCAATACGACAAGCAGCGGTATGCCGATGACGGCGGTCAGAATCCTAGCTTTCATTCTATATCCCCAAACCGTCTGTTTCTTCTGGAATAGATCCCAATCGCCCTGTCGATTTCCTTTTGGCCGAAGTCGGGCCAAAGGGTATCCGTGAAAATAAATTCCGTGTATGCAAGTTGCCACAGAAGATAATTTGATATGCGCATCTCGCCGCCCGGCCGAATGAGTAGATCGGGGTCCGGCACACCCGCGCTCCAGAGATAGGAACCGAATTTTTCCTCTGTGAGTTCGGGGCAGCCGTCAAACGCCCAGCGCTGCGCAGCCCGGACGATCTCATCCCGCCGCCGTAATTCAGGCAGATGTTCACCTGGCCGGCTGGATAGATCTTCGAGCGCTCCTCGCACGCGGCGCACAGCGCCTGCAGCCGCGGACTCAAAACTGTGATATCCCCAAAAAAGCGCACGCGCATCCTGTCTTTTTCGAGCCGGTCCAGCACCTCCTGCAAATGCTTTTCCAGCAGGCGCATAATGGCGTCCACTTCTTCCTTGGGACGCTTCCAGTTTTCCGTGGAAAAGGCGTATACCGTCAGGTATTCTATGCCGAGTTTTTTGCAGTACAGCGCAACGCGGCGAAATGCGTTCGCCCCCTCGGCATGGCCGGCGGCACGGGGCAGGCCGCGCTTTTTTGCCCAGCGCCCGTTTCCGTCCATAATAATGGCGATATGGCGGGGGAGTAAAAGCTTCTCCTCCGCCCTCGCCGTTTTTGATTGGTTATCCATCAAATTTCGAATAGTTCTTTAACCTTGTCTTCGGTGAGGCTGTCAATCTGCTTGATGCAGTCGTCCGTCACCTTCTGCAGATCCTTTTCCAGTTCCTTCTGATCGTCCTCCGTGATTTCGGAGGTCTTCTGCTGTTTTTTATATTTTTCCATCGTCTCGCGGCGGATGTTGCGAACAGCTATCTTTGCGTCCTCGCCGTATTTACGTACCTGTTTAGCAAGTTCCTTGCGGCGCTCCTCCGTCAGCTGGGGGAACACCAGACGGATGACGCGGCCGTCGTTTTGGGGATTAATGCCCAACTCGGAGGTCAGGATGGCCTTTTCGATGCCCTTGAGCGCAGCGCTGTCCCACGGAGAAATCATCAGCGTCCGAGGGTCGGGTACTGAGACCGATGCAATCTGGTTGAGCGGAGTGGAGGCGCCGTAGTATTCTACCGTGATTCCCTTGAGCACCGCGGCGTTGGCACGTCCAGCGCGCACGGAGTCGAACTGGGAGGTTAGGTACTGGTTCACCTTCTTCATTTTTTCTTCGATTTCCTTCATTTCGGGGGACATAGTATTACCTCCTTACGGTTATTTTGCAAGGGTTATTTTATAATGGTTCCGATCTTCTCTCCGCAGACGGCGCGGACGATGTTTTCCGGCGGGTCCAGGGAGAAAATGCTGATGGGGATGTGATTTTCCTGGGTCAGGCTCGCGGCTGCCGCGTCGATGACCTTCAGGCCCCCGGCAAAAATATTTTCATAGCCAATATGGTCGTATCGGACGGCGTTCGGATCCGTTTGGGGTCCGCAGAATATACACCGTCTACATTTTTGGCCATGAGCATCACGTCTGCGCCAATCTCTGCCGCCTTGAGGGCGGCCGCCGTGTCCGTGGAAAAATAGGGGTTTCCGGTGCCGCCGGCGAAAATCACTACACGGCCGCTTACCAGATGGTGCATGGCCCGGCCGTAGGTGTAGGGTTCCGCCACGCGCGGCATGTCCACCATGGTCATGACCCGCACAGGTACGCCGGTCTGCTCCAGCCCTTCCGCGAGGGCCAGAGAGTTCATCACCGTGGCCAGCATCCCGATCTGGTCGGCGCGGGTACGCTCCATCCTGCCGCCACCGTCCTTGACTCCGCGCCAGAAATTACCGCCACCACACACCACGCCCATTTGTACGCCCATGCTTGCGCATTGCTTGATCGCGGCGCAAACGCGCTTGATAAATTCGATATCCAGCCCTCTACCGGCTCCTCCGGCCAGGGCTTCGCCGCTGACCTTCAGCAAAACACGGCGGTAGGCCGGCTTATACTCCTGCAATTGAACCACTTCCTGTCAATCAATTTTGATTCAGTCTCCCGCCCATCGGGCAATTGCGCCCAAATGGGCTACATACAGAAATGATTTTACCATAAATATGCCCCAATTTCAACCAACTTTGCACCGCCGGCATCATATACTTTCCTCATGAGAGTGCTGTACATAGACGAGTTGTTTGCGCTGAACCTCGCCGTAAACTACTTCATACTGCTGGCGACGGCCCGCGTGTGCGGTCTGCGGTTCCGGCGCGGGCGGTACGCCCTCACTGCCGCGCTGGGGGCCGGCTGGTGCTGCGCGTCCCTTCTACCGGGACTTTCGTGGCTGGATGCGGGTCTTATGAAAGTTGTTCTCGCGCTTTTCATGGCACTGGCGGCTTTCGGCGGGGAATCCAACCTGTGGCGGTGCTTTGCCTCGTTTCTGGGCGTATCAGCCCTGTTCGGCGGAGCCGTATTCGCGGCGGGCCTGCTGCGGGGTACCTGGACGCCGGGGGGGCGCTTCGTGCGGCTCGACATGCGGGTGCTGATACTATCCTTTGCTGCCTGCTGGGCGGCGGTAAGTCTCATTTTCAGGCGCACGGTCAAAAATGCCGAGCGCCGAGTCCTCGAAGTCCTGGTGGAATACCGGGGCCAGGCGGTGAGCTTTCGGGCACTGGAGGACACGGGAAACTCGCTGCACGACCCGCTCACGGGCGATGCGGCGCTTGTGGCGGAGGCCGGCGCTCTATCGCCGCTGTTTTCCGCATCGGAGGCCTCGGCCCTGCGAAAGCCCGCCGTGGAGGCCATTCAGTCTCTGTCCGGCCCTGGGATGCGCCTGCTCCCCTGCCGGGGCATCGACGGCAGCGGACTGCTGCTGGCTTTCCGGCCTGACCGCATCGTCGTGGACGGTACAGAGCGCAAAGACCTCATCGCAGCGGTATCTCCGTCCGTAATGAGCGATGACGCTTCCTATCAGGCAGTGCTTTGAATCAGTATGGGAGGTATTATGAAAAAACTGCGTCTTTTCCTCATCCGTCTATGGCTTCGCCTCGCGCCGCCGCGCGTCTGGTATATCGGCGGCAGCGACACCCTGCCCCCGCCGCTGGAAAAAGCAGACGAGGAGGGTGCCCTTGCGGCGCTCTCACGGGGCGAAACGGCCGCCCGGCAGCTTCTCATCGAGCACAACCTGCGCCTTGTCGTATATATCGCACGGCGTTTTGAAAACACCGGCGTGAACATCGAGGACCTCATTTCCATCGGCACCATCGGACTTATCAAGTCGATCGGCACCTTCAACCCCGAAAAGAACATTAAACTCGCCACCTACGCCTCCCGCTGTATTGAAAACGAAATCCTTATGCACCTGCGCAAGATCGGGGCCCAGCGCACGGAAGTCTCCTTTGACGAGCCGCTCAACACCGACTGGGACGGAAACGAGTTGCTGCTGTCGGATATTCTGGGCACGGACGAGGACGAGGTGCTGCGCCCCATCGAGGACGATGTGGAAAAGCAAATGCTGATGGAAGCGGTTGACCACCTTGATGAACGGGAAAAGACCATCATTCTGCTGCGCTTTGGTCTTTTGGGCCACAGCGAAATGACCCAAAAGGAGGTAGCGGACCTGCTGGGCATTTCCCAGAGCTACATCAGCCGCCTCGAAAAGCGGATCATCTCTCGACTCCACCGTGAGCTCGTGCGGCAAATGTAAATTTATCTTGGAATTGACACCCCGGCTCATTGGTTTTACAATGGGCCGGGGTGAATGTATATGCGTTTTGTGTCATGGAATGTCAACGGCCTGCGCGCTTGTTTAAATAAAGGCTTTGAAGAAGTATTCTGGAATCTAGACGCGGACTTTTTCTGCCTGCAGGAGACAAAGATACAAGCCGGGCAGGTGGAGCTGGATCTGGGCGGGACCCTGCAATACTGGAACTATGCCGAGAAAAAAGGCTATTCCGGCACCGCCGTATTTGCCAAGCATGAACCGCTGGACGTATTCTACGGCCTCGGCATTGACGAGCACGACCATGAGGGCCGCGTCATCACGCTCGAATACCCACAGTTTTATCTGGTATGCGTCTACACCCCTAATTCCCAGGACCATCTTCAGCGTCTTTCCTACCGCATGTCGTGGGAAAATGACTTCCGCGAATATTTACAGGGGCTGGACGCCAAAAAACCTGTGATCGTCTGCGGCGACATGAACGTGGCCCACGAGGAAATTGACCTGAAAAATCCGGCCACAAACCATCAGAACGCCGGCTTTACGGATGAGGAGCGCAGCAAAATGACGCAGCTTCTATCCGCCGGGTTTACAGATACCTTCCGCTATTTGCACCCGGACACGCGCGACGCCTATTCCTGGTGGAGCTTCCGCGCTGCCTCCCGCGAGCGGAACGTCGGCTGGCGCATCGACTATTTTCTTACATCGGACGAGCTTCGGAACAACCTTTCCCGGGCATTCATCTGCCCGGAAATTATGGGTAGCGACCATTGCCCGGTGGGACTGGATATACTCTGGTGAAGATTGGAAACGTAGAAATCAACGGGAGACTTGCCCTGGCGCCCATGGCCGGCGTTACGGACGCGGCGTTCCGCCTGTCTTGCCGCGACAAGGGTGCGGCGCTTACTTATACCGAAATGGTCAGCTCGCGCGGTCTTGTCTATCACGACGCGAAGACAAAAGAACTGCTGTTCATCCCCGAGGGCGACCACCCCTGCGCAGCGCAGATCTTCGGCTCCGACCCGGACGTCATGGGCGATGCCGCGGCACTGGCCCGCGAAATCTCCGGTGCGGACATTCTAGACATCAACATGGGCTGCCCGGTGGGTAAGGTTGTCAAATCCGGCGACGGCTCCGCGCTAATGCGCAATCCGGAAAGGGCCGCCCGCATCGTCGAGTCCTGCGTGCGCCAAGCCGGTTGTCCTGTGACGGTGAAATTCCGCAAAGGCTGGGACGGCGGCACTATCAACGCCGTGGAGTTCGCGCAGATGTGCGAATCTTCGGGTGCAGCCGCTATTGCCGTGCACGGCCGAACGCGGGTACAGATGTACGGAGGCTTGGCGGACTGGGAGATCATCCGGGACGTCAAAGACGCCGTAAAAATCCCCGTGCTGGGAAACGGCGATGTCTTTTCGGCCGAGGACGCCGTTCATATGATTCACCGCACGGGCGTTGACATGGTGATGATCGGCCGGGGCTCGTTCGGCGACCCGTGGATTTTTGCCCGTGCGAACGCCGCCATCCGCGGCGAGCCGGAACCTTCCGCCCCCACACTGGCGCAGCGGATCGACGAGGCGGTGGCACGGTTTACTGCCGCCTGTGCCTGGAAGGACAAGCATATCGTATGCCTGGAGGCGCGCAAGCAGTTAGCTTGGTGCCTGCACGGCGTTGCGAATGCCGGCCCCTTAAAAAGAGAAATCACCCAGATCAATACCTTTGACGAACTCAACCATATCGCGGAGCGTATCAAGAGAGAATTGAGGTGAGCGTGTGATAAGAGAGGAAGAAACGCGCCTCATCGGCCGGATTTTGGCCGGTGAAACGCAATTGTTCGAGGCCTTTGTCAACGAAAACCAGACAACCGTCTACAATCTGGCTCTGCGCATGACTGGTTCCGAGCAGGATGCCCTAGACGCCTCGCAGGACGCCTTTATGAAAGCCTTTCATTCTCTGTCTTCCTTCCGCGGGGACAGCAAATTCTCCGTGTGGCTTTACCGTCTGACGGTAAATGCCTGCCTCGACCTGCTGCGCAGGCGCTCCCGCAGAAATGAAGTCTCTCTGACGGACGACGAGGATAGCGACGATCAGGAACCGATCGAAATGTCTGTTCCTGACGAACGCTTCTGCCCGGAGACGGAACTTGAGAAGAAGGAACTCCGAGAGGCGGTACAACGCGCGGTAGTGCAGTTGTCTCCCGATTTTCGGCAGGCGCTTCTGTTACGGGAGGTGTCCGGTCTATCCTATGGAGAGATCGGCGAAGCGCTCCAACTGGAATCCGGTACCGTCAAAAGCCGCATCTTTCGCGCGAGGAAGAAGCTCGCCCAGCTTCTGATGGCGGACGGGAACTTTTCGACCCTCGCGTCGTCTGACGGAAAGGAGGCGCGATAGATGGACTGCGAATATTATCAAAAACTTATGAGCCGCATGCTGGACGGCGATTTGTCTGCCGATGAGACGGAAGACCTGCGCGCCCATGTGCAGTCCTGCTCTTCCTGCCATGCCGTATTCACCGCTTTTGCCGATCTCTCCGCTTGCCTGAAGGAAAACTTGGCGGAACCCCCTGTATCTCTACGGGAAACCATTATGGACGGCATCCGCCCGCAGAAAATGGACGACGTCCGCCCGCGGAAGAAGAAAAGAGAACCCATCCCTCTGATTTTGAAGATCCTCGTACCCACGGCAGCGTGCTTTGCGCTGCTGGCAACCGGGGCCATATATCTCACCTACTACGGTAGTAACATCACCGCGCCTACTGCGGATTCCGCGCTGCAGATGACAGCAGCCGCTCCCAAAACAGCATCCATGGAGGACTCCGACATGGAGAATTCCCTATATGCAGCCGAATCAGCCACATCCGATGTAACCGCCGCGGAGTCGTCCGCCGAGCCTGGTTCCGGAGCGTCGCAATCGGAGGGAACGAACGCCGAACCCACTCCCGCAAGCGGTACTGCCGGTGCAGCAGCCCCCGGCGAAGGAAAGGCGGCCACGGGCAGCAGTTCCGCTTCTTCCATTCCAAGCAAAGCGGACGTTTACGGCGAAAGTGGAAAATTTGTGGGCATGATCGAAGCGGATAACGTGAAGACATTTTTAAATACCGTCTGTACGAACGGCGGCAGCACCTATACGACGGACAAAGGAACGAACTACACCGTGGACTGCGGCGGTACGACCTACGAGTTTATCACGCAGGACAGCAAGTTGTGGTGGCGCATTTCAGGTGCGCAAGCATTCACCCGCTCTCCCTCGAGCGTGAACGATTTCCTGGCGCTGATGAACAAGTAAACGAAAAAAATTGGAACCACACAGCGGTTCCAATTTTTTTGTTCTGCGGGAGAACAATTTGATCCGCCGCCCTATACGGAAGGCGCGGAATTTTCATTGTGCAAAAGCGTAGACCTGTACGTCCGAGGCATTCACACTCCCGCTCACCCAGGCGGTAAAAGAGTCAGCCGCCGGCATGGCCTCGTACACGGACCCGCCGATGCGCAGATAAACGGGTGATTCCGCCGCAATGTCATCGGGCAGCACGCCTGTAATCTTCGAATAGTCCGCAGCGGTGGGGTCGGTTGCTACAGACACCGCCGTACTGACCGGCAGCGCGCCGCTTAGAACGGCTACATCCCGCACCGGCGCCGGATAGACGGCAGGGTACTTGAGAATATAATCTAGGTTCCGGTCAGCAAGCTCGACAATCACGTCGGTTGCGTGGCAGGCGGCAATGTCCAGCAGTTCATAGTTGTTGCTGCGGGAAAAGCTTGCGGAGGCGTACTGCTGCGCAAGGTACGGATACAGGTTCCGTCCGGAGGAGTCGCGGAACATCAGAAGAGACCCTGTTCCATTGTAACAGGCGGTGCTGATAAGCATGTCGTCCGTCGAGTGGAAGGGGCTTGTATAGGTGAACGTAAAGTCCTTGGTCAAGGCATAATCCGTCTCGAGCCGGTCGGAGGCCGGGAACAGCATCGCGTACAGATCGCCCTGATGGGTCGGCGACACGGTGAACGGGCTGTTGAAGTAGTCGCTGTCACGGCCGAGCGCACCGAGGATGCAGTCGGCGCCCAGCGCCGCACCCTTGCCGTTCCAGTGGCTGTCCCAGCTCCAGTAGAGCTGTTCGTCCTGCTCCGCGAACGGTGTATATAGATCGCACCAGTGTACACCCATCTCGTCCATCAATGCCTCTAGGCGCACCCGGTTGCGCTCTCCCGAGACGCTCACATAGTTGGGCATCTGCTCAGGATAGAGGGTCTCCTTTCCCTGCGGGGATGCAAACAAAAACTGTGTGCCACAGGAGTTCGCGTATTCCTGCATCAGGAAAAGGCTTCTTGCGCAGCACCAGGTTTCGCGGTCACTCAGCACGTCCGCGCCTGCGAAGGTGTCGGCAGATGTTTTGTAGAACAGCCAGCCGTTCGGTCCCAGAATTACATCGTTGTTTGCAGACGTCTTTAACACCTTGGCGCAGAGGGTGTCCCAGCCGGTAATGCATTCGAGACGCAGAGCAAATCCTTTGTTCAGATAGTCCCGCAGATCTGATAGGTATTCCGTATTCCAGGTGCCGTCCCAGTTTTTCAGCCTCGGCGCGGGCGCTTTGACCTCGTTTGCCGCTGCCTCGGACGGTCCGAACACGATCATCCCCGCCGTCGGAAGCGCACAAGCCACAAAAACAGCACAATAAAAAGAATCGCCAGCGTTTTTTTCATTCTATCCACCTCAGAACCGAGAATAGATGAACGGCGCGAAACCGCTGCCTGCCATGCTCATCACACACAGCACAAACAGCGCGGCGCACGCCAAATACGACGCGGATTCACCAAACCGGCCGGTGTGGGCTCTGAGCCACGGAAGCGCGGCGGCGCTCCCCAGGATGCCAACCGTAAGGCACGTGACGGCCAGCCCGCTCAGCTGTTTCTGCAGCAGAAGCGTCCCCGCAGCGGTAAACTTCCACCCTGTGAACATTGCTGTGTACAGAGCCCCTGCCTGCACAAGGTTGCCGGAGCGGAACAGCACCTCGCTCAGCAGCACGATCAGCAGCGTGTAGATGTGGCCGACAATCCGCCCGCCCACGGTCTTTTCAAGCTTGTCGATTTTAATAATGCCGACACCTTCCAGCGCGCACCACAGGCCCTGCCAAGCGCCCCAGAGCACATACGTCCAACTGGCGCCGTGCCACAGGCCAGTTAGGAGCCATACTACCGTCATGGGGATTATGATGGACAGTTTGTTAGCCCTTTGACGGCCGTATTTGGCCGACCACTTTTTGTAAAGTTTCTGGAGAGGCTTCGACATCACCATGGGCATATACAGATAGTTTCTGAACCAGGTGGTCAGGCTGATGTGCCACCGCTTCCAAAAATCCGTCATACTGCGGGCAATGTACGGATGGTTAAAGTTTTCGGGAAAAGCGAAGCCAAACATATTGCCGAGGCCCAAGGCCATATCGCTGTAACCGGAGAAATCAAAATAAATCTGGATGGCATAGGCCACGGCGGCCAGCCACGCAATACGGGCGTCCAGCACATTCTGGGAGAAAATCGCATCGACCATACCGCCAAGAATGTCCGCCACCAACACTTTTTTGGCCATACCCAGAACGAAGCGGCGAATCCCCCTCGCGGTCAATTCCGGGTTTGTATACCGCTCA
>Ga0183099_1001069_pt1 | contig 16725 bp, 14 predicted proteins | sample Biomet1_FD_127788 | JGI IMG/M metagenome (GOLD analysis project Ga0183099, IMG submission 127788) | Microbial communities from bioreactor (seeded with anoxic lake sediment) at LBNL, California, USA - Biofuel metagenome 1 | ecosystem: Engineered > Bioreactor > Anaerobic > Unclassified ... | reverse complement strand
GTCGAGGCAGACAAACCTGCGGAAGAACCAGCAGTCACGCCGTCAGTAGAACCTGCAGGTACGGATGATGAAACGAACGTACCTTCAGGAGAAAAAGTTGATGATACAGAACCTGCAGCGCCTGAAACAGCAGTGACCCCCGTACCCGAAGTCGTTCCGTCCGATAAGAAAACTGCGGACGAACCCGGTACTGTTGACTCGGAAAAAGTCGATGAACATGCACCGGCAGCGGAAGAAACAGCAGTACCGGAAAAAACGGCCCCGGCTGCTATGCCTGAAGAAACGGGAGTTGTTTCAGAACCCTACAGTGACGAAAAAACTCCAGGCAGAGAGCCTGTTTCAACAGCTGACACGGCTGGTGAAAAAACGCCGGTCGCATCATCCGATGCATACGCTCCGATCATACTCGTTCCGACAGGTCCAAATCCTCCGGAAACGGACAGCACCGCTGCGGGATCGGCCCCTGAGCCGGTTCCTGAAGCTGCTGCTCCTGCACCCGTTGTTACCGTACCGAAAACCGCGCCTGAAACGGTTCCTTCGTCAGGAGAATTTGACAAATACACCGTACCGAATTTAAAAACGCTCCAGAGTGGAAAATACTATATCCAGATAGGAGTTTTTGCAGACGAAATGAACATCCGTGAAATAGTGAGAAAATACGGCGGCACGTATCCGATCACGATTGTTCCACTTGTTTCCGGCAAGGCACGGCAGCTTATGGTAGGTCCGCTTTCCGTCGACGAATACGCTGCAGTCATTGAACGATTCAAATCGTACGGATTTAAAGACGCCTTCCTGAGGAAAATAAAATAAACAAAAAAAGGCACCACACTGGTGCCTTTTTTTGTTTAACTGTGACGTGCTGACTTTCGGACAGGGCGTCACAGGAAACTGTTTTGCTATTTTATTTCGTAGATCCAGCCTTTCGGAGCAGGGATACGTCCCATCTGGATACCGGTGAGCGTGTCGTACAGTTTCTTGAGCACCGGTCCCATTTCGTCCTTGCAGCCTTCGAACACGATTTCTTTTCCATGGTCAGCGATCTTTCCGATCGGTGAAATAACGGCAGCCGTTCCGCACAGTCCGCATTCAGAGAACGAAGCAATTTCTTTTTTGTCGATTTTGCGTTCCTCGACCGGAATATGCAGAATACTTTCGGCAACGTAGATGAGCGAACGTCGTGTGATCGACGGTAGTATGCTGTCTGATTTTGGCGTTACAATACGTCCGTCGTTCGTAACAAAAAGAATGTTCGCTCCGCCTGTTTCTTCAATATAGGTATGGGTTGCGGGATCCAGATAGACGTTTTCAGAGAATCCGTTTTTGTGCGCGTCGACTATATTGTGGAGACTCATTGCGTAGTTAAGTCCTGCTTTGATGTCTCCCGTTCCGTGCGGGGCTGCGCGGTCCATATCGGAAATACGGACGGTGATCGGTTTTGCACCGCCTTAAAATAGGGGCCTACCGGAGTTACGAAAATGCGGAACTGGTATTCGTCGGCCGGTTTTACACCTATGACCGCGTTTGAACCGAACATGTAGGGACGTATATACAGAGTGGCACCGCTGCCGTAGGGTGGAACGAACGCTTTATTCGCTTTAATTACAGAAAGAACGGCTTCAATAAATTTCTCTTTGGGGAACACCGGCATTTCAAGGCGTCTGCACGAACGTTCCATGCGTTCCGCGTTCAGATCGGGGCGGAACGTAACAATCCTGCCGTCTTCCGTCGTGTACGCTTTTAACCCTTCAAAGCATGACTGAGAATACTGCAGAACTCCGGCACATTCGGAAATGACAACTTTATCGTCGGTCATCAGGCGTCCTTTATCCCACAGTCCTTTTTTGAAATTCGAAACGAACCGTTTGTCAGTTTTTACATATGAAAAAGGAAGATTACTCCAGTCAAGATTCTTTTTGGAAGACTTTTTCACCGCTGTTTTTTTCATCGCAGCCTTTACCGTTTTTCCGGCTGTTTTTACTGACTTTTTCGCAGGTTTTTCGACTTTCTTAGCACTTTTTACAGGTTTTATAGTTTTCTTTGTTGCCATGTGTCACTCCTATTGCCGATTTAATCAATATTGCATCTATTTTAGCGCTACTTTAGGGATTTTTCAATAGTCTTGTTACGGTATAATGTGATATAGTGGGAATCAGTATGAAAGTTCTGTCATGGACGCAGATTGTGCGTTTTGCTTCAGGAGCTGATCCCAAACCTGCTTTTTTTACCGGAGGAAGCGCCGTCACGATTGGAAGTTTTGACGGTCCGCATATCGGACACGAAGTGCTTTTTGACGCTGTTCGTGCCGCGGCCCGGTCAGATGGACTGGTTCCTGGTGTGATTACGTTTTCGCAGTCGCTCGGCGGCATAAAACGGCCTGCTTCATACGAAGGAGATCTGTCGACGCTTGAACAGCGGCTTGACGCATTCAGCCGCAAAGGAATGGGGTTCGCTGTAGTCATTGACTTTTCTCCTGAATTCGGTAGAATAGAAGGACAAGAGTTCTTATCTATATTGAAGGAAAGCTGCGGTTTACAGTTTCTTGCGGAAGGAAAAGATTTCCGCTGCGGATACCGCGGAGCTTTCGGTATGAAAGAAATTTCTGACTATTCCGTCTGCAACGGAATAAAGGCGCAATTCCCTGATCCTGTCGTATACGAGAACAGGCGCGTAAGTTCATCGCTTATACGCTCGTGCATCATAAGCGGGAACTTTTGTTCTGCAGCCCGAATGCTGGGGCATGCATATACGATTGACTGTTCCCGGACAGTCTGGAATTGTACAGACAATCAATATACCGCTGAACGGCACAGTTTTTTGCAGGCTCTGCCCGCTGACGGTACGTATGATGTTGTGGCATTAATGCCTGAAAGCAGGATGCAGCTGCGTTTGCACGCGGAACCTCATTTCCTTCGCCTCGAGGTACCGTCAGAAAACATGCTGTCCTGCATAAGGGCGATAGAATTTATATGCAATTGATTTTAGGAGAATCATAATGGCACTTACAAAAGAAGTAACTTCTGCTGTCATCGCAAAATACGGTGATAAAGAAGGCGACACCGGTAATACAAAAGTTCAGATTGCACTGCTGACCGACCGTATTATTCAGCTTACAGCACATTCAAAGAACTTCCCGAAAGACAAGAGCTCAAAACGCTCTCTGATGAAGGTTGTCGGCGCACGCAGAAAGCTGCTTAAATATTATGAACGGACGAATCTGGAAGGGTATCGTACACTCATAAAAGAGCTTGGTATCCGCAAGTAACGTAAATAAAAAGGCCTGCCTGACCGTGCACCGCGACGGCGGCAGGTTTTTTTTTGCCGGATGGTATACGGGCGGATCGTTCCGCGCACGTTCCGTCTGTTGAGATGATAGGCGTGAGCTGCACTCCGTTCTGCGGACTGTGCGCTTCCCGTCGTCCAAAATGCGCAGGAAACTGCGGAAAAGAACGTAAAAGAACTAGAAGGAAAAGATGGTACAAAGAGTAACTGCAAAGGTCGGCGATGCCGAACTTATCCTGGAGACAGGCAGAATCGGAAAGCAGGCGAACGGCTGTGTGTATGCACAGTGGGGTGGAGCTGCTGTTATTGCGACAGTGTGTGCGTCACACGACGTTGTTGAAGGTATGGACTATGTTCCTGTCACTGTCGACTACAATGAAAAATTTTATGCTGCCGGAAAAATTCCCGGCGGTTTCGTAAAACGGGAAGGCCGCCCGAAGGACAAGGAAATTCTCGTTTCCCGACTGATCGACCGCCCTATGCGTCCGCTTTTTGAAATGACATTCGGACGCGAGATTCAGATCGTGCCTACCTGCGTATCTGCAGACGGCGTTCATACTCAGGATATTCTCGCAGTTATCGCGGCTTCGGCTGCGGTATCTATTTCTGATATTCCGTTCCACGGACCGGTCGCGGCCTGCCGCGTCGCATACCTTGAAGGACAGTACATCGTTAATCCGACGTTTGCGGAAATTGACCGTGCGGAACTTGAGATCGTCGTTGCAGGTACTGCAGACGGTTTTACGATGGTTGAAGGCGGTGCGGACGAGGCGTCTGAGGAAGTGATGCTTGGAGCTCTTGAAAAGGCGCAGGTATTCATCACCGATATGTGTCATCTTCAGGAACAGCTGCAGAAGCTTGCAGGAAAGGAAAAACTTCCGCTTGCTCCGCTCGACATTACGCTTGCAAACTCAGCGCAGATTGAAGCCGAAGCCGTCCCTCTTATGCAGGATGCCTGCTTCAGACAGGGAAAACAGGCGCGCGGTGCGGCAGTTGATGCAGTGAAAAAAGCTGTGGCTGCAAAATATGCGGAGCAGCTGTCCGATCCGATGCAGGCAAAACTGTATTCTGTTCTCATTGACGACATTCAGTACAATCTGCTGCGGAAATCGATTCTTGACCGCGGTATCCGCATTGACGGACGCAAATGCGACGAGATCCGCGACATTACGTGCGATGTGAACGTGCTTCCCCGTCCGCACGGATCGGCACTGTTTACCCGCGGCGAAACGCAGTCTCTGGCTGTGACCACGCTCGGAACGTCTCTTGACGAACAGGCGTACGACGACATCGACGGCGACAGAAGTGAACATTTTATTCTTCATTATAATTTTCCGCCGTATTCGGTCGGCGAGGTCGGCAAACTGACGACCGGACGCCGCGAGATCGGACACGGAAACCTCGCCCGCCGCTCTCTTGCTCCGATGGTTCCGAGCCGTGAAGAATTTCCGTACACGATCCGCGTTGTCTCCGAGATCATGGAATCGAACGGTTCGTCTTCCCAGGCTTCTACATGCGGCGGATGTCTTTCAATGCTCGCTGCCGGCGTTCCGCTGAAAAAGATGGTCGCAGGCGTGGCGATGGGACTTATCACCGACGGACCGAAATACGAACATTATAAGATCCTTTCCGACATTCTCGGCGAGGAAGATCATCTTGGCGATATGGACTTTAAGGTTGCCGGTACGAAAGACGGTATCACGGGCTTCCAGATGGATATAAAGATCGCAGGTGTTTCCATGGAGATCATGAAGGAAGCGCTCTCGCAGGCAAAAGCCGGACGTCTGCACATTCTGGGTATTATGGAACAGTGCATCAGCAAGCCGCAGCCTATCAGTCTGTACGCTCCGAAGATCCTCTCCATGAAGATACCGGTAGACAAGATCGGCGCACTCATCGGACCTGGCGGAAAGAACGTAAAGGCGCTCTGCGCTCAGTACGGTGTTACTATCAATACGGATGACGACGGAACGGTCACGATCTACGGAAAGACAGGAAACGCGGCTGAAGAAGCAAAAAAGGCTGTAAAGGGCATAACCGAAGATCCGGAACCGGGTACAATCTACAATGGTACGGTAAAACGGATCATGGATTTTGGTGCGTTCGTAGAGATTCTTCCGGGAAAAGAAGGGCTCTGTCATATTTCAAAACTTTCTCGCCAGCGGGTTGAGAAAGTGACCGACGTCCTTAAGGAAGGACAGCAGATTCCCGTCAAGCTTCTTGAAGTTGACAAGATGGGGCGTCTGAACCTTTCGTACATCGACGCGCTCGACGATCAGGCAAAGAATAAATAATTTATGAAAACCGGACTGCAGCCGGCCATAGTGCCGGAAAAGCTGCGGAACGGCGTCATACTCGTTACGGAACCGATTGTAACAGGCAAAACTGCTGCAATCGGTTTCTGGTTTTATACGGGCAGCAGAGCCGAAAGCGACGCTGACCGCGGTATGACGCATTTCACAGAACATATGCTTTTTAAGGGAACGGCTTCCCGAACCGCATTCGACATTGCCTGTGCGTTCGACCGTATGGGCGGGTATATAAACGCGTATACTGAACGCGAGGACGTGTGCGTATACTGCGTAGTTCCGTCGCAGAAAGTGCATGAGGCGCTCGAAATTATGTGCGACATGGCCGCGAACGCGGTGTTTGAAAGTGAAGAATTGGAACGGGAGCGCAAGGTTGTTGAAAGTGAAATAATCACGTCGGAAGACGACCCTGAAGACGCGGCGCTCGACGCTGTTGAGAACGCCGTATGGCCGCACCAGCAGATAAGCGCGGGCATAAGCGGCACCGTTGAGCAGGTACAGGCGATCCGGCGGGAAAGTATTGTGTCATGGTACGAAAAAAAAATCGTGCACGGCAGGATGTGCGTGTGTGCGGCCGGTTTTTTTGACCGCGCAGTGCTGGCGGAACGTGTTTCCGCGCTGCCGGTTCATGAAGATCTGCCGCTTGACGGTGTCCCCGGTGCGCTTGCCGCGCAGTACGCAGATCAGGTTCCTTCATGGAAAAGAGGCATATCGTTTTTGAAGTCTTCATTCCAGCAGGAACAGTTTTTCCTGCTGTATCCGCTGCGCTTTCCTGTTGACGAACGGTCGTACTACACGCTCGCCGTCATGAATGCTTTGACCGGAGACACGATGAGTTCGCGCCTGTTTCAGACGCTGCGTGAAAAAGGCGGTCTGTGTTACAGTGTGTACAGCTATTCGACGTTCTATGCGGACTGTGCGTTCTGGTGTGCGTATGCATCTTCTGCAAAAACGAGCAGCGGCCGTATTCTTAACGGTCTGCACAAGGTTATGGGTTCACTGTTTACTGACGGTGTGAGCGAATCGGAAGTTGATGCGGCACGCGAGCATCTGTGCGGCGAAGAACTTATGGCAGACGCCGATATTGAAAGCCGTATGAAACTGCTTGAACGGTGCTACGAAAGCGGGTATGGATTTAAAACGTCCGAAGAGCGAATCTCGCTTATCCGCAGTGTAACGAAACTGGATGTAGAGCGCTGTTTACGGGAACCGTTCGACACAGAAAATAAAGCTCTCGTGGTATACGGCCCGGGGCTTTCATTAAAAGAAAAAAGGGATATAATCGGCTTATATGGAAGATAGTATTGAAAAACCGGTAGACATACAGTGTACAGCAGAAAAAGGAGCGCTCCTTCCCGTGTATAAAACGAGCGGTGCGTCGGGTGCTGATATTTGCGCGTTCATCGCAGAACCGGTCACACTCGCTCCTGGAGAAATTGGGATCGTTCCCACCGGAGTATGTGCTGCCGTTCCGCAGGGGTATGAAATACAGGTACGCCCGCGTTCGGGATTAGCTGCAAAAAACGGAATAACCGTCCTCAACACTCCGGGAACGGTCGACAGCGATTATCGCGGTGAAATAAAAATAATTCTTATTAATCTTGGGAAAATACCGTTTGTTATTTATAACGGGGACCGGATCGCCCAGATCGTCGTAACACCTGTAGTGCGCGGAAATTTTATACGTACGGAAACGCTTGATGAAACAGTGAGAGGAACAGGCGGTTTCGGTTCCACCGGCGTCGGGGTCAATGCATGAGTTTCGGAACGCCGGACAATTCGACTCGAATAAAAACCGGTTCATTTTCCACTGCTCAAAGAAGCGCATCGCGTGCCGCAGGCAGAGCGGCGGGCTTCTTAAAATCAGGAGTGGAACGCGTTTCTGATTCTGTCGACTCGTTTCAGAGACGGTACATGCATAAGGGAGAACTTCGGGACAAAGTGCTTTTCCGCTATCTGCTGCGCGAGTTACTTTTGTATTTTGCCATTTCGTTTCTGTTCTTTTTTATGGTTTTTTTTGTAAATCAGATTTTACTGCTCGCGGAAAATATTTTAAAAAAAAGGGTTCCCGTGTGGGACGTTATAAAATTAATAACATACTGTCTGCCTTTTATAATCGCTCAGTCCGCTCCGTTCGCGACTCTTGTCGGCTTTCTTATGTGTCTGGGAAGACTTATGAGCGACAACGAAGTCATCATTTTCCACGCGTCCGGTCTGGGGTATCGTATACTGCTGCGTCCGGTCGTTCTGCTCGGTATTGCTATTTCGCTCGCTTCTTTCTTTGTAAATGATTATCTGCTGCCATTGGGTACGATACAGTACAATAAACTGTACAGATCGATTCTTGCGTCCAATCCGACTGTGGAACTTGAACCTCATTCGGTTAAACGTCTTAATAATTCAACGCTCATAATCGGAAACGTTTCCGGCAGCGAGGTGTCAGACCTTGTCCTGTTCGATAAGGGAACGGACAACCGGATGAGAATAATAGCTGCGGGAAAATCAAACCTGCTGAGTGCGAAACGTAAAGGCGTTCTTATGCAGATGCATATGACGGACGCGCTTGCGCTTTTTTTTAACGAGAGTAAATTTACCGATTACGACGTGCTCGAATCAAAGCAGGTTGTTCTTAATATTTTTGATTCGTCGTTCTTTAATTCGGACGTAACCGTGAGTCCGCGTGAAATGACGTCGTACGATCTTGGAAGAACACTGATCAAGATGAAAAAAAATCCCGATACGAACAAACGAACGCTTAATCTGTACTCTCTTGAATATAACAAAAAATTTTCACTGCCGTTCGGTTCGTTCTTTTTTGCGATACTTGCACTGCCGCTTGCCCTGCTGTTCGGTAAGCGGAACGGACAGACTATAGGAATGATACTCGGTATTTTTATCTGTGTCATGTATTGGGCAATGATGATTCTTGGACAGATCGCCGCAAGCCGAAACGGTTTTAACGCGTTCTGGAGCATGTGGATACCCGATCTCGTAATCGGCGCAACCGGGTGCTTTTTTTACATCAGGCTGAAAAGAAAATGACGCTCGTTAAATATATCTACAAAAGATTCATACCAGTGTTCTTCGGCGCAGTCACTTTTTTTTCTCTCGTTCTCGTGCTTGTGGACCTGCTGATGAATTTGTGGAAATATATTCAAAATCAGGTGCCCGTGTCGCAGGTCTTCATCCTGATGCTGTACTACGTTCCAAAAACAGTATGGTACGCCATTCCGCTTGGCATTCTGTTTGCATGCTCGTTCACTCTCAGTAATTTATACGCAAATAATGAGCTAACGGCAATATTTGCTTCAGGTGTTTCATTGTTTCGTTTTACGCTCCCGCTGCTCGTGTTTTCTTTTATCATGAGTTTCGCGCTTTTTTTCTTTGAAGACAAAGTGGTTGTTAATACGTATGCGAAAAAAACGGAATTGCAAAATCAGATGCTGAAAGAGGAAAAGTCGCTCAATAACGATAAGATCGTAGTGCTTGCCGAAGGCGGCGACATTATTTATAAAGCCGACCTGTACGACGACGCGCAGAAGCGTTTGTACAACGTCTATTTTGTGTTCAGGGACGAACATCAGGTACTACAGGCAGTTATTCATGCGGAATCTGCAAAATGGGACGACGGACAAAAAGTGTGGAAACTGCAGAAAGCTGTGCAGTATACGAATGTGAACGGCAGCGTAGAAATAAGAGACGTGGCTCCGGTGTTTACGAACAGACTTATTGAACCTGCGGAAACGTTCAGAAACAATACGGTGTCAGTTGAAGAAGTAACAGTGAAAGTTGCAAAAGAGTACATAGGTCATCTTATGAGAACCGGCCTTCCTTATAATGAAGCGCTGTCGCTTTACTATAAGAGATTCGCTTTTCCGTTTGTCGTGTTCATCGTCGTTTTTTTATCGATTGGACTGTCCGGAAAAACGTCAAAAAACGTAATGCTCACGAGTCTTGCGTTTTCCATAAGCGCAGCGGTGCTTTTTTATGTGACTCAGATGGTGACGATGCTGTTTGACAAATTCGGATATATTCGGCGTTTACGGGTGCTTGTTCCCTGTTATTTTATTACGGTAATAAGCGTGGTTTTGCTGCGCTATGCGAGGACTTAACAATATGCAGATTTTTAAAATACAGCATACGTCTGCTGAAGGTGCAGAAACAAAGGCCCGGACGGGGCTGCTTCAGTTGCCGCACGGAACGGTTCATACTCCTGTGTTTATGCCCGTAGGCACTAGCGCGACTGTAAAAGCCGTTTCCAAAGAATCACTTGAAGAAATAGGTTTTGAGATCATACTGGCGAACACCTATCATTTATTTCTCCGGCCGGGTCCTGATTTGATAAAAGACGCCGGCGGTCTGCACGGATTTTCACAGTGGAAAGGTAATTTCCTCACAGATTCAGGCGGGTTTCAGGTTTTTTCGCTTGCCAAACTGCGAAAAATAACAATGCAGGGTGCGGAATTTCAAAGCCATATCGACGGCTCGCGTCATCTTTTTACGCCTGAAAACGTCGTGCAGACACAGACGAAATTCAACAGTGATATTCAAATGCAGCTTGACGTCTGCACCGGCTGGGGAGTTGAACGATCTGAAGCCGAACGCGCGCTTGCAGTGACAACGAGCTGGGCGGAACGTGCAAAAAAAGAATGGCTCACCCAGAGAGAAAACGGATATAATGGAATGCTTTTTCCGATCGTACAGGGAAATTTCTTCGAAGATCTGAGGAAAGAGAGTTCGCAGTTTGTTGCATCACTCGATACGCCCGGAATAGCAATCGGCGGTCTTTCTGTCGGTGAACCGCCGGAACAGTTTGCACGTTTTCTACAGTTTACAATGCAGCATCTGCCTGAAGAAAAACCAAAGTACGTGATGGGAATAGGTACTCCGGAATATATTCTGGAAGCTGTCGCAGATGGTGTGGATATGTTTGACTGCGTCCTTCCCACGCGCAACGCGAGAAACGGTTCGTATTTTACTCACGACGGAATGCTTTCGATCAAGCAGGAACGGTATGAACATGATTTTACGCCGATTGACGGCGAGTGTAACTGCAAAGTTTGCCGTACCTATTCGCGCGCGTATCTGCGCCATCTTTATAAAAATCAGGAGATATTGAGTGCGATGCTGTCGTCATATCATAACCTGTATTTTCTGCACAATATGCTTTCCGAAATACGGCAGGCGATCGAACAGGACCGTTTTGTAAGTTACAGGAAAGATTTTCTCGCCCGTTTTGAAGCAGGGATTATTAAATAAAAGAATAACGAGGGAGGAACATATGAAAAAAACTATACTGGCCTTCATCTGCCTGTGCGTCTTGTGCGGTACTAGTATCGCACAGAACGCGTCTCTGACGGACGGACATACTTCGAATAATGTACCCGATTCGGGAGAAAGTGCTTCTGCCGCTCAGACTTCTGATTCTCAGACGGAAGCGCTTTCTGGTATTCAAAAAGCGAAAGGCGGTCCGCCTGTCGTTCCTGCGGCAAAGCGTCCTGCCGCGCCGGATAAGGAAAAAGCGGAATTGGCTGCAGCTGACGACGACAGCCCCGGTGCCGTTAAAGAATACAGCGATACGCTGCAGTTCGGAATTTCACCCGAAATAATTGAACTGCTTCAGAAATTTATTACGAACGACGATCCCCGCTTTGTGGATCAGGTGTACGATTTGTTCCAGACTACAAAATCTACAGCCGTACGGGATAAAATTGTAGAATACTTTACCCATTTTAAAGACCCGTGTATTGAAGACTATGCGGTTACCACTGTCAACGATCCGTATGACATAAAATCATCATCAGTCTCGCTTGTGTTCACGTACATTTCTGCGGTGAAATGTACCGCTGCTGTTCCTGCTATAATTTCACTCCTCGATTCCGACAATGAAACGTATTTTCAAGACGCGCTCACTGCGCTCGGAAATATCGGCGGTCCGTCCGAGGCACTGTATCTTGCTGATTACTTGAACCGCGATGATCTTTCCGTTCCTCAGAAGCAGCAGCTGGCGCAGGTATTGGGAAAGATCAATGCCGTAGAAACGTGGCAGAAACTCGCGGAACTGGCACAAAATAAGGATGAAAACTCGTTCGTACGGATGTATTCGGCGGAATCAATCGGAGAAATGAAAAAAACGGAATCTGTCCCCATATTAACAAAGCTGTATGAGGAAACTGATCCGAACCTTAGACAGTACGTTATTAAAGGATTGGAAAATTATCCGGGTAATAAAGATGCTGAATCGGTTATTATTCAGGCTCTGCGGGATGAACATTATAAAGTACGTCTTGAAGCCGTATCAGCAGTTCAAAAACTTTTATTAAAAACGGCTGTTCCTTATCTTATTTACCGGACTAAAGCCGCGTCTGAAGAACAGACCGTAAAAAACGCGTGCTATCAGGCGATAGCGGCAATCAATACATCAGAGGGCAACGAATATCTTGTCGGAATACTAACGGACAAAAAAACGGGAGACGCCGAAAAAGGGAAGGCTGCCGAAGCTCTTTTCCAGGACAACAACGCAGGAGAAAAGGAAATACTTTCACTTGCGGAAGAGACACTGAAAGACGATAAGCGGAAACAGCTGAGATATACGATCGGAAAGCAGCTTGCAAAATACGCGCGTCCTTCGTACGCGGAAATATGCAGGGATTTCATTTCATCAAAAGATGCGGCGACAGTAAGTCTCGGTCTTGACATGTACCGAAAAGGGAAATATCAGGCAGTATCAGATACGGTGCAGAGCGTCGCTCATGATAAAAATGCGGGCGGGAACGGAAGAAAGGCACGGAAAATTCTGGGACTACCCGAAGATATACCGTCAGATCCGAAAGACGCAGCAGCAAAGGACGCAAAAGGAAAGTCCTCTGCTGCTGACACGGCTGCCGAAAAAACGGCAGCCGACTAGTTCAATCGTAGAGCGTGTTGAGCGAGCGGTACAACTGGTTTACCTTTTCTTTCTGATCGGGCGTAAAGTCCGCGTTTACGTCGTCGCTCAGTATTTCCAGCGACGAAAGGCTTTCGTTGAGAGCCGTTACGATGCCGCGTGAAATCTTAAACCAGTAAGTTCCATTGCCGTCCGTAAACAGGCAGACGAATCCATATTCTTTACTTTTCTGTTTCGCGACAGCAACCCGCAGAACGAGACCCAGCGAATCAACCAGTTTTGTCGCAGCGTCCCGGTCCGTAAGTTTAATATTCAATTTCCGGTCGTATTTTCCATCCGGCAGAGGTTCGAGATTGAGGGCGGTTGCAATTTTAATGATCTGGTCAATCTTTTCTCCGTCCAGCAGAGAAAAACCGTCCTGAAACGTAATTTTTCCGTACAGACCAGACGAATCCTTCGTGCGGCTTTCCGCTGTTTCTTCACGGACCGCAGTCTTAAATTTGTCCCACGGCAGCAGAACTGTCCGTTTACCTTTTGTTTTCTTTACTTCAAACAGTGACCGGCCGAATGCGAATGACTCTTCGGCGTTCTGCTTCGCTTCCCCTGCAGATTTTTCCTTTTTGCCGATTTTATCCTTTTTCTGTTCCAGTACAGGGAGCGTTGAGACGGGCATCTGCGCGCCTCTCTTGATACGTTTTGTTTCAAGACCATCGCGAAGCATCGGGTCGATCTGTTCAAGCAGCGTCTTTGTGAGCGGAGAAACACTCATAGCGAACATACGGGATGTTCTTACGATTTCTCCAGCGACGATGTACAGTGGATCCTGCCGGAACATACTGCTTCCCGGATGAATGCATATGTGGTCGGCTGTAAGACTGCGGTAATTGTCACGTCCTTCGCGCACACAGACGAACTGGATCATACCCGATGCGATACAGCAAAGGTAATTGATCATTGAACCGCCTCCGGTGACGGGAATCTGCATGTCGTTAACGATCTGAGTGAGCTGCTGGTCTATGTTTTCAATTTCTGCCATGACACGTTCGTCAAGATAACTGCTTTTACAGAATTTTTCTTTGTTCGAAGCGCCTTTGTACGAACGGAAAATATGAAGATAAGACACGAAATCACCCTGTACGTCCCGGAACGAGTGGTGTGCGCGGCGGGCAGCCATCTCATCTCCCGGAGGCAGTACGAACGGCGAGTTTGCGGAAAGGAACGAAGCTGCCACGAGCACTTCTTCCAGTACGTCAGGATACTGCATGATTGATTCGACGATTATGCGGCTGATACGCGGTTCAAGCGGAAACACAACCATAAGCTTCCCCACGGGTGAAAGTGTATGGTCCGGAGATATAGCCCTGAGCATGCTCAGAGTGTCGACAGCACCTGCGATTCCTTCGCGCCCGGGCGACGAAATAAAGTCAAAATCATAAAAATTAGTAATACCAAGTTCAGCCATACGAAGAACGACTTCACTCAGGTCTGTGCGGTAAATCTCTTCCGTCGTGTACATCTGCCTGGTTTCATAGTCTTTCCGCGGATACAGACGATAACACGTGCCGGGACACGTTCTGCCCGCGCGTCCTTTGCGCTGGTTGCACGATGCCTTTGAAATGGTCGTTTCGTTCAGGCTCGACGTGTACGTCTTGGGGTTGTAAAAATTCAGTTTTGCAAGTCCCGTATCGATCACTGTCGTTATGTCGCTTATAGTAACGGACGTTTCTGCGATGTTCGTTGAAATAACAATTTTTTTCTGCCGAACGGAGCAGGATCGAACACGCGTTCCTGCTCTTCCTTGGGAAGCCTTCCGTACAGTGGGATAGTATGCAGCTTCCATGCGAACGGAGTGTGGTCAAGCCGGTTCATGCAGTCCTTGATTATTTTTCGCCGGTAGAAATATAAGAATTCCGCCGTCGTCACGGTTGTCGAGCACTCGTTCGACCGTGTCCTGTATTTTTGTCAGAAGAGCGTCGCAGGCCGCGTCGCTCATTGTGCTTGCAGGAAGCGCGGGAGGATCGTAAACCAGCGCTACAGGGAACGTGACCGTGTCGATCGTGACAATGGGGCAGCCGTCAAAATAAGAAGAGAACGCTTCTGCGTTCATCGTCGCCGAAGAGATGATCACTTTAAAATCTTTCCGCTCGGCGAGAATCCGTTTGAGCAGTCCCAGAACGAAGTCGATGTTCAGACTGCGTTCGTGCGCTTCGTCAACCATGATCACGGAATATTTCGACATTAACGGGTCAAGTTTCATTTCCTGAAGAAGAATACCGTCCGTCATTATTTTTATTCTCGTGGTTGTGTCGGTTTTGTCCTCGAACCTGAACTTATACCCGACTAATCCCGGATATGTCGTATGGAGCTGCTTTGAGATGAATTCGCTGACCGAAAGCGCCGCAATGCGGCGCGGCTGCGTTACTGCGATTATGCCGTTTGCTCCATATCCCGATTCGTAAAGAATAACGGGCAGCTGGGTGGTCTTTCCCGAACCCGTCGGACTTTGCACTACGATAACCTGATTTGAGGCGAGCGTGTCGAGAATGCGCTGTTTCTGTTCATAGACAGGCAGCGAACGATAGTCTATAGCCATGTTTTAGTTTCCTTTATTTTTTCCATAATTTTTTTCCGTTCAAAAAGATACGACGCCCATTTACCGAGCCCCGATTCTTTAAGGAATTTAATAAAATCATTGTTAAGAAATTTAACAATGAAACCGGATGACGGATCGATATACGTCGTGATGTATTTCGATTCCGTTTCCTCAAGAACCGCTGGTGCTGAAATTTCAGTTTTTATGTACGTTACTTTGTATAACAATCCGTCTCCGGTATACTCTCTTGCGGCAGACGGATTGTTGAACGACGGATTTCTCCGCTGTCCGCTGATAGTGTTGCCGTTCGCGTACATGATCACTTTTGAAAAATTTTCCGATTCTTTCCGTCCGACGATCTCGCGCTCCTGCACAACGTGCGGATGATTCGCCCATATGATGTCGGCTCCGCTGTCGAGCAGCGAATAATAATACTGTCTGCGCTGTTCGGAAATTCCTCTTTCGTATTCCGGAACAGCGGCGTGAATCGAAAGAATAAAAAGATCGCAGGGATTCTGTCTTCGTATTTCCTTGATCTTTGCTTCAAACATGCGGCGTGATTTCTGGTCCGGAGGGACGTAATTAATATATTCTGCTCCCGTCCGCGTATTCAGTATTTCAGTCACCGCGTAAAACACGATTGTCCAGCCGTCTTTTAGTATGACGGCATAATCGCCGGCGTTGTTTTTTTCATCGTGAACTCCGGAAAAATAAACCTTGCGTCCACTATTCTCATAATTGTCTGACGTTTTCTCCGCCCAAACTAACGTCTGCATCATGCCCTGAACGCCCTGGTCGTTGGAATGATTGTTCGCAAGCGAGAAAACGTTGAATCCCGCCCGTATAGCAGCTTCGGGGTATGCGGAGCGCATGTTAAACGACGGATACGTTTCGTAGGGAAGTAAATCGTCTACGGGTGATTCAATGTTGGCGAATGAAAAATCCGCAGAACGAATGAAAGGAACGACCTCTTTCCATATAACGGAAAAATCACTTGTCATAAAATTCTGTGTGTGACACATAATATCGCCGCCGAACAACAGCGTGAGCGTGTACGGAACGGATGTCCGGTCAGACTCGGAAGGCGGCGGTTTCAACACCTGTGATAGTTCCGGCGCATACTTCTGCTGTTCAGAAGGCGACGGCTGTTCGGAGGGCATTATGCCCTCCGATGATTTTTTTTCCGGCAGAGTCTTACAAGAAGACAGAAAGAGAAAAGCAGCGGAAAGAATAAGACAGTGCCGGAATTTCATTCGTTATTCTGCACTTCCTGCCTGAACGAGCGTAATAGCTGCAGTAACGACGATGTCGTCTACGGAACAGCCGCGCGAAAGGTCGCTGATCGGTTTTGAGAATCCCTGGAGAACAGGCCCGTAGGCATCTGCATGGGCAAGCCGCTGGACGAGCTTATATCCAATGTTTCCCGCTCCGAGGTTCGGGAATACAATCGTATTAACCTTTCCGCGTACCGGTGAGCCCGGAGCCTTTTTATCAGTTACCGACGGAATAAGTGCCGCATCCGCCTGCATTTCACCGTCAAGAAGCATGTCGGGAGCCTTTTCGTGGGCTTTCTGTACGGCTTCCTGAACGAGCAGCACCGGCGGGAGTTTTCCGCCGGAACCCTTTGTCGAGAACGACAGCATTGCAACGCACGG
>Ga0183099_1001068_pt1 | contig 16728 bp, 17 predicted proteins | sample Biomet1_FD_127788 | JGI IMG/M metagenome (GOLD analysis project Ga0183099, IMG submission 127788) | Microbial communities from bioreactor (seeded with anoxic lake sediment) at LBNL, California, USA - Biofuel metagenome 1 | ecosystem: Engineered > Bioreactor > Anaerobic > Unclassified ... | reverse complement strand
GATGGCTGATTGCACGGTCTCCGGCGTCACGGTGATGGGCGTGATGGCGTCACTCTTCCCGCCGTCAAGCGCCGAGGAATCCTCCGTGGGCTGGACGACGTCCGGCAGGACTATGCGGGAGGAGCGGCGCAGACTGTTGATCAGCAGGATCGCCACCACCAGCACAAACACAGCCACGAAACCGGCGGCGGTAAACTTTCCAATTTTGCGGTTTCTCATGGTGTCCTCCCTACCCGCCGTCTTCGGCTCAGGCGCCGGTATAGTCCTCCGGCAGGTCGCTGCGCAGGCCGAAATGCCACTCGATAGCGTCCGCGATGCGCGCGCAGGCGTGACCGTCGCCATAGGGATTCACGGCGCGGGCCATCCGGTCGTAGGCCTCACGGTCCCGAATCAGGCGCGTGGCCATGGTGACAATGTCGTCCTGATTGACGCCCGCCAGCTTCACCGTTCCGGCGGCCACGGCCTCTGGCCTCTCCGTCTCCCTGCGCAGCACCAGCACGGGCTTTCCAAGAGCCGGGGCTTCCTCCTGAAGTCCCCCGGAGTCGGTCAGAACCAAAAAGCAGCGCGCCATGAGATTGTGCATCTCGTCGGCGGGCAGCGGGTCGATCAAATGTACCCTTGGCATACCCCGAAGATATTGGTCCACCGCCTCCCGTACCACGGGGCTCAGATGGACGGGATACACCAGCTCCACGTCGCTGTTTTCCTCCGCGATCTGGCGCAGGGCCAGCATAATGTTTTTCATAGGCTCGCCGTAGTTCTCTCTGCGGTGGCAGGTGACAAGGCACACCTTTTTCTCCCCGTAGGGCAGACGGTTCAGCTCCTCCGTGGAGAAGTGATAGTCCGCACGGACGGTGGTCTTCAGCGCGTCGATCACCGTGTTCCCGGTGATGAACAGGCCCTCCCGGATGCCCTCTTTCCTGAGATTGTCCCGGTTGTTCACCGTAGGGCAGAAATAGAGGTCCGCCAGACGGGACACCAGCACCCGGTTCATCTCCTCTGGAAAGGGAGAATACTTGTCATAGGTTCGGAGCCCTGCCTCAACGTGGCCCACTTTCACCTGATGGTAAAATGCGGACAGCGCTCCCGCAAAGGTGGTAGAGGTATCTCCGTGTACCAGAATCATGTCCGGTTTCAGTGCGTCGATGGCCTCGTCCATCCCCAAAAGGCACTTGCTGGTGATGGTGGAGAGGGTCTGCCGGGGGGTCATGATGTCCAGATCCCAGTCCGGCTTCAAATCGAAGACCTCCAGTACGGAGTCCAGCATCTGGCGGTGCTGCGCCGTGACGCAGCAAAGGCTCTCAATTCCCTCCCGCGCGGACAGTTCTCTGACTAGGGGCGCCATTTTGATGGCCTCCGGCCGGGTGCCGAAGACGCTCATCACGCGAACTTTCCCCATCACTGGTCCTCCTCCTTTTCCCAGCCCTCCGGCTCATGTGTCTCGGGCTTTCCCGAGGCGGAGGGTTCATCCTGCTCCGGTGCCTCCGTGTGGTGTCCGTGTTCCTTCAGCTCCTCCATCTCCTCGTGGAGCTCCTCTCGGACCTCCTTAGGAAACACAGCCCTTGCGGCCACCACCGCAACCACGCACAGCGACACGAAAAAGATCATAGCCCGCAGCTCACCGCTGGTGGTCAGCACCACGGCACTGAGGCCCAAAATCGCGGAGATCACGTACAGCGTGGCCACCGCCTGTTTCTGGTTCAGGCCCATGTCGATGAGGCGGTGGTGGATATGGCTGCGGTCCGCCTGCATGGGGCTTTGCCCGTGGGCAATGCGGCGGATGAAAGCGAATGCCGTGTCGAAGATCGGCAGGCCCAGAATCAGAAACGGCACCGCGAAGGAGATGATGGCCCAGGATTTGAACAGTCCCTCCACGGACATGCAGGCCAGAATATAACCCAAGAACGTCGCCCCGGTGTCCCCCATAAACATTTTGGCGGGGTTGAGGTTATAGGGCATGAAGCCAACGCAGGCTCCCACCAGCGCAGCCATGACCACGGCCACCTGGACCTCGCTGACCAGCAGCGAGATTACAAGCACGGTAGTGGCGGAGATGGCAGACACGCCAATGGCAAGGCCGTCCAGCCCGTCGATCAGGTTCACAGCATTGGTAATCGCCACGATCCACAGCACCGTGATTGGAATGGACAGCACACCCATGTCCCAGTAAGGATTTTCCGAGAGCAGGTTGGGGTTGCTCAGCACGTGGATCACCACGCCGTTGAGCGCCGGAATCAGTGCCGCCGCGATCTGAATGAGAAATTTAAACCTGGCGGGCAGGGGCGTAATGTCGTCCACCACACCCAGTACCACGATGATGACGGCCCCCAGAAGAATGCTGCGAAACTGGTCCGTCATCTCCGCAAACAGCAGGATGCTCACAATGAAGCCCAGAAAAATGGCCAGCCCGCCCAGCCGCGGAATGGGAACATGGTGCATCCGGCGGTTGTCCTTGGGAACATCCACTGCCCCCACCTTGTAGGCAAAGGCCTTTACGATGGGAGACGCCAGAAAGCTGACCACCAGCGCCACAAGCAGGGCCAGAAACACCCCGGCAAACAAATGCGTATTCAATAGCATTGTGACAACGATTCCTTTCACCGCGCGCTATGTCCGGCTTCTCCGGCGGCGCGCGCTGTAATCAGCGGTCGATGAAGCCGACCTTTTTGTAGACCTTGCCCAGCGTCCGGTTGGCGACCTTTGCCGCCCGCTCCGCACCGTCGCGGTAGATGGACTGCAGAGCGTCCTTGTCGGCAAGCAGCCGCTCCGTCTCCTCCCGGATGGGGCGCAGCAGCTCCACCACCGCCTCGCCCACGGCGGTCTTGAAATCCCCGTAGCCGTGCCCGGCGAACTCCGACTCAATGGCGTCGAAGCCCCGGCCCGTACAGGCGGAGTAAATCTGCATCAGATTGGACACACCCGGCTTTTCCTTCTGGTCGTACCGCACGCAGGCCTCGGAGTCCGTCACCGCCTTTTTGAACTTGCGCAGAATGTCCTCCGGCTTTTCCAGCATATAGACGCAGCCGTTTTGATCCTTGTCGGACTTGCTCATCTTGCTTTCCGGAGAGGCCAAGCTCATCACCCGCGCCCCGATCTGCGGAATATAGGGCTCGGGAATTTTGAACACGTCGCCGTAGATCCCGTTGAAGCGGGCGGCGATGTCCCGGCAGATCTCCACGTGCTGCTTCTGGTCGCCGCCCACCGGCACCAGATCCGCCTGATACAGAAGAATGTCCGCCGCCATCAAAGCCGGATAGGTGAACAGGCCCGCGTTGATGTTGTCCGCGTTTTTCGCGGACTTATCCTTGAACTGGGTCATGCGGCTCAGCTCTCCGAACATGGTGTAGCAGTTCAGCACCCAGCCCAGCTGGGCATGGGCCGGAACGTGGGACTGGACAAACAGCGTGTTTTTCTTCGGGTCCAGACCACAGGCGATATAGGTTGCAAGCTGCGTGAGGGTGTGCCGCCGCAGCTCGGCGGGGACCTGCCGGACCGTGATGGTGTGCATGTCCGCCAGCATATAATAGCAGTCATACTCGTCCGACAGCGCCGCCCAGTTGCGGATGGCCCCCAGATAGGAGCCCAGGGTCAGGTTGCCGGAGGGCTGAATACCGCTCAGAATCCGTTTTTTCTGTGTCTCGTTTTCCATGGTAACACCTCAAAATCTGCCGCTTTACCCCATGTTGGCCATAAAGCGGCAATATAACTTTTTCATTGTAGCACGGCGCATGGAAAAGTGCAATCCGTTTCGGGGATTTTGCCCCCAGCGGCGTCAAAGGCCGCTTCCTTCCCCTGCGTCGTCGCAAAGCAGGAAAATTCTTGACATTCAGGGAGACAAAAGCGATAATATATCGTGTTAAATTCTGCATGGAGGTAAATTCATGGCTGTTGATAAAGCATTCTTTGACGAAATGGAGGCCCATATTCCCGGAGGGAAGGTACGCACCCGTTTCGCCCCCTCCCCCACCGGCTACATGCATGTGGGGAACCTGCGCACCGCGCTGTACACCTGGCTCATTGCCCGCCACGCGGGCGGCACTTTCATCCTGCGTATTGAGGACACGGATCAGGTCCGTTTGGTGGCGGGCGCCACCGACGTGATCTACAAAACCATGGCCGAGTGCGGCCTGAGTCACGACGAGGGTCCTGACGTGGGCGGTCCGGCGGGCCCCTATATCCAGTCGGAGCGCCGGGACCTGTACGGAAAGTATGCGGAGCTGCTGGTGGAAAAGGGCTTTGCATACCGGTGCTTCTGCGGGAAGGACGAGGACGAATCCCAGGAGGTGGCAGAGGGCGTCAAGGTCAAAAAGCACCACTGCGGCTGTCCCAATCTCTCTTGCTCCGAAATTCAGGCAAAGCTGGACGCCGGCGCGCCCTATGTCGTTCGCCAGAAGATTCCCCGTGAGGGAACCACCACGTTCCACGACGTGACCTTCGGGGATATCACGGTGGAGAACGACACACTGGACGATCAGGTACTCATCAAGTCCGACGGCCTGCCCACCTATAACTTTGCCAACGTGGTGGACGACCACCTGATGGGCATTACCCATGTGGTCCGAGGCAGCGAGTATCTCAGCTCCGCGCCTAAGTACAACCTTTTGTACGAGGCGTTCGGCTGGGAAATTCCCACCTATGTCCACTGCGCCCCCGTCATGCGGGACGCCCACAACAAAATGTCCAAGCGCCACGGGGACCCCTCCTACGAGGACCTGATCGCACAGGGGTATCTGACCACCGCCGTTTTGAATTATGTCGCCCTGCTGGGCTGGGCGCCCAAGGGAGAGCTGAGCGAACAGGAAATCTTCTCTCTTGACCAGCTTGTGGATGCGTTTGACATTGCCGGAATTTCCAAGTCCCCCGCCATTTTTGACCTTGCAAAGCTGGACTATTTTAACGCCACGTATCTCCGCGCCCTTGCGCCGGAGGAGTTTTTAAAGATTGCGGAGCCCTATATCCGAAAGAGCGTCCAAAATCCGTCCATCGACGCTGCCGCCGTTGCCGCGCTGCTGCAGGCCCGGTGCGAAAAGCTGACGGAGATTCCCGAAAAGGTGGACTTCTTCGATGCGCTGCCGGACTATGACGTTGAGTTTTATGTAAACAAAAAGTCCAAGACCGACAAGGCCGTCTCCAAAGATATGCTCTCCGCCGCTATCCCCATGCTGGAGACTCTGCCCGCTTGGGATACCGACACTATCCACGACGCGCTGATCGGCCTTGCGGAAAAGCTGGCGGTCAAGAACGCCACACTGATGTGGCCCGTACGGATCGCGGCGGCGGGCAAGTTGGTGACGCCCGGCGGCGCGGTGGAGATCTGCCGCATTCTGGGGCGGGATGAAACGCTGCGCCGGCTGAAGCACGGCCTTTCCCTGCTGGGCTGAGTCCCGGTATCTAAATACAAATCAGAAAGATGGGTAGCCCAATGAGTAAAGTAGTGATTCCTGCCGGATATAAAACGCCCCTGACAAACAACCAGCTCCAGCGCGCCATCGAGTTCATCCACGCGGATTTTCAGAAGAATCTGACGGAGCGGCTGGACCTCCACCGTGTCTCCGCCCCCCTGTTTGTGGACGGAGACACAGGCCTGAACGACGACCTCAACGGCGTGGAGCGCCCTGTGGCCTTCGATATTCCGGATGTGGGCACCGACGGGCAGGTGGTCCACTCTCTTGCCAAGTGGAAGCGTCTGGCGCTGAAGCGGTATGAATTCAAGGTCGGGACTGGCCTCTATACCGACATGAACGCCATCCGCCGGGATGAGGAGGTGGACAACCTCCACTCCGTGTACGTGGACCAGTGGGACTGGGAAAAGCACATCCGCCGGGAGGATCGGAACGTCCAGTATCTCAAAGACACCGTGCGTACGATCGTGGCCTCCATCTGCGACACCGCCGAGGACTTGCGGAAAGCCTATCCCGTCCTCACCTTCCACCCGGACCGGGACGTGTTCTTCACCACCACCCAGGAACTGGAGGACCGCTATCCCGACCTCTCCCCCAACGAACGGGAAAAGGCCGTGTGTGAGCGGCACCATACCGTGTTTCTCATGCAGATCGGCGGAAAGCTCAAATCCGGCATGCCCCATGACGGCCGCGCCCCAGACTATGACGACTGGACGCTGAACGGCGACATCCTCATGTGGAACCCCGTTTTAGAGCGGAATTTTGAGGTCTCCTCCATGGGCATCCGGGTGGATGAGGCGGCGCTGGACAAGCAGCTGACCCTCTCCGGCCACGATGAGCGGAGAAGCCTGCCCTTCCACAAGATGCTGCTGGGCGGCGAGCTGCCCCAGTCCATCGGCGGCGGTATCGGGCAGTCCCGGCTGTGCATGCTGCTGCTTGGCACCTGCCACATCGGCGAGGTACAGGCCAGCCTTTGGGATAAAGAGACAACAGCCGCATGTGAAAAAGCGGGAATTACCCTTCTGTAAATCGCATCGGCAGAAAAGCTGCTTTGATCTTTAATCGCACAAAAAGGCACAGAGTAAGAATGATTCTTTACTCTGTGCCTTTTTCGGAAAATGTAAAAAATAGCCTGAGAAACACCGATTGGGTGCATCTCAGGCTATTGGTTTGGGTGCGAGAGGAACAGCCGATTAACCCTTCACCATGGAGGCGATCTCGTCGGCAAAGTTCTCCTGCTTCTTTTCAATGCCCTCGCCCTTCTCAAAGCGAACGGCGGTAACGAACTCGAGGGAGCCGCCCAGCGTCTTTGCGGAGGAAGCGATATACTGCTCCACGCTCATGCTGTTGTCCTTCACAAACTCCTGCTGCAGCAGGCAGTTTTCCTCGTAGAACTTATTCAGCTTGCCGGAGGCGATCTTCTCCTTCACGGCGTCGGGCTTGGAAGCCATCTTGGGATCGTTGGACATCTGAGCGACCAGAATCTTCTTCTCCTCGTCCAGAACGTCCTGAGAAACCTCAGACTTGTCCCAGAAGCGGGGGTTCAGAGCGGCGATCTGCATGGCGACATCCTTGCCGACGGTCTCCACCTTCTCGGCGGCCAGGTCGGTCTTGAAGTTCACCAGCACGCCGATCTTGCCGCCGGCGTGGACATAGGGCACGGAGATGCCCTCGGAATAGCGGACGAAACGGCGGACCTTGATGTTCTCGCCGATGACCAGCACCATCTCCTGCTGCTGCTGGGTGACGGTCAGGTCGGTACCCTCGTACTTGCACTCCATCAGCGCGTCCAGATCAGCGGGGTTCTGCTTTGCAACCGTGGCGGCCACGCCCTTAACGAAGTCCACAAACTTCTCATTCTTGCCCACAAAGTCGGTTTCGGCGTTGACCTCCACCACGATGCCCATGCCGTCGATCACCGTGGCCAGAGCCATGCCCTCGGCGGCGATGCGGCCGGCCTTCTTCGCGGAAGCGGCCATGCCCTTCTCGCGCAGCCATTCAACAGCCTTGTCAATGTCGCCGTCCGTGGCGGCCAAGGCCTTTTTGCAGTCCATCATGCCCACGCCGGTCATTTCGCGCAGGTTCTTCACATCAGCAGCTGTAATAGCCATCTTCGATATTCCTCCAAATTGATGATTTAATGAGGCATATGCCCCGGAAACGTCTCTTACTCGGCTGACACGGGCGCGGAAGCCGCAGGGGCCTCGACGGTCTCCTCCATCTGCTCGCCCTGCTTGCCTTCCAGCATGGCGTTGGCCATGATGGAGGAGATCAGCTTGATGGCGCGGATGGCGTCGTCGTTGCCGGGGATGACGTAATCGATCTCATCGGGGTCGCAGTTGGTATCGGCAATGGCCACCACGGGAATACCCAGCTTGTGGGCCTCGGCAATGGCATTGCGCTCCTTGCGGGTATCCACGATGAACAGCGCGCCGGGAAGGGACTTCATGTTCTCCACGCCGCCCAGATATTTCTCAAGCTTGGCAATTTCGCCCAGGTGCTTCATGACTTCCTTCTTGGGCAGCATATCAAAGGTGCCGTCCTCCTGCATGGTCTTGAGCTGATGCAGCCGATCCACGCGGGTGCGCATGGTCTTGAAGTTGGTCATCATGCCGCCCAGCCACCGGGCGTTGACATAGTACTGACCGCAGCGCTGAGCCTCCTCGCGGATGGCGTCCTGCGCCTGCTTCTTGGTACCAACGAACAGAAGGCTCTTACCGTCGGCGGACAGATCGCGGCAAAATTGTACGCCTCTTCCAGCTTGCGGACGGTCTTCTGCAGGTCCACGATATAGATGCCGTTGCGCTCGGTATAGATATACGGAGCCATCTTGGGGTTCCAGCGGCGGGTCTGATGACCGAAGTGGACGCCTGCTTCCAGCAGAGACTTCATGGATACGATACTAGAATTTGCCATGGTTTTGTTCCTCCAAATATAAATTTAGTTTACCCTCTGGCGCTTCAACCCATCCGCCAGTTTCCACCGGAAACACAGACGGATAGTCCACCACCATGCGTAATGCTGTAATATAATACCACAAGTAATATATAGATGCAAGAACTTTTTCGTGAAAAACCGCAAAACATTGACCGGAACCCCTCACTTTTCAGGGATTCCGGTCAAAATTTCTATATTTTTTCCTCCGCTTCCGCTCCAGCGCAGGGTCCCGCCGCTGAAACGGCTTGTCAATCAGGATAATGTCGTCCCCAATGCGCTGGATGCAATCCCAAGGGATATAATACTCCTCACCCCTGCCGAACAGACCGAAAAAGCGGTACGGCCCGTACACAATGATCGCGCACACCTGTCCTTCCGGCAGCTTCAGCTCCACGTCCGCCACGTATCCCAGTCGGCAGCCGTCGCAGATGTTGATGACCTCCTTGCTCCGCATCTCCCGCATCCTACACTCCATGGCGCTCCACCTCCCTGAAAAAGAAGATATGCCAGAGCAGGAATGTCCTATGCCGGAAAGCAAAAGACTTTGGAAACGTGGCCCCTTACCGGCTGCTCAGCTCCGCGTATTCCAGCAGGTTCCGGCAAAGAAACAGCACCAGAAGGCTTGCGGGCAGATTGCCCGCCACAGTCAAAAGCAGCACGCCCACCGCGCCAAAGTCCCAGATGAGTCCACCCACAAGCGCCAGCGCGACACCGGTTGCCATCACCGCCAGCGAGATCGCAAGATAGAGCAGCAACACCAGCACCCTGGACACGCTGCCGCCCCAGATGCGCTGCACGGCGATGTCCGCAGATAGATACACGATCCCAAACGCGACGCGGGCCAGCACAGCGGCCAGAAACTCCGTCGGTCCGAGCCGCAAAAGAACGCCCACCGGAACGAAGATCACCAGCGCGTCCAGCACCATGGAGGGCATCGTTTCCGCCAGTGCCCAAAGGAGCTTTTTCAGCGCCGGCTCAGGCACCAGATAGAGGTACGGACGGGTCAGCTCATAGTTGAACCGCCCGGTCGTCATGGCGGAAAAGAGCTGCAGATAGGCGGCCATGCAGAAGGTGGGCAAAAGCCCCGCGTCCTTTGTGAACACGCAGAAAATCACGGTAATCACCGCGAACAGCAGGCTGTTGGCAGGCAGAATAAATTTCCGGGAACGGCGGTTTTCAAGCAGATGCTTGCGGAAAAAGGCGCTGGAGCCCCAGCCGCCGCGAAGGCCGGTCCTGCCAATCTTGACATTGGCGGGCAGAGCCTCCCGCATGGTTCCCTCTTTTTTGGCGGAAATGGCAGAATAGCTGATCTCCGCGCTTTTGAGCACATCCTCGTAATAATCCGGGTCCATACGAAACAGCAGCCGGAGCAAAATGGCCGTCAAAAGTACGCACAGGCCCACGCCCTGGACCGCAAGGCCCCAGTCGCCCACCAGCGCGCCCTTTGCCGCAAGGCTCAGCCAGCCCCCCACGGGGACCGCGTATAAAAACTTTCCCGTAGCCTGCGCCGCAGCCCGCGCGCCAATGTCGTCCAGCCCAAAGGGCAGACACCGGGCGGCCAGCCACATCCCACACAGGGCATATACGCCGGAGAAAAACGCGCGGCAAAGCTTTTGCCTCCGTGGGTCGTGGCTGGTGAATGCGTAGAGCATCATAGCAACCACCTGACCCAGAAAGATCGCGCAGCCGTAGAGGATCAGCAACGCGATCATCTGAAGGACGGTGACATTATAAAAATTATGGAGATTCGGATACTGGAACAGCAGAAAAAAGCCAACCAGCAGCGAGGTTCCCATCTGGCGCAGCAGTCCGTAAAACAAAATGGTCTGAGGTCGGACAGGCGCGGTAAACAGCAGCGTCGCGTCCGAAAGGTTAAAGATGTTGCCGCCTCTTGAAAAACCGGCGTTGGCCGTCATGATGAACATAGCCGTGTAAAATGCCAGGACGATGGCTGTCAGCTCATCCATGCTGTGATACGGGCGACCCCCCCGGTGTGGCTGCCGCCGATCATCGTAAAGACCAGCAGCGCCAGCAGGACAATGGCGTAGATCAGGCGGGCCGGCTTTTTCACCATCTCCCGAAGTCGGTTTTTCATGGTCGTGAAGGCCAGATACCGCAGCGGTTTCATACAGCGCCGCCCTCCCCGCCCTCGGTGATGGCGAAGAACAGCTCCTCCAGACTCTGTTCCGCCGACTCTCCCTTTTTCCGGGTGGCGGCGAACGCGCCATTCATCATGATATGGCACACGTCCCACGTCTCCTCCACGGAGTCGATCATGTGCGTGGAGATCAAAATAGTGGTACCGCTCTCCTTCAGCTCCCGAAAGACCTCCTTTAGCTCCCGAATGGCGTGGGGGTCCAGCCCCACCAGGGGCTCGTCGAATACCGCCACTCTCGGCCGGGGCAGCAGCGCGCAGCAGATGGAGAGCTTTTGCTGCATTCCCTTGGACAATTCCTTGCCCAGCTTGTCCTTCTTGTCCCACAGCTCAAACCGTTCCAGAAGCCGCTGCGCGTATCCGTCATCTTCCAGCCGGTAGGCCCGGCGGATAAATTCCAGATGCTCCTCTACGGTCAGCAGATCGTACACCGCCGGAACCTCCGGAATATAGCCAAGCATCCGCTTAGCCTCCAGCGATTTGTTGGGCTTTCCACAAATTTCTATGTCGCCCTCAAACCGCAGAAGCCCCGTGATACATTTGATCATGGTGGATTTTCCCGCGCCGTTGGGACCCAACAGCACCGCCGCCTCCCCGTCGTCCACGAAGAAGCTGATGTCCTGATTGGCAACGGTCTTGCCATATTTTTTGGTCACATGATTAATGCGAAGCACGTCTTCTCTCATCCTCTCTCAGTATAAAGATCCAAATTATTCTAGTATACATCCCCGTGAAAGTCAACACGCGCCGCCGTATCTCGACAAAACCTTCCAGTATAGGAAAATCGACCGCCGGAAATACTGATTCAGGAAGAAAAAATCAGGTAGCGAGGTGGCTTTCATGCAGGGAAAGGTCGAGATTTGCGGTGTAAACACATCCAAGCTGAAAGTTCTGAAAAACGAGGAAACCATGAACCTGCTGCGCAGGACGAAGGCGGGAGACGAGGAGGCGCGGCAAAAGCTGATCGAGGGAAATCTCCGTCTGGTGCTGTCGGTCATCCAGAAGTTCTCCAACCGGGGTGAAAACGCGGACGACCTTTTTCAGGTGGGCTGCGTGGGCCTTATAAAGGCCATCGACAATTTTGACGTCTCCCAGCCCGTGCGTTTCTCCACCTACGGAGTTCCGATGATCGTGGGCGAGATCCGACGGTATCTGCGGGACAATAGTGCCATCCGGGTATCCCGCAGCATGCGGGACACCGCTTACCGTGTCCTCCAGATGCGGGACAAGCTGATCGGCGAAAATCAGAGGGAGCCATCGGTGGAGCAGATCGCCAAAGCGCTGGACATCCCCCGGGAGGAGGTGGTCTTCGCCATGGACGCCATCACTGATCCGGTCTCCCTCTACGAGCCGGTGTATTCCGACAGCGGGGACACCCTGTGCGTGATGGATCAGGTGCGGGATAAGAAAAACACCGACGAGAACTGGGTGGACCACATCGCTTTGAAGGAGGCGCTCCGCCGCCTGAGCGACCGGGAACGGCGTATTCTGGCCCTGCGGTTTTATGAGGGCAAGACCCAGATGGAGGTCTCCGCCGAGGTGGGCATTTCTCAGGCGCAGGTCTCGCGGCTTGAAAAAGGGGCCATTGATACCATTCGGAAAAATCTATAGCGTGCCAAAAAGCGGCCCGCCGTCCAATAGACGGCGGGCCGCTCAGTGTGACCGCAAAAAGCCCCGCGGAGTTCACACCCACGGACACAAAAAACGGGGGTTTTTGGAGCCTTACTTTTTAAAACTGTCCTTCAGACTGACGCTGCGGTTGAATACCAGATGGCCCGGTGCGGAATCCTTGTTGTCCAAGCAAAAATAGCCCAGACGCATGAACTGGAAATTGGCGGGAGCCGCGGCGTCGGCCAGCTCGGCCTCCACCTTACACCCGCGCAGCACCTCCAGCGAACCGGGATTCAGATAATCCAGAAAGTTCTTGTCCGCGCCGTCGGGGTCCGCGTCGGTAAACAGGTTGTCGTACAGCCGTACCTCGGCATCCACGGCGGTGGCGGCGTCCACCCAGTGGATTGTCGCGCCCTTGACCTTCCGGCCGTCGGCGGGGTCGCCGCCCCGGCTCTCCGGGTCGTATTCGCACAGGACCTCCGTGACATTGCCGTCCTTGTCCCGGACGCAGCCGGTACAGGTCACGAGATACGCGCCCTTCAGCCGTACCTCGTTGCCGGGGTACATCCGCTTGTACTTGGGCACCGGCTCCTCCAGAAAATCATCGGCCTCGATATAGACGGTCTGGGAGAAGGCGACCTCACGGATCCCGGCTTCCGGGTCCACGGGGTTATTCTCCACGGCGACGGTCTCATGCTTATCAGCGGGATAGTTGGTGATTGTCAGCTTCAACGGCCGCAGCACCGCCATAGTCCGGCGGGCGGTCTCGTTCAGATTCTCCCGCAGGCAGTGTTCCAAAAAGCCGAATTCTACGACGGAGGGAACCTTTGCAACGCCGATACGCTCACAGAAGCTGCGGACAGACCGCGGTGTATAGCCCCGGCGGCGCAGACCGCACAGAGTGGGCATCCGGGGATCGTCCCAGCCGGAGACCATCCCCTCCTCCACCAGCTTGCGGAGCTTCCGCTTGCTCATGACCGTGTGGTCGATGCCAAGTCTGGCAAATTCGATCTGCCGGGGTCTGGAGGGCAAGTCGGTATGCTCGATGACCCAGTTGTACAAGGGCCGGTGATCCTCATACTCCAGAGAGCAGAGGGAGTGGGTGACCCCCTCCAGCGCGTCCTGAATGGGATGGGCAAAGTCGTACATTGGATAGATGCACCACTTGTCCCCCTGTCGGTGATGGTGAGTATGGTTGATCCGGTAGATAACCGGGTCGCGCATATTGAAGTTCCCGCTGGCAAGGTCGATCTTGGCCCGCAGAGTCATGCGGCCGTTTTCAAACTCGCCGTTTTTCATCCGCTCAAAAAGCTCCAAGCTCTCCTCAATGGGACGGTCCCGCCATGGACTGCGGGCTGGGACGCCGATGTCGCCCCGATACTCCCGGAACTCCTCCGGGCTCAGCTCGCAGACGTAGGCCAGACCCTTTTTGATGAGTTCCACGGCCTGCTTATAATCCTCGTCAAAATAATCGGAGCCGTAAAACAGCCGGTCGCCCCAGTCAAAGCCCAGCCAGTGGATATCCTCCTGAATGGCGTCCACATACTCGGCATCCTCCTTGGCGGGATTCGTATCGTCAAACCGCAGGTTACACAATCCCCCGAACTTATCCGCCATACCAAAATCGATGGCCAACGCCTTGCAGTGTCCGATATGCAGATAACCGTTGGGCTCCGGTGGAAAGCGGGTGTGGACCTTCATGCCGGCATATTGCCCGCCGGGAGCGATGTCCTCCTCGATAAACGTCTGGATAAAATTTCGGCTCTCCGGGGTCTCTGTCTCCGGGGTCTTGCGTTCCTCTGCCATATTGCGTTTCCTTCCTTCCTATGGCGCACTTCTGCTTTTGTCCATATTGAAGCTTATTATACAAACTTCATACAGAAAATGCAAGAGGGGTCCGCACCGCCGAAAAAGCAGTCAAAGAAAGTCCGGCAATCTTTTTCATCCTCACCGCGCCGCTTCCATACTCCCACGTCCGGGTTAGCTAAGCAGCCAATCCTCCGTCACGTCCCTCAGCGATACCGGAGTCACCGCACACCGCAGCAGCAGCTCCACCAACCGCCAGACCCGGTCCCCGGACGGCGCAAGGCCGTTCACGCGGCTGCACTCACTGCCACGGACGATCTCCACTCCGTAATCCCCGGGAAATCCGTCCGTATCATCCAACAGGTAATATGCCGTTTTTTTCACCCAGTACCTCAGCCTCTCCTACCAAAACCCTATGCAACAGCGCTCCCTCCCAATTTTGACAAACAGCCAAGTTCGTGTATCGAATCCCGCCGAACGGGAGTCGATACACGTGTATTTTAGCACATCGCTTTGTCGAATTTTGTCGAATTGTTATCAATAAGAGTATTTTTGCAAGAAATCAAATTTCTTTATAGTCAGTTATTTATTGAAAATGCACAAATAATTTCATGCGTGAAAGTGAAACGCCGATGCTCTTTTATCTCTTCCACAAATCCGTCATGACTTGTCATTCAGCAAAGCCAGCAGCTCCGCCTTGCCGTACAGCAGATTCAGCGCGTCCAGCATAGCGGAGGCGGACAGATGCTCCGGCAGCACCAGCCGCCGCATCAGCGCCCGGCGCTTTTCCGAGCTGTCCGGCCCGCCGGTGAGACCTAATTCATAGAGGTCTGCCTTTGTCAGGGGCTCCCGCACAGGCGCGGGGGCGTCCTCTCCCTCGAAAGTGGCCCCGGCCCGCTCCAAAGCAGCGAGCAGCACCTCGGGGCGCATTCCCTCCACTCCCAGCTTTCCCTCTTTTCCAGCCTTGCGCTTGCGGCGCTCCTTGCCGTAAAAATCCGGGATGTAAGCCTGTTTTACCCTGTCCTGCGGCAGCGCGCCCTTGAGGTAATTTCGGATGACGAACCCCGCGCCGTCGCTGTCCGTCAGGACGATGAGCCCCCGCTCCTCCGCCAGGCGCCGCAGGAGGGACAGTTTCTCCCGATCGTTGAACACGGCAAAGCCACCCACGGTGAACACAGCGGCGTCCACCGTCTGACGGAGGGTATTCTTATCGTAGCGGCCCTCCACCACGATCACTTCCCGCACCTTTCTCATTTACGCTGCGCCCCCAGGCGCACCAGCAACAGCTTCAGCTCACCGGCGCTGTCCACGCCCTTTTCGCTCTTCATCCGCCGGTCCAGGACCTGGCACTGCTTCACCGCCGCGGCACACCAGGACGCCGTGGCCTTTTTTGCGGCGGACAACAGCATCCGCACCGGATAGTCAGACTTGTATCCCCACAGGCTCATAAGCCAGTATTTGTCCTTTCCGCTGTCGATGGAGAGCCGGGCGGTGTAAATGCGCCGGAGCTGCGCCCCCAGCATTCCAAGAATCAAGATCGGCTCCGTCTGCATTTTCAAAAGGTCGCCCAAAATCCGCGCTGCCTCGTCATAGTTCCCCGCCAGTACCGCGTCGGACAGCTTGAACACCTCCGCCGACAGCACCGGGTCCGCCACCGCGTCGATGTCCTTCTCGGTGACGGTCTTTCCTTTTGCATAGGCGCCGATCTTTGCGATCTCCGGCACCAGTCCGGTCATCAGCGGGCCGCAGAGGAAAGTGAGGTACTCCGCCGTCTGTCGGTCGATCTCCTTTCCCAGAGCCCTAAAACGCCGGGCGATCCAGGCAACCAGATCGCTGCTCTCCGCCGGACGGAATTCCACCGCCTGCGCATGGCTTGTGAGAACCCCGCACAGCTTTTTCATCGTTCTGTTGGGCTTGTAGGTAAGAGTATCGTAAGAAAAGACGATGCAGCAATACTCCGGCACATCCTCCAAAAACGCAGTAAGCTTTTCCCGCTGGTCCTCCCCTAGCTTGAAGAGGTCGAAATCACTGACCAGAATCAGCGTCCGCTCCGTCATCATCGGCATGGCCTCTGCCATCTCGGAGAGCGTCTGGACCGTCAGGTCCTTTCCCTCCAGCCGGTGATAATTGAACTCCTCAAATTCCTTAGGGATCAGCTGCTTACGCAGCTCACCCAGATAGTATTCCCGGAGGTATGACTCCTCTCCGTAAAAAATGTAGACGCTGCCGAGAGTCCCGGCGGCGATGTCCGCTTTCAGTCTTTGAAACGCTGTGTTTTCTTTTGACTTAACCGCTTCACGTGCCATGTTGACCTCTCACTTTACAAAAATGTGGATATTGCCCTGCTTATCCGTCCGATAAACGGTGACACCCGCCTGCACCAATCTCCGCAAAGCCTCCTCCGACGGGTGGCCGTAGCTGTTTCGGCCCACGCTGACGATGCCTATTTCCGGTTTTACCGCGTCCAGCAGCTCTTCGCAGGTGGAATATTTGGAGCCGTGGTGTCCCACGATCAGCGCCTCGATGTCCGGCAGAGGATAGGCGGAAATCAGCTTTTCCTCCGTCTTTGCGTCCATGTCGCCGGTGATCAGCAGGTCGAAGTCGCCGTCGGAGCAAAGCAGCGACAGGCCGTGGTCATTGTCGTTATCACCGCCAAGAGGCGGATAGATCGTCAAGACGCTGTTCCCCAGCGCCCGCGACTCCTCTTCCGTGACGAACTCCACATCCGCGCCGTGGTTCGCCGCCGTCTCCATCACCCAGCTTCTGAGATTCGCGTCGTCCCAATAGTCCGGGGCCATCAGAGTCTTTACCCGCAGC